>WPCI01114286.1_pt1 | contig 21557 bp, 15 predicted proteins | sample 5399871 | NCBI WGS metagenome assembly WPCI01 (sample SAMN12869469, study PRJNA574797) | sludge metagenome | isolation source: wastewater treatment of pH7 | place: China:Beijing | collected 2019-05-20 | reverse complement strand
ACTGATCCAGCAGATAAACTCCTACTTGGGTAGATTGGGAGGTTGGTTGAGGGTTGTTCATGCGGGTAAATTCTCAGAGAACTGACTGCAAAATCGAGAAATTTTCATGAATTCCTACCTCGCTGTGTCAGGGGTTGATCGATGCCTGAAGACAGGAAAGCCACTGCGCGGTAACGCCAGCGGGTTCGCTCTGGCTAATTGCGAGGATGGGATGCACCGTTGGGAAACCGGGGGTGAGGTCAGTCAGCGCAATTGATTTGATTGCCGCGCTAACTGCCCGCGCCGGCATGAACCCAAGCGAATTTTGGCTTGCAATGATATTTTCATTCATTGCAGTGGGAGAAGGTACCAACAACGCCATAGAATCCAAAAGCGGAGCACCCTCCATAACGCTTTTCTCAAAGAGGGTACGGGAGTCGTCGCCTGCCGGGAAAACGACGAACTCGATTGGAGCGCTGAGCAGAGGTTCGGCCAATGGCGCAGAAAAACACTCCGCGCAGATGGTGTGAAGTGTTTCCCAATCAGTAATCTTCCCCGAAGCGATTTGTTGCATTACTTCAAGCGGCAGACTGCTGAGAGTGTTCTGCATATTGACCACTATCGCCAGCTCATCTTCACCGAGGGTGAAGGCGGGTTGATCGAGCGTTTTCGGCGCTCCCCAGCGTAATGCCAAAGCTTGTTGATCAGCGCTGCCCAGGTCGGAGCTGCTTGTAATGATTGCGATGCCTTTGATGTTGTTGGCGCACGCGCTCATCTCAGGGCGCAGCCAATCGAGGGCGGAGTTTACATCCACATTCACAGTTTCGACAGCCGCTGTATTGTTGGATTCATCTGTGGTCTGGCTTTGCCCATGGCTTGTGCGGATGCCGAAAGTAATTAAAACCGCTGTTCCAAGCAGGATGCAGTAGACCGCAAAATAGTAAAGGGAACGATGAGAGAGGAACGCCAATAACCAGCGGATTGCGAGATACCCCACTACTCCCGCTGTAACAAAGCCAACACTAAGCACCGGAAGGAAAGCCTTGAGATTCGGAACCTCGAAAAGCTCTGACAGACTGAAAACGCCGGCTGCCAGCATGATGGGAATCGACATGAGAAAAGAGAAGCGGGCGGCCGCTGGTCGGTCTAAATTTCGCGTCATTCCACCGGTAAGGGTGGCGCCTGAGCGTGAGATGCCGGGAAAAATCGCGAACGCCTGGAAGATGCCAATCCAAAGAGCGTCTACCCAGCGGATGGTCTCGAGTTGACGACTACGCTGCCCGAAAATTTCAGCGGCTACAAGCAGAATTGCGGTGCCATAGAGGAAGTAAGCCGTCAGCTGAGGGTCATCGAAAGCAGCTTCGACGCTGTCCTTAAAAATTACACCAGCCAGACCCGCAGGAATGGTGGCGAGAATCAGGTACCAGCCGAGTCGTGCCTCAGTCGTTGCGAAAGGCTGGCGCTGTCTGATAGCTGAAAAGAATGACTTGATGATGCTCCAAAGGTCATTGCGAAAGTACAAAATCACGGCAACCAGCGTGCCGAGTTGTACGAGCATATCAAATGGAAAAATTTGTGCTTCAGGAATCTTCCAATTGAACATATATGGAACGAGTACGAGATGTGCCGATGATGAGACCGGCAGGAACTCAGTAATTCCCTGAACGATGCCAAGGATGAGTGATTGTAAGAAACTCATGTATTCTCCTTACGGGGACTGGAGGAGTAAGACTCGAGAAATCCGCCGGAAAAGTCAGCGAACGTAGAGGTTAAAATCGCCTGCCGTGCCTGCTTCATCAAGTCAATCAGAAATTGAATGTTGTGAATGGAAATCAGTGTTGCAGCGAGCATTTCTTTGGAAATGATTAGGTGCCGGAGATAAGCGCGGGTGAAGTTGAGGCAGGTATAACAGGTACAGGTTTCCTCAATGGGATTGAAATTGGCTGTATTCACTTGATTCATCAGGTTAACCCTGCCGTTGCGCGTGAAGGCAGCCTGATGCCGCGCCAACCGGGTAGGCAGGACACAATCGAAAATATCAACCCCGCGAGCGACGCCGTTAATCAGGTCTTCGGGTGAACCAACGCCCATAAGGTAGCGCGGCTTGTTAACCGGCAAAAGAGGATGCACTTCTTCAAGCATCGCGTGCATCTGCGCTTTGGTTTCTCCCACAGAAAGCCCGCCAATCGCGCAGCCGGGGAGGTCGAAGGATGCGACGAAGCGGGCGGATTCACGACGTAGTTCAGGAAATACACCACCTTGTACAATGCCGAAAAGCGCCTGGTCGGGGCGGGACTTGGCGTTTACGCAGCGTTCCAGCCAGGAGTGGGTGCGTAAAAGCGCCGCGCGATTATACGCCAGGTCGTCGGGGACGGCGCATTCGTCAAAGGCCATGATGATATCAGCACCGAGTTTTTCCTGGATTTTTATGGAGCTTTCGGGTGTAAAGCGGTGAGTAGAGCCATCTATATGGCTTTTAAAGGTTACACCGTCATCATCGATCTTTCGCATAGATGAAAGGGAAAATACCTGAAAACCGCCGGAATCTGTCAGCATGGGTTTGTGCCACTGCATAAACTGATGCAAACCACCAGCAGCGGCTACCAAATCTGCGCCGGGGCGTAGATACAGGTGATAAGTATTCGACAACACCAATGTGACGCCGGTGGCTTCCAATTGAGCGGGGCTTACGGCTTTAACGGTAGCCTGTGTGCCAACCGGTGCGAAGAGTGGGGTTTCAAGATCTCCATGAGGCGTAGAGAACAGCCCAGCCCTTGCCGCACCTTGTTCTTTAATCAGAGTGAAATTAAATGGATGAGTGGTCATGGAAGGGTATTATAGTCCCCAAACCAGTTGGATTGCCAATAAGATGGCGATATATGCCAGAACAGTGATCGGAATTCCTTTTTTAAGGTAATCTTTGAAGGTATAACCGCCCGGGTTCATCACGACGATATTTACCGGGTGCCCAAGTGGGCTCATGAATGCGAGCGAACCACCCATTGCCACTGCCATGGCAAAGGGCTGAGGGTCTATACCCAAACCCTGCGCAGCAGCCAAAGCAATTGGAATCATCACCATCACCGACACTTGACCGCCAATCACCAAGGTAAAAAGCATGGTTATCAGCAGAATTGCTGCGATGAGCACTATTGGTGCAGTCTGCCCCATGTGATTGAGGATTTGCGTAACTGCTTGATTTGCCAAGCCAGTTTCTTGCAATGCGATGCTCAATGGCCAAAGTCCGGCGATGAGGAAGATCGGTTTCCACTCAATTTTTCGGTATGCCTCACCCAGGCTGACACTGCCGAAAAGCATCAGCAGCACAGCGCCAGCCATGATGATTAACGGTAATAACTGGTTGAAAATCGCAGCGAAGACGAGTGTGGCTAAAGTGATGAGAATGGTGAGCGCGCCTTTTCGAGGCAGCATTACAGCATCAGGATCTTCCACAAGCACAACGAGGTCTTCGCTTTGCTTCAGGTTGCGAATATTAACTGCTGGTCCTTGAACGAGCAGGGCATCACCAAATTGTAAGTGGAAGTCAGAGAGGCTGTCTTCAATTGGCTTGCCGCCATGCCAGATGCCCACGACGTTGAGCAGGTAATGTTCGCGGAATTCCATTTCTGTGATTGTTTTTCCGATATAGCGTGAATGCGGGGAGATGATGATTTCCGCCAGTGGGTTGGTTTCATTGGCTACTTTGAAATTGGAATCATCCATCGTTGTGATGCGCAGCTTCAAGGAGTCAGCCAGTTCAGCGGTTACATTGCCGCGGGCAATCAGCCTATCGCCAGGGCGCAAGATCATGCCGGAGTCAGGTGAAAAATAGGCATCTCTGCCACGCAAAACAGCGAGGATATTCACATGAACCTGATTCGCCCAGCGTCCTTCGGCAATCGAGCGCAGCGCCAGCGGCGAACCCGGCAGGATATCAATCTGAATAAGGTTCTTCCTGACCAGATATCGGTCGCTTAGTTTTTCAGCAACCTCTCGTAAGCCATCATAATTGCCGCTGTCTCTCTCTTTCGGCAGAAGGCGGGATCCGATGAAGGTGAGAAAGAGGATTCCAATCACCATCACTGGCCCGCCAATGGGGAAGAAATCGAGGATTCCAAAAGCCTTGAACCCGGCATCTTCAAGTGCGCCGCTGACAATAATATTGGCGGTGGTCAGCAGTGTTGCCATTCCACCCAGTATGGTGCCATAGGCCAATGGCATGAGCAGCTGCGAAGGCGCGACTTTACTTTTTCGCGAAACCGCCATCACAGTAGGCAGAAGCACCCCCACCACGGCGATATTGTTCATGATGAGCGAAAGCAGGGCAGAGGTGAGAGCCACGAAGAAGATCAGACGCGTTTGGTTGCTGCCGCCATAGGTGTGAATAATCTTACTGAGACCGTTAGTTGCGCCGGTTAATTGGAGGGCGATAGAGATGATTGAAATACCGAGAATAATCATCACCGCAGAGCTGCTGAAACCAGAAAATGCCTGTGCTGGCTGAATGACGCCTGTCAACCCGAGTGAAACCAAAACCATGAGCGCCACCAAGTCGATGCGGATGCGATTGGTCGCGAACAGGATGATTGCGATCGCTAAGATGACGAGGGTGATGATTTGATCTGAGGTCATGAGTCTGCCTTTAGTATCCTCATTTTACTTGAAAGAGCCAATCGTGAAAAATGCTTGCAGGCGATTGACTGCTCGTTTATACTTGGCGGGCGGGTATCCTTATCAAGAACGGAACGCCGTATCTTCTGGGGTTTATCAATCCATCCCCAATCCAGTAATCACAGGAAATTATAAGTGACGGACAAAATCCAAACGAAAAAGTGGGTAACTTACCCTAAAATCAATACCACTGCAGAAGAAGAGCTGTCAGAATATCCAGCCTTCTTTCGGCAGCTCTTGTTTAATCGCGGCATCACCACGGCTGCTGAAGCACAAGCCTTCCTTTCTGCTGATATCGAACTCGCTGACCCATTCCTGCTAATCGGTTTGGAGAAGGCAGTTGTTCGCCTGTTGGAGGCCGTGCGCGCTGAAGAATTAATCGTCATTTATGGCGACTATGATGTTGATGGTGTGACCGCCACGGCCTTAATGGTTGAGGTTTTGCACTCGATCGGTGGTCGTGTTGAACCTTATATCCCCAATCGATTCGATGAAGGTTATGGCCTCAATGAGGATGCAGTGGTCATGCTGGCCACCCAACGTGGCGCGAAGGTCATCCTGACAGTCGATTGCGGTATTCGCTCTCCTCATGAGGCTCAGGTGGCAAAAAGCCTGGGAGTGGATCTGATCATCAGTGATCACCATTTCCCTCAGGGTGAATTGCCTGATGGGTACGCAGTGATTTGCCCGAAACAAGAAGGGGATGCCTACCCTTACAAAGACCTGGCAGGCGTGGGTGTAGCCTATAAAATTTCTCAGGGAATCTTCATTCTTAACGGAATGGATGTGCGAAAAGCTGATGAATGGCTCGATTTGGTAGCCCTTGGAACGGTAGCAGATATGCTGCCGCTCACAGGTGAGAACCGGTCGATGGTAAAAAAAGGATTGGTTCGCATCCAATCGGGCAGCCGCACCGGTTTAACCGCACTTGCCGGAGCGGCAGGTAAAAACATCCGTAAAACCAGTTCATCAGATATTGGCTATATTCTCGGACCCAGGCTTAACGCTGCCGGAAGAATGGAATCTGCACAGCAGGCTTACCAGTTGTTGGTATCCACCTCTGTAGAGGAGGCTGGCCGCAGCGCGCAAGTTTTAGATAATCACAATACTGAACGCCAAAAGGCAACGCGTTTGGCTCAAGAAAAAGCTCAACTGAGTATTGCTGATCCTGCTGAATTAAAGCTGATCACGTCTTTTGATGCGGAGTACAGTTCGGGAATTGTCGGTTTGGTGGCTTCTAAGCTGGTGGAAAAATTTTACCGCCCGGCAATAGTCGGGGAGATTTTGGAAGATACAATCCGCGCTTCATGTCGCAGCATCCCTGGTTTTCACATCACAAAGGCGTTGGATGAATGCAGCGACCTGCTCGTAAGACATGGCGGGCATGAAATGGCGGCCGGATTTACGGTTCGACTGGAGATGGTTGACGCGCTGACCGCACGCCTGCAGCAGATCGCTGCCAGAGAACTGGCAGACAAAGATCTGAGGCAGCGCATCAATGCTGATTTGGAATGGGATTTGGCGAGTATCCGTCCAAAAGATTATGAATGGCTGGAAAAATTACAACCTACCGGAATGTCAAATGCCTCACCTCTCTTCATTTCACGAGGAAACAAATTGGAGCAATTGAGAGTAATGGGGAAAGAAGGCACGCACTTGCAATTTTCTGTTCATGGCTGTGCCATCGGGCGCGCAGTTGCGTTTAATCAGGGGCATTGGTACCAAACCTGGTTTGAAGAAAAGCCGCGTTTTGACCTCGTTTACTCGATTGAAGTTAATCAGTTCATGGGCACCGAAACTCTGCAATTGAATATTCGCGATATGAAAATTTCTGCAATAGGTTTTTAGGATGAGCCATCCCCCCAGCAGGGTCAAAGCTATCCTATTAAACTTTATTGTTGTGATTATTTGGTCATCCTCATGGGTGCTGATTAAAATTGGGCTGCGCGACGTGCCAGCGTTAACTTTTGCCGGTTTACGCTATTTTTTAGCTTTCCTCTTCTTGCTTCCCTTCTTGTTCAATCGAAAAGTCAGGCAGCAAATTCACGATTTCTCCAAACAGGAATGGCTGCTGCTCATTTTGATGGGGATAGTCTCATATTTTATTGCCCAGGGTTTTCAGTTCCTAAGCCTTGAACATTTGCCGGCGACCACATTAAGTCTCCTCCTAAACATGACTTCAATATTGGTGATGATTTCGGCGATTTTTCTGATCAAAGAACTGCCAACTTGGCTGCAGATTTTCGGAGTTCTCCTCAATCTGGCGGGCACATTGATCTTCTTCTACCCGGCAGGGTTTAGCGGTAATTCTTCAATTGGCTTTTTATTCGGCGCAATTTGCCTGATAGCAAATGCGATTGCATCCATCCTTGGCAGAAAGATCAATCACCAAGGTAAGTTGAACCCAATTGCAGTGACGATGACGGCTATGGGTATCGGCTCGGTGCTGATGCTGATAAGCGGGTTGCTTTGGCAGGGTCTGCCGAGAATCAGCACCGTGAGCATTGTGATTATTGTGGTGATGGCGTTGATTAACACAGCGTTCACCTTTGTTTTGTGGAATTACACCCTCCAAACCCTGACTGCGGTGGAGTCTTCGATTATCAATGGGACGATGATGGTCTTCATCACCATCTTTGCCTGGATCTTCCTCGGTGAAACACAAAACATTCAGGGTGTCTTTGGCTTGCTGCTTGCGTTTGCAGGCGCGATTATTGTGAATATCAGGGTTGATAAGAAGGATAAAGTCGTAGTTCGCTCTCTGTAATCGCCGTCAATGCTATAATTTATCTGAAATTGGATTAAAGACAGCGCCAGTGCAAGTTCTCGCTGGGTTCAAAGGTTGAAAGTAAAGTGGCTCATTCCGCAGATTTATTTTTGCAGGTTAAGAAGCGGTGATTTGAAATACATCAGGAGAAAATCACCATTTCATATCGATGGAGGTTTAGATGCTTGACTCATACCCAAAACCAATGATTTTTGCCCACCGCGGAGCGAGCAAATACGCCCCCGAAAATACGGTTGAGGCATTTCAACTGGCTGCCAACCACGGTACGGAAGCCATTGAGCTGGATGTTAAGCTGACAGTTGACAATCAGGCGGTTGTTATTCATGATAAAACGGTTGACCGCACCACTGATGGAATCGGGCAGGTAAATCAATTAACGCTGGCTGAGATAAAGAAACTGAATGCAGCCAATCATTTTGAAAATTATCAGGGGGTTAAGGTGCCGACACTCGATGAGGTTTTCGAAAGTGTTGGCAAACTTCTTTTCATCAATGTTGAACTGACCAATTACAGTTCGAGCCATGACAATTTGATTCCGATTGTGGCCAACATCGTTAAAAGGCATGGCGTGCAGCAAAGCATCCTCTTCTCCTCGTTCATCCCTGCGAACTTGCGCAAGATGAAAACCTTATTGCCTGAGGTACCTGTTGGGTTGTTGGCGCAATCCGGATTCCGCGGCGCACTATCGCGATCAAGTATATTCTTAGGTTTGTCCCCGCAAATTATCCATCCCAACCTCGAAGATGTGAATGAGAAAATGATGGCCACTGAACATAAACGCGGCAGGCGGGTGCACGTGTGGACGGTAAACGAAGAAGCTGATATTAAGCGGTTACTCGGATTGGGTGTGGACGGTATTTTCACGGATGACCCGCTGAACACTTTGAAGATTTTGGGGAGAAAATAAACTTAAAACTTGAACGCTGTGTTCTTTTCCACACAGCAACTTGGTTAACCCTGTGGCAATTGTTATGCATGCTGGCAACTAAATTGAAGGTGTTCAGCACATTGAAGATCAAACTAAAGTAATAAACCTACCCGGGTCTCCACAAACCAGGTGTGGATGCGTTCAATCACTGTGCGTTTTCATCATCGTCAGATTTGTCCGCGGGTATCCAAGTTGACACAACTTGCTGGTAAAATTCAAGCATACCTTGTGATTTTTTTTGCTATGGGTTGAAACATCCTAAACACCTTCTCGTATGACGCATGCAATGATTAAATGGTGAAATGAAAGCCAAGAAGAGCATCCATTTCTTACTCCTCATCTCAATGCTGGTTTCATTGATTCTGCCCGCATTAACCAGTGCTGAGGTAGTGTATGCACAAAATAACGGCTACAGCGCTGAGGTACAACGCATTTTTTCAGCCATGAGCGTGGAGGAAAAGGTCGGTCAGGTGTTTTTGGTTTCATTTCAAGGTTCCACGGTTCACGATGAAAGTCGAATCATCTCCTTAATTGAGAAAAAGCATATTGGTGGTGTTGTATTACGCAGGAAGAATGACAACATCATCGGGCCGGAAAACACAACGGAACAATTGCAACAGTTAACTGAAGTGTTGCAAACAAAAAACCGCGAAACTGCCCGTGTATCAAATCGGCTCTCCTCATACGCCCCCTTGTTCATCGCGATTGCCCAGGAAGGCGACCTGGTTCCCGGCGATCAAATATTGTCTGGAGTCACGAATCTACCCAATCAAATGACGATTGGCGCAACCTGGAAAAGCGATCTGGCGCAATCCGCAGGGTTTATTCTCGGTAAAGAAATGCAGGCATTGGGGATTAACATGGTTTTCGGACCCTCATTGGATGTGTTGGATATCGTTCGGACGGATGGGAGGGATGACCTCGGGGTCAGATCTTTCGGCGGGAACCCGTTCTGGGTGGGGAAGATGGGAGAAGCCTTCATCAATGGGGTTCATACAGGAAGTGAAAACCAGGTTGCGGTGGTTGCGACAAATTTCCCAGGCAACGGCAGCTCAGACAGACAGCCAGAAACTGAGATTGCGACTGTACGAAAGACGCTTGAACAATTGCTGCAAAACGAACTCGCGCCATTTTTCGTGGTTACAGATTTAAAGCAAGACCAGGCTGGCATTGTTGACGGCCTGCTTTTATCTCATTCTCGTTATCAGGGGTTTCAAGGGAGTATTCGACCCTCAACCAAACCGGTTTCGTTTGACCCGGTAGCAGTGGATGCGATGATGGATTTACCCCAGTTGAGTCCATGGCGCGAATCTGGCGGGATGATCATCAGCGATGACCTGGGGAGTGAAGCGGTGAGGAAATTTGTTGACCCGCTTTCAACCGGCTTTGATGCCAGGCAGGTTGCACGAACCGCGCTGATGGCAGGCAACGATTTACTCTACATGGGCAACATCATTGCCAGTGGTGATGCAGAAAGCTATATAACAGTCGAAAGGACGATTGATTATTTCGTTCAGAAATATGAAGAAGACAGCGCTTTTCAGGTGAGGGTGGATGACGCGGTCTTACGTATTTTGCAATTAAAACGCAAAATCTACCCCAGTTTTGAACCTGTGGACGTAATCTCCAAAAACCATGATCTTTCATCAGTAGGGCAAAGCCAGGCAGTAGTCACGCAGATTGCGCAATCAGCGGTGACGCTCATCAGCCCGAATTCAGAAGACTTTGCTGCTGTTCTGCCTGACCCGCCCAGGGCCGATGACCGGGTTGTTTTCATTTCAGACCAGCTCACTTACAGCCAATGCAGCAACTGCCAGGTTGTCAACGATTTCCCCGCGCTGAATTTGATGAATTCATTAATTCGATTATATGGATCAGGTGCGGGTGATCCGATCAATAGCACCCGTCTGAAGGCTTATAGCTTTGAAAATCTAAGGTTGGTTTTGGAAAGCGCCGATGGAACGGATGAGTTTATCACCGCGCTCAACTCAGCCACGTGGATTGTTTTTTCCTTTCGTGAATTTGGCACTGAAAGAGTTGATTCAACCACATTTCGAAGGTTGTTTGATGAACGCCCTGATTTGGTGAGAGGAAAGAAAATAATCGGTCTGGCATTCAATGCGCCATATTACCTGGATTCAACCGATATTTCCAAACTTTCGGCTTATTATGCACTGTATAGCAAGACGCCTGAGTTCTATGATGTGGCAGCCAGAGTGTTGATGCAGGAATTGACCCCTGAAGGCAGGCTGCCGGTATCTGTGCCGGGTATTGGCTATGATCTGGCAAACACCATCTCACCAGATCCTTTTCAGGTTATTCCGCTGGTGATTGAATCACCAGATGCTGAAGCTGAGCCAATTCCACCGCCTCTTGCTGGTTACAGCCAGCCATTACTCTACAAAGCTGGTGATACTATCCCTATCAAAGCAGGCGTAATCGTCGACAACAATGGCAACCCGGTACCAGATGGAACGCTGGTCAGATTTATCATCGATACCCGCTCGACCAGCGGCTCGGTTGAACAGCTTGAAGCGCGAACGGTGGGAGGGTATGCGCGTGTGATGTATGTAATTCCAAGCATTGGCAGCCTGCAGCTTAGCGTTACTGCTGACCCTGCTTTTACTTCCAACATATTACGATTGGATATTACAGACGCCGGCGGAGTAGTGACCTCATTTGAACCGACTGTGTCAGCGGGTGGATCGGCTGCCAGCACTCCGACTGAGTTTGCGCCAACCCCGACACCTGAAAAACCAGTCGAACGCTTGCATAAAGAAGGGAAGCTGGCTATTACTGATTGGCTTTTCGCCAATGCCCTGATTCTCGCTGCCTGCCTGGTATACAGCAAAGCCCCATTTAACCAGGCGAATGGCAGAACCAACTTAGTGACAGTGATCTTGTTGGGAACGGGCGGCTTTTTGGCTTACCTGACAGTGGCATTAGGTTTGGTGAAAATGGAAGAGGTGTCGCCCACGATTGAAACAGGGTTTGTACTGTTAATTGTAGCAGCCGGCTTGCTGCTCGGGCTGGTTTGCGGTTTGTTGTACATTTGGTGGGTCAAACGAAATCAGAAATCAGCGAAAAACCGTAACCAGAAGCGTTAACAAACTCATCCCAAGAAGAAACCACCATTGTATGTCCATTTTCCCCTTGAAGATTGATTTCGTGCTGACATAATTTCGGTTGCCTGAGGGGATTGACACCGGTCGGCTGCCGATGAGCGCGCCGCGAAATTGTTCAACAGATGCAGGGCGGTCATCTGGATGGAGCGCCATACCCCATAGAATCGCATTTTCTGTTTTGAGTGTGACAGCCGGGTTGATCTCGCGGATAGGTTGAAGTGATGCGGGGGAAATAAACCTTTGGCGCGCGTCTGTCGGCGGTTTGCCGGTTAATAGGTGATAGAGGGTTGCTGCAAAAGCATAAATGTCACTGCGGGCATCCGTATGCCCAATGTCGCTGCCGTATTGCTCGATTGGGGTGTATAACGCGGTTCCTTGTCCCTGTAAAATGGTAATGGTCACCTCACCCGGTGCTAGTACCTTCACCAGGCCAAAATCCACCACTTTGAGCAACCCAGAAGGGGTTAGCTTCATATTGCTTGGTTTGATATCACGGTGGAGAATAGGCGGGTTCTGCAAGTGCAAATAACTGAGGGCGTCAGCCAGTTGAAATGCCCAGTTGAGCACTTCTTTTTCTTGAATGAATTTCCCTTTTTCACGCGTTTCGAGCATCACCGTGCGGAGATCGTCTCCGGGGACATAATCCATCACAAGGTAATCGTTCCGACCGATGGAAAAATAATCAGATACCTTTGGCAGGTTGGGGTGATCGAGGCGTGCAAGAACCGTTGCTTCGCGTTGGAATTGTTCGCGCGCTTCTTTAATAAGGTTCTGCGGGATGTTTTTCTCGTGCTCAACCTCTTTAAGCGCGCATAGCCTGCCCTCTAGCCTGAGGTCATCAGCCAGGTAGATGCACCCCATACCGCCCTGCCCGATGATTCGGCTGATGCGGTAGCGGCCTCTCAGTACTTCTCCTGTCTTTAATGGTGCAATCATGGTTCTACTTTCTTTTTAAGGAATAAGAAAATTCCTTCGGCGTTTTTCTATTATACCTGATGAGTATCTTGTATAATTTATTCTGAGGCTTGATGGAGAATCAAATCATTATGGAAGATGCGTTATCACATGAATTCCCAATTCTTGTGGCGCTTCAAGGTCCACTGGAGGGTCGGCGCTGGGTCATTCAAAGCTCGCTTGTAATTGGCCGTGATACTGAATGCGCCATAACGATTGAAGACAGGCAAGTTTCGCGCCACCATGCACGGGTCATCAATGAGAATAATATATGCTTCATCGAGGACCTTGGCAGTAAGAATGGCACATTCTTTTCAGGAAAGCAGATCGCTGAAAGAACACGATTGAATGACGGAGATATCGTGCAGATTGCGATAATCCAAAAGTTTGCATTCTATAATTCCGATGCAACCATGCCGATTGAAGACCTCGACCCTGCGCTCTTCAGATATTCAGGCAAACTCATGCTTGATGAAAAAGCGCGGCAGGTTTGGATTGGCGGGAGAGAGTTGGTGCCTGCGCTTTCTTCAGCTCAATTTCGCCTCTTAGTCGCGCTTTATGAGCAGACCGGCAAGGTGGTTCCGCGTGAGGAATTGGTTACGAAAATTTGGCAGGAAGAAGAAGCCAGTGGGGTATCGGAACAGGCGCTCGATGCACTTATACGGCGGCTGCGCGACCGCTTGGCTGAATTAGATGATACGCACCAATACATTGTCACCGTGCGCGGACATGGCGCCCGCTTAGACAATCCATCCTCGTTTTAATTGACTCAAGCAACAATCAACTACAGTACAGAGATACAAAAAACAACCCGATCTGATGATGCGATCGGGTTGTTGAAAAATTGATTTTTATTTAGGCTTGAAAATTCTTTTGCATGTTGTGGCGCAGCGCCAGCTTGTAGATATCTTTCAGGGCTTCCACCATTTCAGGTTGTTGGTTCCTTGACTCACTCTCGGCAATAATACTGTTTATTGTTTGCAAGAAGTCATTTGTGATCATTGCCTCGTTTTCAGCCAGAATTTTCTTGCGTTCCTCATCATTTTCTACCTCGAGCAGTTTTTGGATGAACTCCAATTCAGGCGGAGGTGCGGTTAATTTGTCCAAGATCGCCACAACCTTCTGAATTTTTTCCATGCGCTGCAGATTGTCTTCGCTGTGAGCTTTTTCAAATTCCACTTGCACTGCCTGCGTGAAGAATTCGTCAATTTCAATGGCGTGTTTTTCGATGGAGGCTTCGACGTTATCTTCTTTAAGGATGGTTTCCAATAAATTTGCGGCAGTCTCCAGACGTTTTTTCACTTCCTGATCAATCTTACGGGTTAAATCGAGTAAGCGATCACGCAGGTGGGTGAGTTTGTCTTTCTCGGCGTCCGCTTCTTTCTCAATTCTTTCACTCAGAATCTGGAAGAATTGATAATCTAACCCCGAGCGGGTGAGGCTGACCAATGTTGCCAGGCTGGTATCAGATTTCACCATCGAAAGCACATCCAAGAGTTTCTCACGAGTTAGCCCCTCTTTGTTTGCTTTATCCAATTCCTTAAGTGCTTCCTGGGTTTCTTTACTGTCGGCGAGAAGTTTCTTACCGACTTCAGTGGAATTTAGCATTTCTGCTTGGAGTTGGTTGAGCACCTTGGCATTGGCTTCGTCTCCCTGCGCTGCTGTAGACTGGATCAAGGTGGAAAGCAGGGTGAACATTTCGCCATCCACGACCGCTTCTTCTTGTTTAATCACGGTAAGGCGGTCATCGGCGTTGGGCAGGCTTAATAAGCGCTGGATAAGGCTGATGCGTTTTTGCTGGGCTTCAATCATTTCTTTGGTGATGCCATCTGCTTCGAGAATGCGGTCGATGAGCGATTGATAGGTGAACATCGTGCTTGGCTGGAAAAGGTAACCCTTGCGCTTTTCGGTTGGGAGCGCATTGACCACTTGGTTGATGAGCGGGCCAATTTGTTTTTCCTGTTCATTGATTGGCAATCCAAGTTCAGGAGGAAAGTAAGTGAGGAGCAATTCTTTCTCAGGGTCGTGGTAGACAATTGGTGAGCTGATTAAGCCTTCATAACCGCACGCCTGGCAACGAGAAACATTGGTGGCGTTGCCTAAAAGCTTTTGTTTGGCAGTTGGGTCTGTATTCACATCAAATAGAAGTTGAACATCAGCAATGATAGGTTGTTTACAGCGCGGGCAAAGTGTTTGAATTTTTGGCATTTTTGACTCTTTCAAAATTGTTGATTAATGGGATGATTATATCATTCAGTTTTACAGAAACTAACATCGTTCAATTAGCCAGGCGTTTCAGGGTTGGCAATCGGCAGGCAAAAGCAAATACGGCCGCCTTTTCCAATATGTTGATCAATCCAGATTCTTCCGCCGTGGGCTTCGACGATTGCTTTGGCGAGGTAAAGGCCAAGCCCGGTGCCTTTTGTGTTTTTACTGGCATTCGGAGAGCGGTAAAAGCGGTCAAAAACGAAGGGTAAATCTTTTGGGTCAATCCCTGGGCCATCATCGCTTACGCAAGTGATGATGTTTTCCCCTTTCTGTGCGGAGCTGATCACGATTTCTCCATTAGGTGCGTATTTAATGGAATTTGACACCAGGTTCGTGATGACCTGGTTGATGCGCCCATCATCCGCAACGATGATAGGCAGCGGCTGCGGAATATTCACGCGGATTTTGTGTTTTGTGGTTTGCACTTGCATCCGCTCTGCCGTGTGTTTAATCACCTCAGCCAGCTGGATGTCATTTAGTTTAAGCGAGAATCCGCTTGCCTGCAGCCGGGTAACATCGAGCAGGTTCTCGATGTAGCCGTTAAGGCGATCAGCCTCTTCTTCGATGATTTGTAAACTGTCGTTAATGATTTCCTTATCCCAATGGGCATCATCGCGGCGAAGGGTACCAACATACCCTTTGATCAGGGCAACCGGCGTTTTTAGCTCATGGCTTACAACCGAAACAAACGTAGATTTGAGTTCATCCGCTTCACGAAAACGGGTGATGTCGCGGACTGTGGTGATAATATTAACGAGATTCCCCTGCTCAGATACCAGCGGCGCATAGGTGATGCCGACCGGAATGGGGGCCGAGCCCTTGTCTCGAAGCAGATCGCCTTCCACGTAAAGGGTAGCCTGCGGGGTGAGCGGCCAGCCTTTTTCTACCGATTCGGTCAGGGTTGCGCCTTGGGGATGTTTTGCCCAAACGATTATTTCATCGTGCTGTTTGCCAACCATTTCTTCGGCTTGTTTACCGATTAGGAAGGCGAAAGAAGGGTTTGCTCTTTCGATTTGAAAATCATGGGTAAGGATAAGTATTCCATCTGCGGCTGAATCCAACAAACCAGAAACGCGGCGCCGGTCATTCTCAACTTGTGTGTATAGCTGGGCGTTTTGCACGGCTATGGCTGCCTGATCGGCAAAACTGGCGAGCAAAGCACGATCGTTAGGTGAAAAGCCGGCGTTTTCGCGGAAAACAAGAATAACCCCGATAATCTTCTGTCCGGTAATCAGCGGCAGGCCAACACTACTCAGTCGCCCAAGGCTTACCGCCTGGGTAAAATTGCTGACGACATGATTAATCATGTTGAACCAGACATCACCAGATTCTTGATCTTCTGATATTTGAGCCAATTGAGGTTCGATGAAGCGCAACAGGCTGGTGGGCACACCACTTGAAACTCGGACCTTCCATCCATCATGTGAGGTTCGCAGCGCAATAATACCAGCCCTGCCAACGAGCATTTCGAGGGAGATATGGAGAATCCGTTCAAGAAGCTTGTCAAGATCGAGCTCTTTGGTTAAAGCTCTCGATATTTCTAATAAGTAATCTCTTTGACGAACACGAAAATCAGGAAGCATTCACACTCAACATTCACGTTATTTTCATTTTTACTATTCTACTGCGCTTATTGCCTGATCAAGGATGGCAACACCCTCGTCAATTTCTTCGCGGGAGATGCACAAGGGTGGGGATACGCGTATGACACTGGTGCCGCAGCCGAGGGTGAGTAACCCTAGTTCAAAGGCTTTGTCAACAACTCGGTCACGCAGCTTGGCGGCTGGTTTTCGTGTGGCACGGTCTTCTACAAACTCAATCCCGATCATCAGTCCAACTCCGCGCACAGCACCAATAGAAGGGTGGCGGGTTTGGACTTGCTGTAACTTTTTAAGACAATAACTGCCGACGGTTGCGGCGTTTTGCATGTAGCCACTTTCGATCAGCCGCAGTGTTTCAAGTGAGGCAACGCAAGCCAATGGGTTGCCGCCATAGGTGTTGCCATGGGCGCCTGATTCCCAAGTGGTGATACTCTTGCGGGAGATCATCGCTCCCATCGGCATGCCTGAGGCAATTCCTTTGGCGGTAGTGACGATATCTGGCTCAACGCCAAAGTGCTCAATAGACCACCATTTACCGGTACGGCCGGCACCTGATTGAACTTCATCAGCGATAAGCAGAATCCCGTGACTGGTGCAAAGGTCGCGCAATGCAGGCAGGAATCCCGCCGGCGGGACAATGTAGCCGCCTTCACCTTGAATGGGTTCGATGATAATGCCGGCAACATCTTGTGGAGGAAGCTGCCTTGAAAAGATTTCTTCGATGTAGCGGATTGTGGCGGCACCGATATCTTCGCCATCCTCCATATGGAGCATCGGCCGGTAGGGGTCGGGGAATGGCACATGCGTTACTCCATTCATCAATGGGAAAAAGCCACGGTGATATTTGGCTTTGCTGGCAGTTAAGGTTACAGAACCGTAGGTTCGGCCATGAAAACCGCCCAGAAAAGCGATAAATTGAGAGCGACCCGTGTAAAAACGCGCCAACTTGAGGGCAGATTCCACGGCTTCGGTTCCGGAATTTGTGTTGAAAATGACGGTTTCTTCTTTCATGGGGGCAATACGATTGAGTGTTTCTGCCAGCTCAACCCATTTTGCGTGATAGAAATCGGATGAAATGTGAATAAACTTTTCAGCCTGTTCCTGGATGGCTTTAACCACATCTGGGTGGCTGTGTCCGGTTGAGTTTACTGCAATCCCGGCAGCGAAGTCGAGGAATCTGTTCCCATCAACATCCCAGACATAAACGCCTTTCCCATGATCCATAACAAATGGGTATCCGCGCGGGTAAGAAGGGGAGACGACTTTCTTATCTCGGTCAATAATTGATTTGGCATTTGCGCCGGGTAATGCTACGTTGGTCATTATTTCCTCCGTTATTAAGAATTAACGTAGTTGCCTGCTGTAAACAACCTCATCTATGCTTTTGCTCAGTTCATTATAGCATGAGCAGTTTTTTCCGATTTTTTCAACGAAGTCAGGTGGTTTTCTTTTTGTTGACGCAATAAAAAAATACTGCTATCATCAAATACAATGCGTCCAAAAAGAAGAAACAAATTCAGCAGTTTTTTTCAATCAATAATTTTACATTTACGTTGGTTCATACCCGGTATTGGCGTGAAGCGTTGGGTATTGCTGATTCTGGCAGGCACCACGATGCTCGGCGTTGGGGTGGCTGTTTACCTGCTCGATATTTACCGCACAGCTCCTGAGTCTTGGTGGCTGCCTGTTATAAAAATATTGGCGTTACAGTTCATAACCAATCGTATTCTGCGCGCGTTGATCTTTGGTGGTTTGGGTATGGCATCGATTGTCATTGGTATTGCCGGGCTGAACCGGGCGTTGTTAAGCCCGTTCATGCGCCCTGGGCGAGATGTTATCGATACCGTGGCTGAATACCGCCGCAAGGAAAAAGGCCCGAGGATTGTGGTAATCGGTGGCGGGCATGGCTTGTCTTCGATTCTGCGTGGTCTCAAAGCTTACACGCGCAATATCACGGCCATTGTTACCGTGGCTGACGATGGTGGTTCGTCAGGTGAAATTCGTAAATCGGTCGGAATTTTACCGCCAGGAGATTTGCGAAATTGCCTGGCTGCGCTTTCTGATGATGAAGAAATGATGACACAGCTTTTTCAATACCGTTTTGCTTCAGGCGCTGGCTTGAATGGTCATTCATTGGGAAACCTGCTGATTACTGCCCTGACAGAAATCACCGGAAGTTTTGAAGCGGCAATTGCTGAATCTGCCAAGGTTTTGGCAGTGCAAGGAAAAGTGCTGCCAACCAGCCTGAAAAACATCACACTGTTCGGTGAAATTGAATTGCCGAACCAGGCTGGAGTGATTGAAGTGAAGGGTGAGAGTGAGATCGGCAAGGCAGACGGCCGTGTGCGCCGGGTGTGGCTTGAACCCGCCAACCCCTCCTCGTACCCGCCAACCATTCAGGCGATTCTGAATGCAGATCTGATTCTGGTCGGGCCAGGCAGTCTCTATACCAGCATTATTGCCAACTTGCTGGTGCCAGATCTGGTGGAAGCGATTAATACCAGCCGGGCGTACAAGTATTTCATCTGTAACATTGCCACCCAGCGCGGAGAAACGGATGGATATTCCTGCGAAGACCATCTGCAGGCGATTGAATGGCACATCGGCACAAATCTCTTCGATGTCGTGCTCGCCAACAATCGTTTTGACATTCGTATGCCGGAAGGGGTGCAATTGGTAAAAATTGCTGGCAGTGACCAATACCGTGGAATTTACCAGGCGGATTTTGTGGATGAAGACAATCCATGGCGGCATGACCCCGCGAAGATCGCTAAAACTATCATTGACCTCTATATGGAACGAACTGGACCGCTGGCATCAAAAGATGAAACGTTTAATAACTAATTCATCAATTTCGACTGAACATGGTAAAATTCGTTGGTAATTTTCTTATAGGAGGAGAGTCACATGACAATAAAAGTAGGTATTAACGGATTTGGTCGCATTGGTCGCCAGGTTCTCAAGGCAATGAATGAGTTTCATGCCGGTGAATTAGAAGTTGTTGCGGTCAATGACCTGTTTGACACAAAAACCAACGCACATTTGTTTAAGTATGATTCCAATTATGGCATCGTGCCGGTGCACATCGAAGCAAAAGAAAACGAACTGATTCTTGATGGTAAATCCATCAAGGTCTTCGCAGAAAAAGACCCCAGCAATTTACCCTGGAAAGATCTTGGTGTAGATGTTGTGGTTGAATCCACAGGTGTTTTCACAGATGCCAAAGGCGACCCTGCCAGCGGCAAGGTTGGCGCAAATGTTCACATTGAAAAAGGCGGTGCAAAAAAAGTGATCATCACTGCACCAGCAAAGAATGAAGACCTGACCGTTGTCATTGGTGTAAATGATAGCTGGTACGACCCGGCTAAACATCACATCGTTTCAAATGCTTCATGCACAACCAACTGCCTGGCGCCTGCAGCAAAGGTTATTCATGATAATTTTGGCATCGTCCATGGGATGATGACAACCATCCATTCGTATACCAATGATCAGGTTATTCTCGATCAGGGGCATAAAAAAGAGATGAGACGCTCACGCGCTGCAGGATTGAACATCATCCCCACCACAACTGGCGCCGCGAAGGCTTTGGCTCTTGTCATCCCTGAATTGAAGGGCAAGTTCGACGGTTTTTCTCTGCGTGTTCCCACCCCCACAGTTTCTATTGTCGATTTTGTGATGAACGTGGAAAAACCCATTACCAAAGACGATTTATACGCTGCATACATCGAAGCCGCTGAAGGACCGATGAAGGGAATTTTGGGTGTAACCAAGGGTGAATACAGCGACCCGCTCGTTTCCATGGACTTCAAAGGCGATTCACGCTCCTCAATCATTGACTTACCGACCTGTATGGTGATGGACGGTAATTTCGTCAAAGTCATTGCCTGGTATGACAATGAATGGGGTTATTCCTGCAGAACAGCTGACTTGGCTGTTATTTTGGGCAAATAGCAATCGGCTGATCTCAGCGCTATTAGCCCTTCGCAATGAGTTATAGATGCGCAACAGGTTTGCTACCCAGGTTGCGCATCTTATCTTAAATTGGAGGTTGTTCGATGTTTGATAAGAAAACCATTCGCGATATTGATGTTAAAGGCAAGAAAGTACTCGTCAGGGTTGATTTTAATGTTCCCATCAGCGAAGGCGCAGTGGGCGACGACACCCGCATCAGGGCAGCGCTGCCAACCATTCAATACCTTTTAGACCATGGCGCGGCGGTCATCTTGTGCTCTCACCTTGGCAGACCGAAAGGCGGACCTGAAGAGAAGTATTCGTTGAAGCCTGTGTCGGTTCACCTTGCCGGTTTGCTGGGCACACCCGTAAAATTCGCTGCTGATTGCGTTGGCGCCGAGGCAGAAGCTGCGGCTGCAGCATTGCAAAGCGGTGAAGTACTGATGCTTGAAAACACCCGCTTTCACCCAGAGGAAGAAAAGAATGATCTGGAGATGGCGCGAAAACTGGCAAGTTTAGCCGATCTTTATGTAAACGACGCGTTTGGCACGGCGCATCGCGCTCATGCCTCCACTGAGGGTGTCACCCGCTTTTTACCAGGCGTGGCAGGTTTTCTGCTTGAAAAGGAGATCCTCTACCTGGGTCAGGCGGTTGCCAACCCTAAGCGTCCTTTTACTGCCATTTTGGGCGGCGCGAAAATCAGCGACAAGATCGGTGTGATCAATCACCTGCTTGCCAAAGCCGATGAAATTCTCATTGGCGGCGGCATGGCCAATACATTTTTGAGAGCCCAAGGATTCGCAACTGCGGATTCGCTGGTTGAAGAAGAATCAGTGGAAATAGCTCGTGATTTACTGCAAAAAGCTGGCGGAAAAATTCACTTGCCTCTGGATATGGTATTAGCAGATGACTTCGCCGCCGACGCCGCCAGTAAAACCTTGCCGGTTGGCAACGTTCCCGAAGGTTGGCGCATCTTGGATATTGGACCAGCAACCGTTAAGGCTTTTGGTGAGATTATTGGTAAATCGGGCACTGTGGTTTGGAATGGCCCCATAGGCGTGTTTGAGTTCCCGAAATTTGCCGATGGTACATTTGGCGTTGCTCGAGCAGTTGCAGATAGCGCCGCGGTCAGCATTATTGGCGGCGGAGAATCGGTGGCTGCCATTCAGCAATCAGGTTTGGCAGACAAGATCACGCATATTTCAACCGGAGGCGGCGCTTCACTTGAGATGCTCGAAGGTCTTGACCTTCCGGGTGTGGCAGCGCTGCAAGACAAGTAATATTGGTTG
>WPCI01002783.1_pt1 | contig 21652 bp, 23 predicted proteins | sample 5399871 | NCBI WGS metagenome assembly WPCI01 (sample SAMN12869469, study PRJNA574797) | sludge metagenome | isolation source: wastewater treatment of pH7 | place: China:Beijing | collected 2019-05-20 | reverse complement strand
CCGATGTCGGTGGCAAGCGGGTCCTGGTCCGGGTTGACTTCAACGTCCCCCTGGACGGGGACCAGGTCACCGATGACACCCGGATCAGGGCCGCCCTGCCGACCATCGAGTACCTGACCGGAGCGGGCGCGAAGGTCATTCTCTGCTCTCATCTCGGCCGCCCGAAAGGGCAGGTCGTTCCGGAAATGTCCCTGGCCCCGGCGGGCAGACGGCTGGCGGAGCTGACCGGCAAACCGGTTGCGATAGCCACCGATGTCGCTGGCGAGGACTCACGGACAAAGGCCGAGGCGCTTGAACCAGGCCAGATCCTGTTGCTTGAAAACACCCGGTATGAGTCAGGCGAAACCGAAAACAGTCCGGATCTGGCGGCGGACCTGGCGGACCTGGCCGAGGTTTACGTGAACGACGCATTCGGCGCAGCGCATCGGGCACATGCCAGTACCGCCGGCGTCGCGGAAATCCTGCCGGCCTACGCCGGGCTCCTTCTGGAGAAGGAAGTTGAGAATCTGACTTCGGTCGCGGCCAGCCCGACCCGGCCTCTGGTTGTGGTGCTTGGTGGATCCAAGGTTTCAGACAAGGTAGGTGTGATCGACCGCTTCCTTGAAGTCGCCGACCAGATTCTGATCGGCGGGGCCATGTGTTTTCCCTTTTACAAGGCCGAGGGGCATTCGATCGGGCATTCGCTGTGCCAGGACGATGACATCCCTCTGGCCCGGGAGGCCCTGGCCAAGGCTGCCGCAGGTAGTTGCGACCTGGTTCTTCCAACCGACCTCGCCCTCGGCCGTGAGTTCTCTGCCGGGACTGAGACCATGGCCTCTGGCAGTGTCGATGTGCCTGACGGCTGGATGGGACTGGATATTGGCCCGGAATCAGCCCGGGACTACGCCACAAGGATCAAGTCGGCCGGCACTGTGCTCTGGAACGGACCTATGGGTGCTTTTGAACTCGACCCGTTCGCCGCCGGGACCCGGACCGTGGCTGAGGCGGTGGCATCCGCTCCCGGATTCACCCTGGTCGGTGGTGGCGATTCGGTCGCTGCCCTGGTCAAGTTCGGCCTGACCGATGACGTGGACTGGGTCTCAACCGGAGGCGGAGCGTCACTGGAATTGCTTGAGGGCAAACCCCTTCCTGGCGTTACCGCACTGAACGACAACTGATTGAACGAGAGAGGCAGAAGATGAGCCGCCGACCGTACGTAGCCGCCAACTGGAAAATGAACAAGACAGCTTCCGAGGCGGACGAGTTTCTGGATTCGTTCCTGCCGTCGCAGAGCGCTGATGGACCCGAAGTCGTCCTCTGTCCCCCGTGGCTCGCCTTGGAACGTGTCGCCGGGCGTTGCGCCGGTACTCCGGTCCGGGTTGCCGCGCAGAACATGTTCTACGAGGACTCCGGCGCGTTCACCGGCGAGGTTTCAGCCCCGATGTTGCTTGACATTGGAGTTGACGGGGCCGTCCTCGGCCATTCCGAGCGGCGCCAGTTTTTCGGTGAGAGCGACGAGTCGCTGGCCCTGAAGGTTCCGAAGGCGATCGAAGCCGGTCTCGAGCCGATTCTCTGCGTTGGGGAATCCCGGGCCGAACGTGAATCGAATGACACCGAGGCTGTGCTTTCACATCAGGTCCTGACCGATCTGGCCGAGGTGCACAGCGATGATCTCGGCAAGGTGGTGATCGCATATGAACCGGTCTGGGCAATCGGAACAGGTCTTGTGGCGACCCCGGAACAGGCCCAGGAAGCCTGCGAATTCATCCGTAACCTGCTGCGTACCCGGGATAGCGAAAGGGCCGGGCAGGTCCGCATCCTCTACGGGGGTTCGGTCAAGCCCGACAATGCCGGAGAACTGATGGCCCTGCCAGACATCGACGGGGCCCTGGTCGGCGGTGCCGCGCTTGATCCGGCTGATTTCGGGGCGATCGTTGCCGCCTCCAGCGCTGGTTAGGGAAGCGCATCACATGGCGAACCTGCCGGTACCTTCAGCAGCACTCATCATCCTCGACGGCTGGGGCCTCGCACCGGATGGTCCGGGCAATGCGATATCGCTGGCTGAAACCCCGAACTTCGACCAGCTCCGGGAGAAATACCCGTCGAGCACACTCAGCGCCCAGGGCCCCGATGTGGGCCTGCCGGAAGGCCAGATGGGCAATTCCGAGGTCGGCCATCTGAATCTCGGTGCCGGAGCCATCGTCAAACAGGACCTGGCCAGAATCGACACGGCGGTCGCCGACGGATCCTTCTTTGACAACGAAGCCCTGGTCGAGGCCTGCCGGAAGGCGGTCAACGGCAACGGCCGGCTTCACCTGATCGGGCTGGTCTCGGATGGTGGCGTTCATTCCGGTTGGGAGCACCTCGAAGCCTGCGTCGAGCTTGCCTCCCAGGAGGGGGTGCCGGATGTGATCTTCCATGCGATCACTGATGGCCGCGACACCCTGCCGCATGGCGGCGCGAAGTACGTTGACGAGCTGGAACGGTGGTTGCGCTCGGCCGGTCGTGTCGGCACGGTCAGCGGCCGCTATTACGCGATGGATCGCGACACCCGCTGGGACCGGGTCAAACTGGCCTATGACGCGATGGTCCACGGGGCCGGCCCGGCGGCAGCCACGGCAGGCGAGGCAATCGCCGATTCCTACGCGGCCGAGCTCACCGACGAGTTCATCAAGCCAACGGTCATAGCCGGCTACGACGGGGCACATGAAGGCGACACCGCGATTTTCATCAACTTCCGTCCCGACCGGGCGAGGGAGCTGACATTAGCGCTAGCAGACTCCGGGTTCGATGGTTTTGTCCGCTCCGGTGGGCCGCTGCTCGATCTGACCACCATGACCTCCTACCGGGAGGGATGGGACTATCCCGTGGCTTTTCCCGAGGACCGGCCGAAGGTGACGTTGGCCCAGGTGATCTCGGATGACGGTGGCAGGCAGCTTCATGTCGCTGAAACCGAGAAGTATCCGCATGTCACCTACTTCTTCAACGGTGGCCGTGAACAGGAGTGGGAGGGTGAGGACCGGCGCCTGGTCGAGTCACCGCGGGACGTCCCCACGTATGACTTCAAACCGGAGATGAGCGCCAGGCAGGCGGCCGATGCTTTCATCGCCGGCTGGCACGAAGACGAACCGAGGTTCGGAATCATCAATTTCGCGAATCCCGACATGGTTGGCCACACTGGCGTGATCCCGGCCGCGGTGAAGGCGATCGAGGCGGTCGACGCCTGTCTGGGAGAGGTAGTCGAAACAGTGCTCGCATCCGGAGGTGCCTGTCTGATCACTGCTGATCACGGCAACGCCGACAACATGCTGGAGCCCGATGGTTCGCCGAACACGGCGCATTCCCTGAATCCCGTGCCGGTGATCGTCACGGCCGAGGGATTCACTCTCGATGATGGCGGGATCCTCGCTGACGTCGCCCCGACCATCCTCGAGATGCTCGGCATCGAACAGCCCGTCGAGATGACCGGGCACAGCCTGATCCGGCCTGCCTGACCCCAACACCGGCAAACTGGCCCTGACCCGACACCGGCATGCTGGCCATGGCCCAACACCGGCAACTGGCCGGGATCTTTCCCGAATGGCCGTGGAAATGCCGGCCAGGATCACCGAGATCCCTGGCCCTCCTTTGGCTGGATAAGGTGGCCCGATGCGTCACGACCCGGCCCGGCTGAGCTTCGAGATCCACGCACGTGACGGCGATGCCCGCCGCGGCATCCTCAGGACCCCCCATGGCCCGGTGGAGACGCCGGCATTCATCCCCCTCGCGACCAAGGGATCGGTCCGGGGGATGTCATCCCGGGAAGTAGAAGGAATGGGGTACGAGATGGTGCTCGGCAACACCTACCATCTGCTGGTCGCACCGGGACCGGAACGGATCGCGGAAGCCGGAGGGCTGCACAAGTTCATGGGCTGGGAGAAGGCGATCATTACCGATTCGGGCGGCTTTCAGGTTTTTTCGCTCGCCCACGGTGGCGTAGCGGAGGAGATCAAGGGATCGGGACGCAAGATGTACGGGCTGGCCAAGACCCTCGGTATCGAGGAGAAAGGCGTCCGGTTCCGTTCCTACAAGGATGGTTCGGAGCTGATGCTCTCACCGGAGGAATCGATGCGCGTCCAGGCCGCTCTGGGCTCCGACATCGCTCTCGTCTTCGATGAATGCACTCCCTTCCATGCTGACCGTGAATACACCGCCCGTTCAACCGAAAGGACTCATCGCTGGCTTCAGCGCTGTCTCGACTGGCATGAGGCGAATGGTCCCGCCGGCCAGGCAGTCTTCGGGATACTCCAGGGAGGCACCCATGCCGACCTGAGGAAGGAATCCTGCGAGGCGGTCTCGGCTTCGGGTGTTGACGGTATCTCGATCGGCGGCACACTCGGTCGCGACAAGGAGGAGATGGCGGAAGTGCTTGGCTACACGGTGCCCAACCTCCCGGTTGAGGCGCCCAAACACCTCCTGGGCATCGGTGAAGTCGACGATTTGATGCGTGGGGTGGCCATGGGCCTGGATGTTTTCGACTGCGCGGTGCCGACCCGGCTTGCACGCCACGGGATGGCTCTGGCCCCGTTGCCGGACAAGCGGTTCCGGATCGACGTCCGCAAACCGAGGGAAATCGGCAACCGTGAACCTCTGGTGGCTGGCTGTCCCTGCGCTGCCTGCGCCAGCTACGACCGTGACTACCTCAACTACATTTCACGGTCCGAAGAGTTGACCGCGGTGCGGTTGATGGTTGACCACAACCTGACCTATATGGAACGACTGATGCGCGGCGCGCGCGAAGCGATCTCAGACGGGAGATACGCCGAATACAGCGAGCGGATTCTGGCCGGCGCCGCCCCCTGGGATGCCGGCTGAGCGCTCCGGTTCCGGCCGCTCCTCCCGGGCCGGTAGTCTGCCCCGCTATGAGTGAAGCTCTGCTCAGGCTCGACGGGGTGACCAAACGGTTCGGCAGCAATGTCGCGCTCGACGGTCTCTCTCTCGAAGTCCCGGAAGGCACCGTCTGTGGCTTGCTGGGACCGAACGGATCCGGCAAGACGACGGCGATCCGGATACTGCTCGGGCTGACCGGCAAGAACCAGGGTTCGGTTGACTTGCTCGGAGTCGCTCCGGGCGCCCCCGGATTCACCGAGGCGGTACGCCAGACCGGCTCCCTGATCGAGGGCCCGGCGCTCTACGGCAGAGCCACTGCCCGCCAGAACATGGAGATACAGGCCGCGACCCTCGGCATGCGTGACGCCGACACGGAGATCGGGGAGCTGCTCGAACTGGTCGGGCTCAGTGACCGGGCCGACACGAACGCGCGCGGCTTCTCGCTTGGTATGAAACAGCGACTCGGCCTGGCGCTGGCTTTGCTGAACGATCCCCGGCTGGTGATCCTCGACGAGCCGACCAACGGGCTCGATCCCTCGGGAATAGTCGAGATTCGCGAACTTATCAAGCGTTTGCCGGAGCGCGGGACAACCGTTCTGGTTTCGTCGCATCTGCTTTCCGAAGTTGAGCTGATGTGCGACCGCGCCACCATCATCAAGGAGGGCAGGCGGGTCGCCAACGGCACGATGGAGGAGATCCTCAACTCGACCGGCGGCGGTGAGGGCTACAGGGTCTACGTGCGGATCTCCCAGGCAGAGGCGGCGGTCAACGCGCTTGCCGCTTTTGGCCTTGAAGTTGAAAACCGGGGCGAAGGCAGCCTGGTTGCCCGCGGGGACATCGAAGATGACTCCGAAATCACCCGGATCCTGGCCGAATCAGGGATCTGGCTGCGGGGACTGATGCGGGAGCGGCAGGACCTCGAGCGTGTCTTCCTTTCCCTCACGGACGGAGCCGGCGATGCGGGCTGAGTTCCTGAAAATCCGCTCGATGCCGACCCCGATGTGGGCCGGTATCACGCTGCTCGCCTTCTTCGTCTGCGGGATCGCCGCTTCGGTGATCTGGGGGGTCGGGGAGGACAACGCGGTGCTGGACCTGGCGATCGGCCTGCCGACGATGATCTGTTCGATCGTGCTGGGTTCCTGGATCGCCGGGGTCGAATTTGGCCAGAACACACTACGTCGCGTGCTCTCGGCTGACCCGCGAAGGGTGCGTCTGATCCTGGTCAAGCTGGCAGCGCTGCTGGTCACCATTGTCACCGTCACTACGGTTTTGACTCTCCTGGGAGCTTTCATCTACTCCCTTGCCGGTTCCGGACACGACACTTCGATCGATTTCTCGTTTGTCCCGCGGATGCTCGCGTCTTCCCTCGTTTTCAACATCTCCTATGCGGCAAGCGCGATTTCACTGACTCTGCTCACACGTTCGATGGCTGGTGGTCTGACCCTGACTTTCGTCTTCTACTTCGTGATTGACGGCCTTCTTTCCCTGATTCCGACGGTCGGCGATTACACCGTCGGTGTCGCCCTCAATGACGTGGACCTCGCGATCCGTCAGCAGGAGACCGGCCTGTTTGACCAGGCGGCAACGCACGATGTGCTGGTTTCGGCGCTGGTGCTGGTTGCATGGCTGGCAGTGTTCCTCGCTGCCGGGATCATGCGAACCGTGAAGACCGAAGTCAAATAGACCCGGACCCTGTCTGGCCGGTCACTGGGTGTTGTCCCTCACCTGTTGCTTCAACTCGTCGGTCAGCTTTTCGACCGAGTTGCCGGCCCAGTCCCGCACCTTGACGCTGGCGGCCCTGTCGGTAAGAGCAATCACGGTGAACGCGACTGCCGCCGCGATCAGCACGAGTGCGAGCATGCCGAAAATGAAGCGCAGGGCAGAACGGAAGAAGCCACGCTTCTTCGGCCTGCTTCGGCTGGTGGCTGGTGGCAGCGTGTAGCGGGGCGGGGGCGGGGCCGGCCGATGGGCCGTGCGCGCAGTCCTCTCCAGTGGCCGGGTTGCCGTCTCTGCCTGAGGGAACTCACGCGGAGTAGGGGGGTCTTCGTCCATCTGGAGAGTGACATCCTCGCCGCGCAGGCCGCGCTGGAGCCCGTCGGAAAGGGCGGCTGCCGTGTTGAACCGGTAGGACTTGTCACCTTCGAGGGCCCGCATCACGGCGGCACTGACCGTTTCAGGGACGTCAGCGTTATAGGTCATCGGTGGCAGCGGCTTCTCGTTCTGCTGCCTGACCGCGAGTTCAGCCAGGGATGACCCTTCATAGGGCAGGCGCCCGGTCAGGAACTGATACAGCACGACGCCCAGGGCGTAGACATCGGTTGAGGGTGTTGCCTCCTCTCCGCGAACCTGCTCCGGGGCAAGGTAGGCGGCAGTCCCGACCACCGACCCGACCTGGGTGATTCGGGTCTGTTCGGCGGCGCGCGCAATTCCGAAATCGGTCAGTTTGCAGGTCATCTCACCGCCACCGACAGGTCCGCCCACAACCATGAGGTTGCCCGGTTTCACATCCCGGTGGATGATCCCGTGGCGGTGCGCGTACTCGAGTCCCGCACAAGCCTGAACACCGATCTCGACGGTCGTCTCCGGACCCACGAGGCCATCGGTCTTCAGAATCTGGGCGCCGGACTTGCCTTCCACGCATTCCATGACGATGAAATGCCGCCCGTGATCAACCCCGGTGTCATAAACCTGGACGATGTTCGGGTGAATGAGCTTCGCGACGGCCAGGGCCTCGCGCCGGAAACGGGCGACGAAACGGTCATCGTCAGAAAGATGCTCGGCCAGTACCTTGACCGCGACGGTCCTCTCGAGGATGCGGTCAGTTGCCCGGTAGACATTGGACATGCCACCGGAACCGAGTTTGTCGTGGAGCTCGTATCGGTCCGCAAGGACGGTCGTTTCAGTCATTGGTGATCATCCCGGTCCCAGGCCACCCGAACCGGGGCTGGAAGGCTGGGTCGGAGTGGTGGGGGTAGAGGGAGTGGTGGGTGTGGTCGGCGCAACGGGCGTGTCGGTCTGGTTTGTGTTCCCGTTTCCGGAAGGTGGAGTTGATGGCTGGTCCGTCTGATCCTGTTCTGGGTCGGTTTCTTCATCGGTCTGGTCGCTCTCGCCGGTAGTTCCGGCCGGATCAGTCGTCCCCGTGATCTCCGTCGAAGTGTCGGTTTCCGGTTCTGGAGGTTCGGTCGTCTCCGTGGTGCCCGGTTCGGCGCAATCGGCCGCATCGATGTCGGCGATCGCAAGCTGCAACTGAGTGACACCGTCCAGCAGCGAACGTTTCAGTCTCGGGTCGATTTTTCCTCCGAGCCGCTCGATCTGATTCCCCAGTTCAAGGCTCGCATCTGCCGCCGCGAAGCAATCCCCGGCGTCGGCGAGTGACTGTACTTCGTCCAGTTTCGCGACCAGTTCTTCCGAAGTGCCGGTGGGGATCAGGTTGCTTCGGTCCTCCCCACACCCAGCGAGCAGCGGCAACACGGCCAGACAGGCCAACAGGCAGGCAAGCGGCCCCCTTCGCAAAGTCTTTCGGTCTGAAAATCGCATTCGTGGCGAGTCTAGATGTTTGATTCGTCGGGCTTTCAAATCGGCTTCGGATGTTCAGTGGCCCTTGTAGAGACGATCGCCGAGGTGGGGTGGAAGCCCGGCATCGTGAATGGCCTGGGCGGCCTGCTCGATCGGGTATTCCACCCGATGGAACCGGGCTTTGAGGCTTTCGGTGTCGAGCTCCGCCCAGGCCGCCCTCGGGTCGCCGTCACGAGGCTGGCCGACACTTCCGGGGTTGATCAGCCATTTGCCCGTGGCCAGGTTCAATTCGGTCCCTTCCGGGGCAAGAACTGAAGAAACCCGTGACATCTCGTCGATCCGGGTGAAGTAGAGCGCGATATGGGAATGACCGATCAGGGCGATTCTCTCCTCCTGTACCGAGAGATTGTCCTCGGCCAGGTCGCTGTCCACCACGTATTCCCAGATCGGATCTCGTGGCGAAGCGTGGTACATGCCGATCTCGTCGCGGCGGGCTGATGTCCCGTCGAGCCCGCGCAGGAAAGCCATTGCCTCATCACCCAACTGGTCACGGGTCCAGCGCGCGGAAGCGGAAGCGCTCGGGCTGAACGTTCCGATGTCGATCTCTCGCAGGGCAGCCAGGTCATGGTTCCCGAGCAGAAAGACCGGGCACCGGTCCTTGAGCGCCATCACGCATTCGTCGGGGAAGGCTCCATAGCCGACCACGTCGCCCAGACACCAGATTTCATCAACACCGGCGGCATCTATTTCACCCAGGACAGCGTCCAGGGCGTGAAGGTTGGCGTGGATGTCCGAGATTACGGCCGCTTTCATGGGAGGTTGAGTCTTCCGAATATCGTATTGAGGGATGAATCCGGGTCCGGGGCCTGTCGGCCGCATGAACGGCTACGCCCTGATCGCGACCACACTCGGAGCGGTAGCGGTTTCAGTGCTTGCGGTGCTGCTGCTGTCACCCGGCCAGGGCCCACCTGTGCCCGACGGCCCGGCTGCTGCCAGCGTTGTCGCTGAACGTTTCACTCCGGCAGAACTATCGCGGGCGGATGATTACCGGTCATGGGGACGCCTGATCGGCCTTGGTTCGCTCATCGTCCAGCTTCTGGTCCTGGCTTTGCTGGTTTTCCGGCGTGGCCCGGTGATGCTCCGACTGCTGGCCTGGCTTGGTCGCAGACCACTGGTGGGGGCGATGCTGTGCGGAGCGGGGATTTCCATTCTGCTTTCCGTGGCCGATTTGCCATTCGATCTCGCAGCCTGGCAACTTGGTCGGGATTTTGGCCTGATCAGCCAGGGGCTGGGGTCACGGCTCCTGGACTGGGCGATGGCCGCGGCGATCGCCCTGGTCCCGGCAACGCTGGGAGCTTTGATCGCAATGTTTCTCTGGCTTCGGTTGGGCAAGCGATTCTGGATTGCCGCCGCCGGCCTGGTTGCCATTTGGGCGGTTGTAACGACCTGGCTGTGGCCGGTCGTGGTCTCCCCGGTATTCAACAACTTCGATTCGCTGCGTGAAGGTTCCGAGCGAACCGAGGTCATGCGCCTGGCCGATCGTGCCGGAGTGGAGGTGGGGGAGGTATACGTGGTTGACGCCAGCCGGCGGTCTTCCACGGTCAACGCCTACGTAAACGGGATCGGTTCCTCGAAACGGGTTGTGATCTATGACAACGCGATCAGGAAACTCGACCAATCGGAATTCAGGGCTCTGGTCGCGCATGAACTCGGCCATGTCAAGGACCAGGATCTGTGGCGCGGGCTCGCTTTCGCGATGCTCGTGATCCCGCTGGGTGCGCTGTTCGTGCAGTTGGGGACAGTCGCCTGCCTGCGCCGGCGAAATGATTCCCCAGAGGGACCCGCTGTGATCCCCGCTCTGGCGCTGATGGCTACGATTGCGGCTCTCGTGCTCCAGATTCCCGGCAACGTGCTTTCCCGGTCGGTAGAGGCCAGGGCCGACCGGACGTCGATTCAGCTGACAGGCGACCCACAGGGTCTGGTCGATCTTCAGGTTCGGCTGGCCCGGTCGAACCTCTCCGATGTGGATCCCCCCGCCGTCTGGCAGTTTCTCTTCGGAACCCATCCATCAACCCTGGATCGAATCGCGATCGCTGAAGGTGCGCGATGAAGGTCGAACTGGTCGCGGTCGGAAAAATCCGCCCTCCGTTCACCGAAGCGGAAGACCATTACCTCAAGTTGCTGAAACCTCTCCAGCCGATCGAGGTGACCGAAGTCAGGGATGACACTGCCCTGGTCAGAAAGGTCAATGCCGCGCGGGCCACGGGTGGCAGCCACCCTGACCCCGGGACTCTGGTCGCGCTGGAAGCCGGCGGCCAGGCGATGACATCGGAACGGTGGGCGAGATGGCTCGGGGAACGTCGCCATGAGGGTCGCCGGTTGACTCTTTTGATCGGTGGTCCCGGTGGCCTGCCCGCCGAACTTTCAGGCGAGGTTGGTCACCGGCTTTCTCTCGGACCACAGACAATGGCTCATCAACTGGCCCGAATCGTCCTGCTTGAACAGATCTTCCGCGCAAACAAGATTCTCGCCGGCCAGAAGTATCACCTCTAGCCACCTGACTAGGATGGCCGGGTGAACAGCTCCCGGGATCCCGTTGACGCACTGCTTCGTGCTGTAACCGATGCCGCCACAGAAATGGCTGGCGGGGAGGGATTGAGACCGGCACTTGACCCTTCGCCGCGACCCGAGATGGGTGACTACTCGACCAATGCGGCGATGATGCTGGCCGGTCCCCTGGGCCGGCCGCCACGGGAAATCGCGGCCGAGCTGGCATCGGCGATCGAAACCGGGCTCGGTGATTCGATCTCCAAAACCGAGATTGCCGGCCCGGGCTTCATCAACCTCTTTCTCAGCGATGCCTGGTACCGCAGCGCGGTTGCCTCGATGGCGGTCAGTGGCACCGCGGAAGTTTCGCCGGTGCCGGAACCGGAGAAGATCCTGGTCGAGTTTGTCTCGGCGAATCCGACCGGTCCCCTCACCGCCGCATCCGGTCGCCATGCCGCGTACGGGGATTCGCTTTCCCGTCTCTTGCGGAGGACCGGCAACGAAATCACCACCGAGTACTACGTGAACGACGGTGGAACCCAGGTTGACAATTTTGCCGCATCCATTGCCGCCCGGATGAAGGGGGAGGAGCCGCCCGAGGATGGCTACAGGGGCACCTACGTGAACGAGCTGGCGGAACGGGCACAGAGGGAAGGTCTTGATCCTGACGACACAGGGAATCTCGCCGCGATCGGGGTTTCGTGGATGGTTGAGGGGATCCGTGCTTCACTGGTCAATTTCGGCGTGGAGATGGACGACTTCTTCTCCGAGCGTTCCCTGTATGAAGACAACCTTGTTGACCGGGGGATCGAGCGTCTGCGTACTGCGGGCCATGTTTTCGAGGAAGACGGTGCGGTCTGGCTGAGGACCACTGATTTCGGCGATGACAAGGATCGGGTGCTGATCCGCTCCAGCGGCGAAGTCACCTATTTCGGGGCGGACGTCGCGTATCACGTGGACAAGATCGAGCGGGGAAGCGAGCGTCTGATCGATGTGCTCGGCGCAGACCATCACGGCTACGTCGCCCGCATGGCAGCAGCGATCCAGTCGCTTGAAGGTGACAAGGCCGAGTTCGAGGCCCAGATCATGCAGCTGATCCATCTGGTCGAGGGTGGCCAGCGGACAAAGATGTCAAAACGGGCCGGGGATATCGTGACCCTGGATGAATTGAGCGGCGACATCGGTGTTGATGCCGCCCGCTGGTTCCTGCTTCAGCGCAGCCATGACCGCTCGATCGACCTCGATCTTGACCTGGCCAGGAGTGAATCCTCCGAAAACCCTGTGTATTACGTCCAATATGCCCATGCCCGAATCAAGAGCATTCTGCGAAAGGCAGAGGCTGAATCCGGGGACCGGGCTGGCGACATGCTCACAGCAGCCACCGACCCCTCGGAGAAGGCCCTGATCTCAAAGCTGCTCGAGTTCCCGGCCGAGGTTCACGAAGCGGCTGCGAAGCGAGCACCCCACAGGATCTGCGCCTACGCTTCAGATGTGGCTGCGGCGTTCCATGCCTTCTACCGGGACTGCCTGGTGGTCGGTGCCGAAGGCGACGGTGTCGAAGCGGCGCGGATCGAGCTCTGCGGAGTTGCTGCGGAAACGATCAGCAGCTCTCTCGCCCTGCTTGGCATTTCTGCCCCGGACCGCATGTAGGGCATCGAAGTTCTGTCCCGTCGCGGCTGCGATCAGAGGTCGAACCGGGCCATGTCCCGTTCCAGCCGGTCTGAATCCTCCTGGTCTGGTCCGGCTTCCGGCGGTGAGTCTTCCTCTCTTCGCCGTCTACGTCGCAGGCTGAAGATTCCCCAGAGCACGGCGAAAATGGCCAGAATGAAGCCTGCAACCGGCACGGCATAAGCCCATACATCGATTCCCCGGTTCTCCGGAAGGCCGAGAACCTGGCCCCCGTATTCAGCTACCAGTGCATCCTTGATTTCTTCCTTGGTCTTGCCCTCGTCAATCAGGCGACGGATGAAAACCCGCTGCCGTTCAGCCGCCGGCGAGTGGGAAAGCCCGAGCAGCGTTCCACAGACCGGACACATGACTTCGTCCTCGATCTCCGGCAGGTTGGCTCTGGCGGGGGCATCGGCGGCCGACGCGAGCGAAGGGGAGGCCAGGGCCGCGAGAATCAGGACCAGAAGGCCGGCGCGTCTCATCAGGAGGCTGCTTTCTGCTGTCCCTCACCCGGACCCGGCTGCCCTTCGAGAGCAGGCTCGGCAAAGGCCTCGATCGCCGCTTCATCCCGGAAAGGCCCGGAATAGTGGGCGACCAGGTTGCCTTCCGGGTCGATCAGGAACGACTCGGGAACCCCGGTGGTTTTCAACTCGCCATCGGTGTAGTCGCCACTCGCATCACGGAGCTGGGGATAGGTGATATTGAATTCCCGGAGGAACCTCATCGCATCCTCACTCAGGTCCTTGGTGTCGACCCCGACCACCTTGATCTGTTCACGATTTGCCGACTCGAACCGGTCAAGGGCGGGTGATTCCGCCTTGCAGGGTTCGCACCACGACGCCCAGACGTTCAGCAGTACCCATTCACCTCGATAGTCGGCCAGTGACCCTTCCCCACCTTCCGGCAAGGTCGGGAGGGTGGCTGTCGGCACCGGTTCACCGACCGGCAGGCTCGACTCGCCTTTCTTGACCAGGCCCCAGACAAGAAAGCCGAGCAGGGCGGCCACAGCGATCACGACGATTGAAGTTCTCAGGTTCACGTAGACAACGATTATGCAGAACTGTCCGCTGCGGCTGCTTCGAGAGGATGGCAAGCGCTTCCGGAGTCCGGTCCGCGCCCTGATCCCGCGACGGGGTAAGGTGCCAAACCGCTTCGCGGACGTAGCTCAGTTGGTAGAGCGCGAGCTTCCCAAGCTGAACCGTCTGGGCAATCGGGGGTCCTCTAGGCCACCTACTCCGCATTCCAGAACGGACCGTGCAGCCATTGTTGGCCGCGAAGTCGTCTCGGAGTCCTGTGTTCCGTTTCCGCTTGTTCGGGATCTGTTCGGGCGAAAGTCGTCAAGCAAGGCCGAGCATGACGTATGGGCTTGCCGACCTAGACGGGCTGGGCGTCGTCAGAGTTTCGGTCCAGACGTACATACCTTTCCGGGCGTTCTTCGGATTAAGGGTCGGATGAAAGTGCAGTTCGACTCAAGGAGAAACAGATGAACGTCCAAGAAATCGCATCATTTGTCGTTGGCAACGATGCGTTAGACAGCCGGGAGAGGTGGACTCTCATCGCCCTGGCTGCCCACGCCGATGTGGAAGGATGGATCCAGGTTCCGTACGGCGATCTCTGCCAGGCGGTAGGAGTCTCAGGTCCGACCCTGAGGCGATCCTTCAAGGTGCTAGAGGCAGCCGGTCTACTCGAAGACTTCGGCACCAAGGGATCGGCCAGGATCCGTCGTTTGACGGTAGGACGAGTCTGATGGCCTCCGAGCTAAAGCGGTTCGATGTCTTCTCGCCGGATATCTACGTCGCCCTGACCAACTGGCTCTGGCATGATGCGCCAACCTTGGACCAGAAGGCTAGGGGAGTCTTCCTTGCGTTGGCTGGAAGCTTCAACCTGGACCTCAAGACCCACATCGGGATCGACCGAATGGCCGACCGAACCGGATGGAGTCGCAAGTCTGTACAGCGAGGGCTGGCCGAGCTAGAGGATGCCGGTGTGATCGAGGTCCAGAGGCGCTTTGCCAATTCGTCCGAAATCACGCTGGCTGACGAGGTTGCCTATTCGGTCAACCTGACCGAAAGGAGAGAAGGTCTGTTCGGTCAATCTGACCGAAAGGGAGACGACTGTTCGGTCAACCTGACCTCTCCTTTCGGTCACTCTGACCTACGAAATACCGATAGAGATAACTCTGAGTTAAAAACAAACGTTAAGAATAAATCGGCTTCTATAGGTCAGCCTGACCGAAAGGGAGACGAGGAACACTCAGCAGAATCGAAGAATCCTCGTCAGCTTCCAGGGGAAAGCTTCTTTGATGCCTTCCGGCGAGAGAGGGGAATTTCCAAGCCAACCGAAGCACCACCGGAGCCGGAAGAGAAGAGTCCTCAGCCTCAGCCGAAGACGGTAGACCGCAGGTCCGAGCGCCGCAGGCGCTTTGAAGAGTTGGTTGCCGCCAACCAGGAGGCAGGACAATGAGCGATCAGCTATCAGGCTTCGTCTGGGAGGGCTACCAGCCGCTCGTAGACCTAGCACTCAACTACTTGGTCGAGCTTGGCATGAAGTCTGAGAAGTGGGCCGAGAAGGACCGGCTGAGCGGGGAGTGGCATTACGCGGTTGGCTGGAAGATGGTCTTCTTCGAGACCGGGATGCCACACGGCTACATGATGCTGCCAGATGATCCACGGTGGCAGGACATCGTTGAAGAGGCTATCGACAGGATGGTCGATGCCGGAGCCAAGACGATCAAGCCGATTGGCGACGGTTCCGAGCTTGTCAGGCAGCTTGAGATAGCTCGGGAGGATTACCTGGGCCTTCAGGAGCCGTCTCCGGCCTTTCTAGAGGAAGAGAGGCGTCGGGAGAGGGAATCCCTCAAGAGGCTGCCGAAGAGCGTGTATGGGACGTAGAGCGCATCGAGGCCAATATCAAAAGAAAGCAAGCAGAAGCAGAGGCATCCCGAGCGAGGAGGAAGGATCGGCATCGGACGGTTCTAGCCATCAACGGGTACAGCCAACAGGAACTAGAAGACATCCTTGAGGAGCGATATCCGGCATCGATCTAGCCCTTTGACGTAAAGAACATGAAGAACACAGCGAGTACCCTCTCGTCAGCTACCAGCCATCACCTTGATCCTTCGCCCTCGCTTTACGTCTGCTTCGAGCAGCGAACCACTCCAACGCAACCCAAGTAAGAGCAATAGCAAGTCCAACAGGAATCCACGCTGGCATACGCACTAACTCAAGGATGCCCCAAGCAAAGGAGATCTGAGGGATCACCAAGAGGAACCCGAACAGTACAGCACCAAGTGCATTTCCCAGCCGATCAGACTTCGCATTCCAACTCTCCTCTTTGGCACCGAGGACGATGTAAAGGAGGATCACATTGGCGAGAGTCAGTCCAATGGTGACGATCTGGAACAGTGCGACCGTTACTTCGTTGTCAAGCGGATTCATATTTCCCTTGCGGAGGTTTTAACGTGTCGCAATTCTGTACCTGCCCCTACGTCATTCTGCACACACGCCAAGACAGCCACGTTTTCCTCGTTGGCTAGATCGGCTCAGTAGTCCTCTTTGGTACAGAGCTTGAGGGCAGCAAGTCCATCGTCAGGAATGGCGGTGTTGTAATCAATGATCATCGTCGGAGTATCGGCAAGGATGCTTACTTCTTTGGTTCCCTTGTTATAGGAGTCCTGATATTTGACTATGGATCGTGCCCTCTGCTCGGTCAGGTAGAAGACCACGCCGAATTCACCTGACAACCCCTCAGATCCCTCATATTTTCCGAAGAGCAGGCCCTCTCCCTTATCCGCGTTGGGAATGTCCCTGACTTTGGCAAACAGACCGGACTCTTCGATACATTCCTTGACCGAGGTCAAGGTTGCCGGTCCCTCAAGCTTCGGCGGTGCGTCGTCACCTCCGCATCCGGCCAAGGCCAGCAGGCAGACGGCAGCAACTCCCAAGAACGTCTTCAAGATTCCTCCTTGATCGGATCGAGACTGGCGAGAGCCTAGCGGAGCTTCGCCATGGCTTTGGGAGAGGCGTCATGGCTTCGCTTCACCCTGGCAGCGATAGCAGCCGGAGAATTGTCCGGCCTCTTGATCTTCGGCTTCCAGGGCTTCCTAGCCATCGCTCTATTGTAAGGCAGCGGAGATCCCGTCTAGGCGAATCAAGAACTCCTAGACGAGACAGTTCCCGGTCCCTGCCCGGTATCCGCTTCCCTGCATGGTTCACTCTACATCGATGCGCGCGGCTTGTTTGAAGCCAAGTCCACATCCAGCGCCGTGAAGGAGTCGCAACCTCACAGGTCCAACCAGGGTCAAACCCAGTCTCAGAGCCAAAGCCCGCAAACGAACCTACCGGAAGTTCACAGGGTCAAGAATGTGAACTTCGTGGTCTTAGCTGACGGCGTACTTCAAATCGATGGTGCTGACGTAAGCGGGGGAACATCGATCCGGCCAACTCGGCAGATGGGACGGCGTGAATACTTCAAGTCTACAGGAGCAACCACAGTCAAACCTAGGTACAGAGCCAAAATGGGCAAACGAAGTCTACAGAACCCTACAGGGGAGAAAATGTAGGGTTGCCGCGTTTCGACCTGGGTTCCCCCCTCCAAAGACCCTGGCTACGTGCGCACGTAGAGGTAGGTGCCATCGACGGATCCCTTCGCACCGCTCCCCCGGTGGAAGCGGGACTCCCGAGAACCCTGGTCGGCAACACTTCTAGCCTCGGACGATCTGGCTGACTCTCTGGTGGCTCAGTCCCAGCACCTCGGCAATGGTTGCCATTGGCAGCCCGTCCTTGTACGCAGCCTTCACTGCTTCGTCCCGTTCTTGCCGTAGTTCCTCTACCGCGTCGTTGATCGCTGCTTGCCGCCGCGCATAGCGACTGGCGAACTCTGCCAGTCGGTTCTCGGCCTCAGGGGCCTCACGCGGAGTACGGGCCATTCACCCATCGTGCGTGATATTCTTGCTAGTCGATTAGCAGGAACTGAGAGGGTTCCAAGGGTTCCAGGGCGCTACTCAGATTCCGTCCGCAGCATGGCGAGCATAGGGAGCAGATGATTCGATCCTGAATCGGTTCGATCCGCTCTCTTCCGAGGAACGATCCCTACCGGAGGTGGAGATGGGTCGAGTGACAAGAGTTCTAGCGGTGGGCTTGGTTCTGGCCGTGTTTGGAGGAATCATCGGTCAAGCATCCGCTCACAAGATGAAGCCGGGGCCGGTACGTCACCTAGCCACGAAGAAGCAGAGCAACCACCTGATTCGAGCAGAACTGAGACAAGCTCATGAGTACCGTGTCTTCAATGGAAGGGTGACGGGCTGGAAAGCTTATGGGGGCAGGTGCTACCGCGAGCGGAAAAAGGACTGGAACACCGGCAGAGTTCACGTTCACGCCGTTTCCTGTCGGGCGGTCATTACGATCAGGAAACGAAGATCAGACGATTTCGGTGACGGCAAAACAAACGAAATCGAGTTCGCCAATGTAAGCCCACGAGTCTCGTGTGGAACGAAGGGATTCGTTAATCGATGGAAGCGCAACGGATGCTGGGTTGATCCTTTAGATCAATTCTCCTTCGAGTTCAACTACACCGATGCTTGCCAAGTTCCAGTCTCGGTCGAGAGTCGAGGGAAGCAGCAGATGAGGAAGTTCCTTCGCGGAGGGAAGTTCGTTTGTCCCGAGTACGAGATTCCAGAGGAAGAGCCTGAGCCAGTTCCCGAGGAACCGGATCCTCCCTACGAGCCGCCGCCCGATTGGTTGTGTCCTCCTCATGATCCTTGTGGGGACTGGGATGGCACCTAGTATCGAACCGGCCCGTCCCGATGAGTCCGAGAAGGCCCCCGGTGGAGAATCCCCTGATCGGTGGCTTGGACTAGGGCAGCGAGATTCGTGGACTCGTGCCGAAGAGCAATCAACCTCGCCGGTCCCTCAGTTCGGAAGCGCAGAGTGGACCCAGCACAGAAGGGCACAGGAGGCGCTGGCTCGTGCCCACGAGCTAAAGGACAGGATCCTTGACGAGATCCTTCAGGTTCCTGGCCTCTCGGAGGCTTCAGGACAGGTTCGGGATCGGCTGATGGGCATCTACTTCGAAGAGATCGGTGCTGTGGAGCGTGGTGAGGAGATCGACTGTGAGGATGCCGGGGAGCGGCAGATCAGGGCCACCTTCCGGCCCCAGATCACCAGCATGTCATCGAGCGAACGTCAGCAGGTGTGGCTTCAGATGGAACCGCTCTTCTCCTCCCTCGGAAACGAAAAGGAGTTCACTTTCAAGATCGAGCCAGGTGGCGGCCAGGACCCACACCCAAAGGCTGAAACGACCGTCAGGTCTTATCGGTGCGCTAGTTGCGGCGAGTCCATCGAGATGCAGGAACACTCGGTGGTGTGCCGAGCTTGCGGGACTAGGAACCGACTTCCTGACAATGAGCCGGAGGCGTTTGACGCAAAGGTAGATCGTCTCGGTCGCGGTGGAGATGGGTTTCTGGGATGGGCAAATGCGGCCCTCAACGTTGGTGGTACAACGGCCACCTGGGGCAACCTCGAACGTATCGAGGTGCTTCCGCTAGAGGAATCCAGGTACTGGCAGATGAGTGACCATGATCGTGTCGTAGAAGGTCGGAAGTGGGCGAAGCTCGCTTCACTCGACCTCCCGAGGCCAAACAAAGTAGACCGATGCGAACTGGTCAAGCTCTTCGGGGGCACATCAAGAGCTAAATCATTCTTCACATGGACCCGGATGATTACCCCGGAAGGATTCAATGAATCACTCAGGTGGGTTCGATGTGATCACTGCGGTCATGATCTTGTGTTCTCCGCGCTTTGCGTTGGCCTGCTTGCTTGTGAACAATGCGGAAAAGGCATAGATGTCACGGTGTACGGGGACGAGACGTTTGGCAAGCACATGACCATGAGTAGTCGTATCAACTACAACAGACTCCCACGAATCACTGGAAGAAAACTCATTCCGGTCATGCCAGATGTCGAAATCGTTAGACCGAGCGCACACCGAGGGAGATGAGAACTTGAACCGCACACGACTACGAGAGCAGACCGCGCTGCTGCGAGGAGCTAAGTCTTCTCTGGAAGTCAATTGTGACATCGACGCGGAAGGGCGTTCGGGAGTCCCATTGATCTGCTGTTCAGCAACACGAGGGTATGTCCGCATCAAAGGCTTCTTGTCGGGTGATCCTCGACGGGAGGAGATCACCGAGCTAGCGGACTGGATGACCGAATCTGAAGATGGTGCGTTCATTGCCGTTACGCCCGAGGCCGTGGGGCGACCGGGTGTGGCTCTGATCCAGGCCGACCACGGACGCGGACAGGGTGAGAGCTTCTACCAGCGGATCCACGGAGACTCACCCGGAGTCTGGCGTGACTTCTACTTTGCCACCACCTTTGCGGTCCTGAAGGAGGCAGATGCGCTGTGGCAAGCCGACGAGATCTTGCTGGCCCACCCCACCAATGGTGCCTGGGACCTTGATCTCATGACTGTGAGCCTGGAAGCCATCGGACACCTCGCTGACCAGCAAGAACTTCACGCACAGACCATCCGCTTGGACTGCCTTCACGGTGACCGCAGCCGCACGTTCGAGCAGGCACTCGCCACCTTGAACCAAGAGCAGACCACGGACGAGAAGACCCGTTTCAGGCAGGTCGCGGTGGAGCAGGTTCCGTTTCCATCAGAGATTGGTGAGAACGCTCTCGACGCTCGGATCTGGCAGATCCCGCTTAGGCACCGGAACCAATCCGAAACATGAGCGGAGTAGCAACCGATGGTGCCGTCCCACCAACGGGCACTGTCAGGACCAGTCCGCTATCCAAGACTTTGGATTCGTCCCCGAGAACCAGCCAAGCGATGGGTCGCTTACGAACCACAAACACCTGTCACCACGAGCAAGATGAGCCAGGTCGTGAGAGAAGGAGATCGGCATGAGCGACAAAGAAGACGTGAACTGGCGAGATCGAAGTACCTGGATCCATGATCCCGCCGACTACCCGGACTACCCGCCTGAGAACGTTAGACGTGGCATTAGATGGAGTTCAGCCGGGGTCGCTTATCTAAACAACTGGCACAAGTTCTTTGCCGGTCTCCGGGAGAAGCCACCCGAGAAGAGCGGCCTGTTCCGCCCCATCGATAAGGACGGCAACCTCTACTTTGGGCAAGCCGAGGACGAGCAAGCCGGGGAATGCGGTCACGGAAACGAAGACAGCGAGGAAAGAGAGATCCGAACGATGTGGGACCAGCCACGAGATGAATCGCGGATTACTCAAGTGATTGAGGCCCTTGAAGCCCGTTGGCGGGAGACGCCTGACCAGCGATTCGGCCAAGTCGTAGTCAATCTTGTGCGTCGGGAACTCGCTCCCGATCCCCGCGACGAGGCAAAGCGGTTGTTTTCTCTTGAAGACGACAAGCTGCTTGAGATCCTGGGGAAGTCAACGGGCAGGCCGTCAGCCAGTTGATCGGGCTGGGGTCCCGGCCTTGACCGAACCGGAATACTTCCCTTCGATGGGAGAGAGCAAGACGTTCCACGACATCCTTGATGAGCTAGAGGCTGCGTCTCTCGATACCGCCGAGAAGGGGAACCGGTTCGAGCGGCTGATGCAGGCATATCTGACCACGGACCCCGAGTTCGCTCAGATCTACGAAGAGGTTTGGCTGTGGGGTGAGTATCCCGGCAGGGATGGCCGCCCTGATACGGGGATCGATCTCGTGGCGAGGTCGAAGGATGGGGAGTTCACGGCAATCCAATGCAAGTTCTTTGCGCCGACGACCACGGTGTCGAAGGCGATGATCGACAGCTTCTTGGCGGCGTCCTCGAAAGCGGAATTCGATCAGCGGCTGATCATTTCGACCTCGGATAAGTGGGGAAAGAACGCGGAGGCCGCGATTGAGGGCCTTTATCCCCCGGTGGCTCGTCTTCGTGCCCAGGATCTAGCGAACAGCCCGATTGACTGGTCTCAGTTCTCGCTTGAGAAGCCGGGCGAGATGGTCCGGGTCAAGCAGCACGGCCCGAGGCCCTACCAGCAGGCCGCTATCGATGATGTAGTCGAGGGGTTCAAGTCCCACGACCGGGGCAAGCTGATCATGGCCTGTG
>WPCI01124537.1_pt1 | contig 21698 bp, 16 predicted proteins | sample 5399871 | NCBI WGS metagenome assembly WPCI01 (sample SAMN12869469, study PRJNA574797) | sludge metagenome | isolation source: wastewater treatment of pH7 | place: China:Beijing | collected 2019-05-20 | reverse complement strand
GAATCTAAGAATTTATCAGATAATACAAAGTGGAGCATTCGTAAAAAAGTAATCAACAAGAGAAATCTTACATCTCATCTTTATGGGTACGATATCAAAGGTGAAGATTGGACTGTTATTGATTCTGAAGCTAAAGTGGTACGTATGATTTTTGATATGTATATTAATAATAAAACATATGTTTCGATTGTAGAGAAACTTCATAAAATGAAAATTAAAACATCTACTGGCAAAGATAGATGGCATACTGGAACAATTGAGCAAATGGTTCAAAATGAGAAATATGCAGGACATATGGCACTTGGGAAAACTTATTTACTTAACGGTAATCAATTAAGGACAAGAAGACAAAACTATAACCAAGAGCATTTTGTCTATAACCATCACGAACCAATTATTAGTCAAGAGATTTTTGATCAAGCAATGAACTTAAGAAAATCACGTTCAAGAAATACAATTGACACTTATGTTCCAGAAGTTGAAAGACTTACGCCTTACGCATATTTTGTTTATTCTGAAGAAAATCACAAACATCTTAAATATGTTGTCGAAAGACCGAAAGGCAAATATGAAATACCAACACTATATTGTTATAATAAGCAGAAAAAGAATAGAGTAAGTATTACTGTTAAAAACTTAACAATTCTACTAATGGATGTTATCTCTCAAATGAAATTTTATATGAATGATTTATCATCAAATATTACATCATACATAAATGAAAGTGTAACTGTTTGTGATACTGATTTAGAAAATGCTAACGAAAAGATAGACTTGTTAAATTTCAAAACCAAACTTTTATCTGCAAAAAACAATCTTCCCAGTTACTTTAAGTTTATTCGTAATATTGATGATACTTTAGATATACAAGAAATCAAAAAAATATTCGCTGCAATTACAATCCATTCAATATCAAATTATTCTATCAAACTTAATCTATTTGATAATGGTGAGTATAATCATAAGTTATTTGAATCCGTATTACCTTTGAAACTTGGTTATAAAAATGTTGATGTTAGATATTCTGTTTATCTATAAAGTTCGAACCCGTGTCACAACTTTTTTGAATAGCAGTTCAAACCCGTGTCACAACTTAATTTCAATTTATATTTTCAAAAATAAAAGTCCATCTTGTAGGTCGTTACAGACTTTCAGATGGACTATTTTTATTAAAAAATGCCCTAAAAGGGCATAATTTGGTGTTATTTGGTAGTTTTTCGCTACCAATTAAAGATTTCTTTGGAGGCCCCGACCGGATTTGAACCGGTGATCTGGCAGTTGCAGTGCCGTGCCTTACCACTTGGCTACAGGGCCATAAACATGCTATACTATTATAACTTTTAAATAGACAAAAAGTCAATGGTCAAGGTACTTTTAATCTAAATATTCCTTAAAAACACCAAACCATAGCTCCATTGCTTTTTGTATATCCTGATGTGTAATATCAAATCTTTTTGTATAATATGGATCAAAAATATCTTTTCTTTCACAATCATGGCATACATCTAAGTATTTATATATTTTATGATGATTATCTCCAGCGATTTTTCTTAAATGTTCAACATTACTTTCGTCCATACCAATAATAAAATCATACAACTCGAAATCAGATTTAGTTATTTTTTGAGATATCATATCTGAGAAATAAGCATTTGCTTTTAAAAGGATATCTTTCGTACCAAAATGAGGCTCATTACCAATTTCATATGAAGAAGTTGCTCTTGACTCTATGATTATTTTATCTTGTAATCCTTCATCTATAACTCTTCTTCTAAACAATCCTTCTGCCATTGGTGATCTACATATATTTCCAAGGCAGACAAATAAAACTTTAATCATTTTCATCACCTAATCTATTATAACATATCAATAAATATACTCAAATAATATAATTAGCACTTATATATTGACAGTGCCAATAATTTGATTTATAATAGACTTGCATTAATCAAGATTGGTATCATAAGGAGGATATTATGAACTTTACACAAATGGAAGATTACAACAATGACCCGAATGTTTTAGATAAATTTGGGAGAAATATTGTAGATGAAGTCAAAAAAGGTAAAATAGACCCAGTCATAGGACGAGAAGACGAAATTCGAAGAGTCATAAAAATATTATCGAGAAAAACAAAAAACAATCCGGTTCTAATAGGCGAACCAGGTGTTGGTAAAACAGCAATCATTGAAGGTTTAGCCAGACGTATCGTAGACAAAGATGTCCCATTAGGACTACAAAATAAAATCATTTACGAACTAGATTTAGCAGCTTTAGTTGCTGGAGCTAAATTTAGAGGAGAGTTTGAAGAAAGACTGAAAGCTGTTTTAAAAAAAATAAAAGATTCAAACGGTGAGATTATACTCTTTATAGATGAAATTCACGCAATCGTTGGTGCTGGTAGAGTTGATGGTGCAATGGACGCTTCTAATATGTTAAAACCAATGCTCGCAAGAGGAGAACTTCATTGTGTTGGAGCAACCACACTAAATGAATATAGAAAATATATAGAAAAAGATAGTGCATTAGAAAGAAGATTTCAAAAGGTGCTTATTGAAGAACCAACTGTATTAGACACTATAAGTATCTTAAGAGGTCTTAAATCACGATTTGAGGTACATCATGGTGTTCACATATCTGATCCAGCAATTATAGCTGCCTCAACATTATCAAATAGATATATATCAGATCGTTTTTTACCTGATAAAGCTATTGATCTAATTGATGAAGCTTGCGCATCTATTCGAATGGAAATTGACTCAATGCCCGTTGAACTTGATGATGTTACAAGAAAACTATTACAACTTGAAATTGAAAAAACTGCATTAGATAAAGAATCTGATCTTGTATCAAAAGACCGACTAAAAAAGATAGGTGAATCAATAGATTCACTGAAAAAAGAGGAGAAAAACTTAAGAAAACGTTGGGAAGAGGAAAAACAACATCTAAATGATATAAAAGAACAGAAAAATAAGCTAGAAAAGTTAAGATTAGATTTACAAAACGCTTTTAACGATAATAACTATCAAAAAGCTGCTGAGCTGCAATATAGTAAAATACCAGAACTGGAAAAACTGATTCAAAAAATGTCTGAAGACGGTAATAAAGAGGGTAAGTTGCTCACTGAAGTTGTCAGCGAAGAAAGCATTGCTGAGATAGTCTCTAAATGGACACATATTCCTATAACAAAACTAATGTCTGGCGACAAAGAGAAATTATTACATCTAGAAGAAACACTTAAAAAACGTGTCATTGGTCAAGACCATGCCATCCGATTAATTAGTGATGCTATTATAAGACAAAGAGCTGGTATTAAAGATGAAAATAGACCTATTGGCTCATTTCTATTTTTAGGTCCAACAGGAGTTGGTAAAACTGAAGTTGCACGATCCTTAGCTGAAGCGTTGTTTGATAGCGAACATCAAATTATAAGAATCGATATGAGTGAATATATGGAATCACATAGTGTCTCTAGACTTATTGGTTCTCCTCCCGGATATGTTGGCTATGATGAAGGCGGGCAACTGACTGAAGCTGTCCGTAGAAAACCTTATTCAATTGTTTTGTTCGACGAAATTGAAAAGGCTCACTCAGAAGTCTTCAACATTCTACTTCAAATTCTTGATGATGGTAGACTAACAGATAACCAAGGAAGAACCATTGACTTCAAAAATACAATCATTATCCTCACATCTAACTTAGGAAGTGAATTTTTATTATCAAGCGATGATCAAGCGCATAAACAAGTACAAAATCTAATAAAATCTAAATTTAAACCAGAATTTTTAAATCGTATTGATGAACAAATCATCTTCAATCCTTTAGGACTAAAAGTTCAGATAGAAATTGTCTTAAAAATGTTAAATGATTTAACAAATCGCTTAAAAAACAAAAATATATTTATTAATTTTGATGAATCCATACAAAAACTTGTTATACAGCATGGATATAACGATGAATATGGTGCAAGACCTCTTAAGCGGTATATCCAACGTCATATAGAAACATATATTGCGACTAAAATGATAGATGGTTCAATTGAACCTCACAAACATTATGATTTAAATGTCATCGATGATCAAATGAGCATTATAGAAACAAAAAAGAGTGAGATTTCAACTTGAAATCTCACTCTTTTCTATCTATTTTTGATAATCTTGTTTACGAATGCTACCATCAAGTTTATGAATAACAACTGATGTATCATTTTTATCTGCTAACTCTTCAGCATACTTGATTGCCTCAGCTTGTGTATCAAAATACTTAATTGTCTTTGAAGATCCTTCTTTTCTCACTCGCCATTGCTTATAATAATTGCTTTTAGCATCTTTATTCTGTGCAACATGATACTTTGGATTTTTTGAATCTTCAACCTTTTGTTGAACCTTAGGTTCTTCTTTTTTAGCAACTTTTTTCGGTGGTGCATCTACTTCTTTTTTTACATTTTCTTTCTCAACTTTAGGCACAACCCTAAGTCTAGGCTCAATTGGAGCAATCGTTGGAGCAGGTGTTGGTTTTTCTTCTGCAATTGATTCTTTTTTCATAGACTCTTGTTGCATTCTCAATTGTTCTTCCTGTAAAGCTTTTTTCTTTTCTCTTCGCTTTCTAAAAAAACACATCGTTAAAAACCTCCTTTTTCTTATCTTCATTATATAACAAATAAGCTAAAATGATAAGTCATTTACAAAAATTATGATTTATGTGATTCAAACCATGATGTAATTTCTTTTAATCTTTTTAATCTAGCTTGAGGTTTACCACTTCTAGATAGTTCATGAGTCTCACCTTTAAACCATACAAATTTTGTATCTAAGCCCTTTTCTTTTAAAATCGCATAATATTGCATGGCTTGCTCGATTGGACATCTATAATCTTCATCAGAATGTATAAATAACAGCGGTGTCTCTACGTTTAATGCATACTTCATTGGAGATTGTTGCCATAGTAAATCTGTGTCGATGATTGGATGACCTGCAGTTTGATCTTTTGAAAAATAAAAGCCAATATCTGATGTTCCATAAAATGATATCCAGTTTGCAATACTTCTTTGTGTTGCTGCAGCTTTAAACATATTTGTATGACCAACAATCCAATTTGTCATAAAACCACCATATGAACCACCAGTAACATAAAGTCTATCTCGATTAATTTGTTTAACTTTTTTTAATACTGTGTCTGTAAATCCCATAAGATCATCATAGTCAATGGATCCATATTTTCCTCTAATATCTGCAAAATCGTCTCCTTTACCATCACTACCTCTAGGATTTGCAAAAAGGACAAAATACCCCATAGATGCCCAAACTTGCATTTCATGATAATATACTTTTCCATAAACGGTTTTCGGTCCACCGTGTATATCTAATATCGCAGGATAGCTTTTTTTCTCATCATAATCTTTTGGATATAATACAAAACCCTTAACATCATGACCTTTTTGGTTATAGATGAATGTTTTTGGCTTAGCGACATATTTTAGTTTAAAAATACCTGAATTAACTCTTGATACTTGAATTAAATTTTCAGATTCAACTCTATATATTTCTTGTAGTTTTTGTTTATGCAATCCAACGATAAATAATTTTTGATTGACAAAACAAATGCTATCAATGGAACCATTCATTTCATATATTTTTTCAATATTACCTTCAAGATCCATTTTCATCAATTCATTATGATCATCCGTTGTTCTAACAAAATAGATTGCATCTTGATGATCCATTGTATGCTGATTTGCACCTAATCTAACATCAGAGCCAACAGATGGAGATGTTGATAGTCCATATGATTTAAAAAGTACTAACTTTTTATTTTTCAACTCATAAAAATGGCTGTTTTGATTGACACCATATGTCTTCATATCAGTTGCCTCAACAATGATTCTTTGATCAAGATGATACAGTTGACTAATTGCATAATCATCTTCATGATACAAAATATCAGTGATTTTGGTTTCAACATGATAGACATAAATATGAGTTGTTAAACTTTTAACAGATTTAGCTTGTTTACCCGTATAATAGATATGCTTTAAATCATTAGAAACAACTATTTTCCCAACATTAAAATCTGGATCTACGATGAGATCAATTTTCTTTTTTTGTTCATCATAGATGAATAATTGATTTCTCTTATTCGCAATAAATCCAACACCGTTAGCATAAAAAGGTAATTCATTGATATCTTCAAATGAACTTTGTTCTTTAAGTTTTTTAAGTGATTTTTCTCGATCAGATGCCTGATCAAGATATAAATGGTGTTCTGCACTTGTCAGTTGAGCAGACACTAAATGTTTATCATTTCCTAGTGATTTAAGTATAGTTGCTTGCATAGGCAATTCAAAAGCAGGTGATAACTTATTAGTGTTTAAGTCGAATCGATAGAATATACTATATTTATCCTTTGCTTTTTTCTCATCTAACTTATTTTTCTTATAAGGAAATAAAAGTTGATGATCATTTTCCCAAATGACTTGTGAATCTTTTCTTAACTGTCCAATTTTCTTCGTTTTATTATTAATCAATGTGTGTAACTCATATCGATATTCATTTTTATCAATATGTGCCTTACCCACTATAAAACAAGCTTTGTTCTTACTTGGGTTTGCTTTAAAACTAGAAATATATTTATATTTCAAAAAATCATCCATTTTAATTTGTTCCATAAACTCCCTCGAATAAATGTAAAAAAGGCGTCTAAAAAAGACACCTTAAATTACAAAATTTCCCTTTTCAAATACTTTTACTTCTTTGCCTTCGTCAGTTAATCCAACGATTTCCATATCTTCGCTCCCAAACATGAAATCAGAATGAACCATTGAGTTATTATAACCTACTTTTTCTAGCTCTTTTATTTCAGTATTTAATCCGTTTTTAATGTTCATTGGATATGCTCTACCTAAAGCCATATGACATGATGCATTTTCATCAAATAAAGTATTTAAAAATAAAATATTAGTATTTGAGATTGGTGAATCATGACTAATTAAAGCAATCTCTCCTATATATTTACTACCTTCATCAGTTTCTAATAAATTTGTTAACGCATCTTTTTCAACTTCAGCATCATAATTTACAACTTTTCCATCTTTAAATTCTAACCAAAATTTATCAATAAGTTTACCTTGATAATTTAAAGGTTTGGTTGCGACAACTTTACCTTGTGTACCCCATTTATATGGCATTGTAAAGTTTTCTTCTGTTGGAATGTTTGGATTAAAGTATATCCCATTGCCAGCAACTTCTCCACCGCCAGCCCAAACATGGTTTTTAACAAGCTCGACAATTAGGTCTGTCCCTAAACCATTTTTAAAATGCAACTGTTTAAAATTATAATCATTTAAAATGCGGTTGTGCGCTAACAATCTTTGATTATGTTCTTCCCATTCTTTTATAGGATCATTTTCCTCAGTAACACGACTAGCTTCTAAAATTGCAAGCCATAGTTTTTCTACTGCTTCTTCTTCATCTAAATCTGGAAAAACTTGTTTTGCCCATACTGCATTAGGTTCTGATACAATGGTCCATTGTGATTTATTTCCCATTAAAAACTCTCTGAAAAATGCGATAGCTCTTTGGACTGCAATACCTGCTTTTTGAGATTTAACAGGGTCTACATCCTTATTTAATCCTGGAATTGGTGATGCAATTGAAATAAAGCATGCACCTAAATCTACATAATGTTGATACTGTTGTTTAATCCAGTCTGGAACGATCTGTAATTCCTCTAAAGATGCATATATCAATGTGTCGTGTGATATATATTCATCACTCCATTGAACATGTACATGCTTAGCACCTGCTAAATAAGCTTGCTTTGCAATTTCTCTAGCTAAAACTTTTGTTTCTGTTGATGTTCTAATAACAACATGTTGATCTTTTTGAACATTCGCACCTACTTTTACTGCGAGTTCAGCTAACTTTGTAATCAATTCTTTTTTTGGCATAATTTTCACTCCTATCTTTACTATTATAGCACGTTTTAAAACGTAAAAAAAGAACCCAATTTAAGATTGGATTCTTTATCTCTTAAGTTTTTTATCTTCATACATTAACTGATCTACTTGTCTTAAAAGTAAATCGGTAGATAGTTTATGATCATATGGATAAGCACCATAACTAAAATCTAATTTCGGATAACTGCTTAATGTCATATTTTCACTCATAAGTATTTTAATTCTTTTGATATAAACTTGTGCATATTCGTGATCTTCATTCAACAAAATGCATAAAAACTCATCCCCACCTAATCTTGTGACAATCGATTGTTTATCCATTTTAGCTTCAAGTAATAAACTAGAGAACTCAACTAAGACTTCATCTCCATTTTGATGCCCATAGGTATCATTGATTTGCTTAAAATTATCAATATCAATCATCACCATTGTGAACTCTTTTTTATTTACAATCAGATTATCTAAATATTCATCTAAAACTCTTCTTGTATAAAGATTTGTTAAATAATCTTTATTTCCACTAGTTGTTTCTAAGAACACAAATACAACTAATAATCCCATTGCTAATCCGCTATATTGGAAATATAACCTTTGATAAAAGACTTGAACGATGGAGCCAATGATTGGAAAAAGTAAAAAGAGTAATACACCAGTTACTATTTTAGAATTTTTTCTACTTTTGTTTTTTAAAACCATATATACAACATGAATATAAACAGCAATAATAAGCACATATCTTATACCAAATAGATATCCTCTTTCATAAATATTTGTTTGCACATCTACATGAAACAAGATTGGTGTGAAAAAATTAATGATTAATAATACCAACGCAACTATAGTTATATGTTGATAAAATAAACGTTGATATATTCTTTGTTGTTTCTTAAACAACTTATAATCTATATAAGATGCCCATAAACCAACAATAATGGTAGAAAACATAATGATTAAAAAATCTAAACTATAATTAGCATAATGAATCCACATGATGCCAGTATAATCTGCTAAAAAGCTGAGCGGTTCTAATACAAGTAATAATATGTTTGTAAATAAGATGCCATAAAATAATTGCATAGAAAAAGTCTTTGATTCTCTTTTTAGTTTATTTATCACATAAATAATCAATAGCAATATAATGCTAAATAAATGAATACCATATGCTTCAAAGATATTTAACATACAATCACTCCCTTATTTTTATTTTTTATAAGCTTTCATAAAACTTAAAAGTTGATCAATAGGCATAGGCTTTGCATAATAATACCCTTGAGCATAATTACCTCTATAGGATTTTACGAGGTTTTGTTGTTCAGGTATTTCTATTCCTTCAGCAACAACTTCCATATGTAAATGATGTGCTAGATCAATCATATATTTCAAAACATGAAACTCTTTCGTGTCGGTTTTAATGTGATTGATAAAATCTCTATCTATTTTTATAATATCAATAGGTAACTTTTGTAGATAAGTAAGCGATGAATATCCTGTTCCAAAATCATCTAAAGCAATAGTAAACCCTAGCTTTCTAAGTTGAAGCAGAACATGAACACTTCGATTGATATCTGCAATTACAGCAGTTTCAGTAATTTCTAAAGTGATTCTATTACAATCAATTTGATATTGTGAAATCCATTGATTTAAATATTTTAAGAATGAATCATGTATAAGCATAACAGCAGATAAGTTGATTGATATTTTAAATTTAGTATCTTTAATAGGCCATTTCTTTAAATCTTTAGCTGCTTGATAAAAAACCCATTCCGTTATTTCTTTAATAAAACCATTTTTCTCTGATAGAGAAATAAATTCTAATGGTGGTATATATCCTTTTGTTTTATGATGCCATCTTATAAGTGCTTCAACGCCAATAATTTCTTGTGAATCTAAATTAATGATTGGTTGATAATTTAATGTGAACTCGTGATTTGGAATTGCATTTCTCAAATGGTTTAGCATTTCTGTTTGTTGTGTAATCATCATCACCATTTCATCATCAAAAATGACGAGTTGATCTTTACCTTTGTTTTTAGCCATTGATAATGCACTATCCGCATGTCTCAGTAAAGTAATGTAGTCATTGCCGTGGTCTGGAGCGATAGCTACGCCACCGCTAAATGTAATAAAGTACTCATCTTTATCAAGTATATGTGTTTGTTTGATTTTATTAAAGAACTCATCAATCTTAACTAAAAACTCTGACAAGTCTACAATATCAAAAAATGCTACAACAAATTCATCAGCACCTGTATGACATAATATATCATGCTCACTTAAATTTTCCTTCATAATTGCAGCAACCGCTTTGATCAAACTATCTCCAACTTGATGTCCTTTAACTTCATTAACATTCTTAAACTCATCGATGTCCATATAAACTAATGCCATAACTTGATCAGTATTTTTATTAATATAATCATTTACTTTATCTTCGAGAAGCGTTTTATTAGGCAATCCAGTAAGCTCATCATAATATGCCAATTGATACAGTTTACGTTCAAGTTCAAGAGAATTGTTATGTAATTTATCTAAGCGACCATAAGCATATTTTAAATCCAGAATAGACTGAACATAAAGTCTCAGTTTGCTAAATAAAATGAGATAGAAAATAATACCAGAAAAAACAACGAAAAATATACCTTTGATTGTTTGAAACTGTAAGATTAAACTTTGATCCTCAATTAATAACTCTAGCAATCTATCAGAACCAAATATCCATAATAAACTAATTAATACATAATAGATGATTATTTTTATAGATTCATTAACTGCATTTAAATCAGCATCCATAAGTTGTTCTGGTATTTTTTGTTGTTTATCGTCTCCATTTTCTATTTTCATCAATTGTTCTCCTAAGTCTTTTCTTTTATTATACATTTTTTTATGTTATTTTATCAAAAGATAACCATGAAAAAAATAAAAGCCACAAGGACTTTTACTCTTTTTATGGAATCTCAATAATTCTTAATGTGTTTGTTGAACCATGTTTTTGTGCCCAACCGGATGTCATGATAAGTGTTGTTCCAGATTTATATCCAAAATCTTTAGCAACTTCAATAGCGACTTTATCATATAAAGAATAGTCAGTAACATTTTTTCTATAGGCAGCAAACACACCCCAATAATATGTAAGTCTATTACATGTATCATAATTGTCAGTAATTGCAATGATTGGCACTGATGGTCTAAATTTACAAATACGTTTTGCAGTTCCACCTGTTTCAGTAAAAGCAATAATCACTTCTGCTTTTGGAAGTGACAAAGCTGTTTGACTTACAGCGATACCAATCGCATCATTTATTGTTTGTTGACTTGTCTTTATACTGTGTTCAAGTCTTTCTCTATATGGAATACTACTTTCAATAGCTTTAGCAATAGTATCCATCGTTAAGACTGCTTCTACAGGGTATTCACCAGCTGCCGATTCACCTGAAAGCATAATCGCATCTGAACCATCTAAAATCGCATTTGCAACATCAGAAGCCTCTGCTCTTGTTGGTCTAGGAGAATGCATCATTGACTCTAACATATGTGTAGCAGTAATAACTGGTTTACCAGTTTCATTTGCTCTTTTAATAATTCTTTTTTGGTAAAGAGGTACAAGTTGTGTTGAAACCTCAACGCCTAAATCACCACGAGCAACCATAACGCCGTCACTGACTTCTAAAATCTCATCAAGGTTATCTACGCCTTCTTGATTTTCAATTTTTGAAATCAATTCAATTTTAGTTTTTCCTAAGTCATTTAATATCTTTCTTACTTCTAAAACATCTTCTTTTCTTCTAACAAAAGATAAAGCAAACATATCTACATTTTGATTGGCTGCAAATACGATATCCTCATAATCTTTCTTAGAAATAAATGGCATTGACAATTTTACATTAGGTACATTAACACCTTTTTTAGTTTTAATGACACCTGAGTTCATAATTTGGCATTTCATAACGCCATCTTGATTATCTAAGACTGTAAGTTTAATTTTACCATCATCAATAAGAATAAAATCTCCAGCAACGATATCATCATAAAGCTCATTACAATCAATATGAAATCTTTTTGAATTTCCTAATATATTTTCACGATGAACTTCAACAATGTCACCAGTTTTAAATTCAGCTTTATCATTTTCAAACTTACCTGTTCTAATTTCAGGACCTTTTGTATCTGCTAAAACACCAATAAAACGTTCTTTCTCTTTTGCTACTTTTCTAATCATTTTTATTCTAGCTAAATGTTCTACATGATCTGCATGAGAAAAATTTAGTCTAGCAACATTCATTCCAGCATCAATCATCATACTAATCATTTCTTCAGATTCAATGGCTGGTCCGACAGTACAAATTATCTTTGTTTTTCTTTCCATCTTGTTACCTCCATAATTCTCTATGTCTATTATACATGATTTTAACTATTTTTGCTGAAAATTGATATGAAAATATCTATCATTTTTGGATCAAATTGAGTCCCCTTATTTGCGATTAACTCTGTGATTGCTTCTTGATGAGTCATCTTACTTCGATAGGCTCTATCAGATGTCATTGCATCATATGCATCAGCTACAGAGATAATACGAGCTCTTATAGGAATTTTTTCTCCCTTTAATCCCCTTGGATATCCTTTTCCATCATACCTTTCATGGTGAGATAAAATATCTTCAGCAATTTCACCATATTCTGGAAGTGATGATAAGATACGATATCCAATTTCTGGATGTCTTTTCATGATTTTCCACTCTTCATCGTTTAATTTACCAGGTTTATTTAATATTTTGTCATCGATAGAAATCTTACCAATGTCATGCAAGTTGCTAATCATCGTTAATAGATTCAAATCTTGTTTGGACATACCTAATTTTTTACCCATTTGTTTGCAAATATCCGCAACTCTATTAGAATGCGTTTCCGAATAAACATCTTTAGTTTTCAATGTGTTAAGAATAGCTTTTATCGATTCATTACGATGAGAATTACTCTCAAATAATTTGTTTTTGTATAAATCTGTTTCTGCTGTATTGATTGCATCTTCTATTTGAGCGTGATTTTCAGTACTACCAACACCATAAGAAATTGATAAAGCCATAGAATTGATATATTCATTTTCAATACTAGTTTTTGCGGCATCAGCCAATCTTTTTGCATCATGTAATTTTGTATTAGGTAACAATACTATAATTTCATCGCCACCTAATCTTGAAACATATACTTGATATTCATAAAAGGTTTCTTTAATCAGTTTTGAAACTAAAACGATTAAACGATCTCCTTCTAGATGTCCAAAAGCATCATTCATCACTTTTAATCCGTTGATATCAAAATAAACAACAGAAATAGGCTTATATTTCTCATTACTTAGTTTTTTTAATTGTTCTTGATGTTTTCTTCGATTATTTAATCCTGTTAATGGATCAATATAACTTAAAGCAAGGATTTCATTTTCATATTGTTTTCTAAGTGTGATATCTTCAATAAAAACAGTTGCACCAACAATCTTCCCTTGGTTAAAAATTGGTGAAAAAACTTCTTCTAAGTAACTTCCAGGATGATCCTCAACTTCTACCGTAATTTTAAACGATTCGCCTTTAAACGACCTATGAATAGATTCTTTTAGCCTTCTATTAATGTCATGATTTGTAATCGTATTTAAAAAATTAGTCTCAAGGTCGATATCAATACCATAATACTTTTTAATAGACACTTTATGAAATGTATTAAATGTTAAGTAATTAAAGTTTAGATCAACTGCAAAAATTTCCATTGTATGCGTTGAATCTATGCTTGCTTGTAATAATAATTTTTGATTATTAAGGTCTTTTTGCACTTCAATTCTAGTTTTTTGATGATGAACAACCACAGCTAACAACATAGTTAACAATGGGAAAATAGCTAAATATGGAAAAGCTGTAGCTCTAATGACATCAAAGGCTTGTTGCCAAGGAATTAATAAAAAGCATATTAGCGTTACAATATGAACTAAGATTCCTAAAAAATAATACTCGATATGATATGGAAGTTTTGGAAGTAATTTTTTGATACTTTGCCAGTTCAAACCAATCAAGCTAGAAAAAATAATCGTTGCGATTCCAGAATAAACACCCGAACCTCCAAGAGAAATTCTAAATACTAAGGCAATGACAACAGCAATAGAAGTCGTAACACCTCCAAAAAACATTCCTGTTACACTTAATATGACACTTCTCGTATCAAAGATTAAGCCTTCTGCTAACTCCCAAGGATTTCTCATAATTAAAATTGTAATCCCACCAATAGTTATCCCTAAAAGTATTTGTTTAATTTTATAATTTATTTTAGTGTCAAAACTTGTTGCTGCAAATAAAAAGCCTAAACCAAACAAAAGTATAGCATTTTGTATAAGACTATTAAAGCTAGCTAGAAAATCAGAAAAATCAAACATGTAATCACCTATAATTGTTTTGATATTCTTATTATATCATTTATGGACAAATAAAAAAGCCATAAAAATATGGCTTATATCATAAAATCCTATCTTTGGTTACCCATGAAAAAAACTGCAATTGTTTTCGGTCCTGAATGTGCACCAATAACAGGTCCAATAACTCCAAAAATTATTTTTTTAACACCAATTTGTTCTTTTATAAGTTCTGCTATATACTTAGCATCATCTAAGTCATCACCATGAGAGATAAAAATAGTTTGTTCATTAGAATTTGTGATTTTATCTTTCATAACATCCACAATCGTTTGTAATGATGTTTTACGACCTCTTGCTTTTTTAATCGGAACTAGTTTACCTTCATTTGTTACATGTAAAACAGGTTTAACCTTAAGCAGCGAGCCTAACAATGCTTGAGTTCCTGATAGTCTTCCGCCACGTTTTAAAGTTCCTAAATCATCTACTGTAAATAAATGAATGAGGTTTAACTTATGTGTTTCTACCCATTTTGCAACTTCATCTATTGATTGATTTTCTTTAATTTTCTCATGTGCATACCAAATGAGTAACCCTTGTCCCATTGAAGCAGCTCGTGAGTCAACAATAACAATTTTACGATCTGGATATTTTTCTAATAATTCTGTTCTAGCAATTACTGATGATTGATACGATCCTGATAATGCTGATGAGAATGCGATGTATAAAATATCTTGTCCTTTTTTTAGTTTTTCTTCAAAAAACTCTAAATATTCTCCAACATTGATGAGTGAAGTTTTTGCAACTTTCTTGTTTCTTAACATCTCATAAAACTGATTTACTTTTAAATGTCTTTCATCAGGATAATGTTTAAATACATTTCCTTCAATTTCTACTGATAATGGAATTACGTCTAAATTCATTTCTTTCACTTGTTTTAGCGTTAAATCACTACACGAGTCTGTAACAAGAACATATGGATTCTTCATTTTTAAACCATCCTTTTATTTTTTTTGACATTTATTTATATAAACTTTAAATTATTTTATCATACATTATTTAACAATACAACGAACTCACTCTTTAGCAACTTTTTTTTCTTTAGGTTTATTTAAGCTTCTAAAATACTCTAAACTTGATTTTAAAGTAGCAGCAAGTGGAACAGCTAATAATACACCTACAAATCCAAAGATCCCACCAAAGAACAATAAACTTGATAGTACTAATAATGGATGAATTTGTACTTTACTTCCAAGAACTACTGGTTGAACGATACTACTTTCTATAATTTGCTCTATGATTTGTAAAATGATTACGACGATAATAGCTATGATATAAATATTTAAGTTAGATGCACTTTGATGAACTTCTAGATGTTTCGTAAATAAATAGATTAACGGCAATGATAAAGCAATCCATGCACCAATATAAGGGACGATATTAAACAAACCCATGATTAAAGCAAATATGAGTGCCATTTCAAATCTAAAACCTGGAATAAAAAATGATAAGATCCCTAAAGTAATTGAAAAATACCCCGCAATAAGTGCAATCATCACACCTTCACCTTTTAGATAATTTCTAACCGATGTATCTATTCTACTCCCTAAAGCCTCAAAGTGTGGTTGAATTTTTGATGGAAAGACATGATTAATACTAGTAAAAATATATGTCTTTTCTTTAATCAAATAATATAAAAATACTGGTGTTAATATTAAGATCATGATGGCTTGAAATATGGAAGCTGTAATATTCGAAATTAAACCAACAAATGCTGCAAAAACTTCAAACATTTGATCAAAAGAAAAGCCATTTACAGTTAACTGATTTAATAATTCAGAAATATTTGTGTTGTCCAAATTTGATTGAATAAATGCACTGATTGCGCTGACCACTGATTGTATCCAAGGTATATCAATCATCTGAAATAAACTAGAAAAAATACTAGTCATTTGAACAAATAAATTTATAAATATAAATGCTAATAATCCTAAAATAGCGATCAATCCAATGAAAATGGCAAAGATGATACTCAAACCTCTTTTAAAATGTAATTTTTTCTCAAAAACTTCTGCTAAAGGTCCAATAATAAAACTTAAGAAAAAAGCAATCGAAAAAGGAATAAACACTGATTGGAATGCATTAGATATATTTCTTATGGTTGTACCACCAACAAGTTTTAAAACATATAAACCGATTAAAATTAAAACAACGATTGATACCCATAATAAAATGTAAACTAATTTATCTTTTTTTTGTTTTGTCATAAGTCCTCCACATGTAAGTGTTCTATACCATTCATTTACTAAATTATAACACGGTTACTAAAATAAAAAAACTACATCTTACGATATAGTTTCATATACGCTTGGAGCGGGTGATGGGAATCGAACCCACGTCTTCAGCTTGGAAGGCTGAGGTAATAGCCATTATACGACACCCGCGTATTAAAAAATAAAGTGGTCGGGAAGACAGGATTTGAACCTGCGACCTCCTGGTCCCAAACCAGGCGCTCTACCAAGCTAAGCTACTTCCCGAGTATGGCGTACCCAAGAGGACTTGAACCCCTAACCTTTTGATCCGTAGTCAAACGCTCTATCCAATTGAGCTATGGGTACTTCTAAGAGTTGAAATAACTCATATCATAAAACGTACTCCTACGTTTGTTTTAAAAATGTTGGTGACCCGTACGGGATTCGAACCCGTGAGTGCATGCGTGAAAGGCATGTGAGTTAACCGTTTCTCCAACGGGCCAATATGCAACAGCACATATAATTATACCAATATTTCTCGAATTGTCAAGGCTCTAGAAAAAGTTTTTTTATAAATTTTAATTTTTTTTAGATTATGGCCTTATGTGCTGCTCATCTTGTCAAAAAAGAATGTTTTTTAGAAGCGCTTTTGCCTTGTTTTCATCGTAAAGATATTTAATAATTTCATAAGCGAATTCATATACTGCACCAGCTCCTCTAGCTGTTATAATATTTTGATCACTTACTGCTTTTTTATCAGGCAAATAATTTCCTTTAGGCATATCTATTTCACTACCGTGATATGCAGTATAATTTCTTAAATCGAGTAATCCTGCTTGACCTAAAAATCTTGGACCAGCACAAATTGCAGCTACCAACTTACTCTGTTGATAAAATTGTGTTACTAACGCCTTAATGTTTATATCTTGATTAATGACTTCAGCCACATATTTCCCTCCTGGAATCACTACAAAATCATATGAATCATAATCAATTTCATTGATGACGTAATCTGCTTTAATCATTTGACCAAAAGCTGTTGTGATCTCTTTAGAAGTTTCAAATGTCATTGAATCCATTTTTATACCTGCACGTACAAGTAATGCTCTAGTAGCAAGTGCTTCTACATCTTCCATATTTGTGCTAAAAACAATGAGTCCTTTCATGAAAATTCCTCCTTTATTTTTTCATAAATATGATGAATCATTTGTGCGCCTTTTGTTTGTTCAAATGTCTTATATGCTTTATAATGATCATCCATACCAATCACATCTGAAATGATTTTTATACTAATAATAGGTATTTGATAAGTATGCGCTACTTGATATAAACTAGCACCTTCCATATCAAATACTGCTGGATTTGATATCGGTGTTACCATAAAATAATCACCTGTGTATAGATCCCCTTTTTTAACATTATTAAAAGCTTTTTGTGCCATTTCAAGCATTTCTTTATTTGAATTAAATACAGCGGGATAGCCTGGGACTTGACCCTTTTTATATCCAAAAAGTGAAAGATCAAAATCGTGATAAATCGTTTTTTCTATTAAAACAATATCATTGACATCATAAGTCATATTTCCCCCAGCAAAGCCTATATTGATAATTTTATCTACTTTGTGTTTCGCAATATAATGGGTAAGTTTCATTGCTGCATTAACTTTGCCAATACCTGTTAATAAAACATCAGTATTTGGATGTTTATCTTTGATAATTTCACTAATTTCTTCTTTCATTGCTGCAACAAATAAAATCATTTTTTATCCTCTAAATTTTGCTTAATTTTCGTAACAATCAAATCAACTGCGATATCATGTTTAGTATCATTTGGTATTAACACATCTGCATACCTTTTTGTTGGTTTTATATATTTGTGAAACATTGGTTTAACTGTTTTTTGATATTGAGAAATGATACTTTCTAGTGATCTTCCTCTTTCTTTTAAATCTCTTAGCATACGTCTTATAAATCGTGTATCATCATCTAATTCTACATATAAATTTATATCTGAAAGTTCTCTTATTTTTGGGTTTTCTAATATTAAAATACCTTCAACAATGATGATTTTTTTGGGTTCAATATGCTCCACCTTTTGACTTCTTGTAAATTCGACGAAATCATATACTGGTTTATCGATTGACTCATAGTTTACAAGTTTATTGAGATGCGTAAAAAGAAGATTGTTATCTAAAGATCTAGGATGATCATAATTAGTTAAATATCTTTCTTCTAAAGGTAGATGTCCCTGATCTAAGTAATAATCATCATGATTAATGATAATAACATCATCTAACCCAGCCTTATCTAATATTTCTTTTACTACTGTGCTTTTTCCAGATGCTGATCCACCAGCAACTAAAATGACTAACGGCTTATCCATTAGATTTGACATTCTGGGGCAAGTTCAGACTGTGCCTCTAAATCAATAATTTCATTGTACTCAGAATGTTTCTTGTACCATACAACTGCATATGGACATGTGGCAACAACTTTAAATCCGTTTGATTTAGCGTGTCTAGAAACCTCATGCATCAATTGACTAGCAATACCTTGTCCTCTTAAGCTTGGATCGACATATGTATGATCAACAACAACAACTCCATCTTTAAATATAGGAAAAGTTGCGCGAACAATTTCTTTTCCATTTTCATCTTTTACATATATTTTATGTTTTTCATAAATAAAGTTCATAATTAGTCATCTCCTCGTAAAAAGTATATCATATTTTATAAAAATGACAACTTATAATTCTTCGTTTTTCTAAATTTATAACAATCATCATTTATAAATTATTTTCTTTATAATTAAGGTGCTTTTTTATAATAATTTAATACTTTATTTAGAATTTTTGTTCTAAATGTTGTATAATTTTATTATAATGAACTTAACACTCGGAGGTGCATATGTCTAGAAAACAACTCATTATAGAAACCAGTTTTGTAATTATATCCATTATGTTCATTCTTACTGCTTTCGTATTAAATACCATGTATGGTGACACATGGTATGTAGTCATGTTATTTGGTTTATCGTTTGCTATTGGTGGTTTCGCTAAAGCTAAAGAAGGTATTTTAGCAACAATAAAAAATAAATCTTTAAATGTGGAAATACTAATGATATTAGCAGCATTAGGAGCATTTTTTCAAGGTAGCTACTCTGAAGGTGCAATATTGATCTTAATTTTTTCTATTAGTGGTGTGTTGGAATCATATGCAACATCTAAAAGTGAAAAAGAGTTAACTAGTCTATTAAAGTTAGCACCAAAAACAGCCATTTTATATCAGGACGGTAAGGAATCAGAAGTAGCTATTGATTCTTTAAATATTGGAGACGAAGTTATCGTTAAAGTAGGACAACAAATGCCTGTTGATGGCATTATTATAAAAGGATCCACTTCTTTAGATCAATCACCTATTACTGGTGAATATGTCCCTGTTGAGAAAAATAAAGATGATGATGTTTTTGCAGGCTCAATAAACATAGAACAAACAATTATTGTCAAAACAACAAAAAGTCCTAAAGAGTCTGTCGTTCAAAAAATTATTGATTTTGTTTCTGAAGCACAAGAAAACAAGACAGAATCTCAGACATTAATTGATAAAATTGAGAAATATTATGTATATTTTGTGATTTTGTTTGCAATTGCATTTATAATTTTTCCACCAATGTTTGGTTGGCTTGACTCACAAGAATCATTTAGACGAGGTATCGTTGTTTTAGTAGTAGGTTCTCCTTGTGCATTAGTTGCATCAATAACACCAGCTATGTTAGCAAGTTTGTCAAATGCAGCTAGAAATAGGATATTAATCAAAGGTGGTAAAAAATTAGAAGACATGATTGGTATCAAATCTGTTGTTTTTGATAAAACTGGAACCATTACAACTGGTATCCCTAAAGTTGTTGAAATTAAAACTGTTTCAGATTATGATTTAGAAGAAGTTAAAAAGATTGTTTATACCATAGAAAAACAATCCAATCACCCTTTAGCTAAATCTGTTACAACCTATCTTAATAAAACAACTGAAATAAAAGATATTGAAACACATGAAGTATCTGGAAGAGGGATGGAAGCAACCCATAAAAATGATCATTGGCAAATCGGGAGATTTGAAGCGAAGGCTAGTGATCATTGTTCAAAAGCCTTAGAACGTGTAAAAAAAGATGGACACAGCCTTATAAACATTATTAAAAACGGTGAAATCATCGGTTATATCGCTTTATCGGATACAATGCGAGATCACGTTAAAGAAGTAACTGAATCACTTCTAAAGCTAAATATTACACCTGTATTGTTAACCGGAGATCACGAAGATACAGCAAAAATGATTGCCAATCAAGCTGGTATAAAACATTACGAAGCCAATTGCATGCCTGAAGATAAAGTACACCGAATTAAAGAACTTCAAAAGAGCTTAGGAAAAGTTTTAATGGTAGGTGATGGCATTAATGATGCACCAGCTTTAGCTACTGCTGATGTTGGTGTTGCTATGGGAGCTGGTACTGATGTATCCTTAGAAACATCAGATATTGTTTTTATGAATAATAATATTGAAAACCTTCCTAAAACCATTGAACTAGCCAGAAGAATGCGTAAGATTACGATTCAAAATATAATATTTTCAATTAGTGTAATTCTATTACTTATGGTTACTAATTTATTTGGTTTAATTGACTTACCTTTAGGTGTCATTGCACATGAAGGATCAACCATTTTAGTTATTCTAAATAGTTTAAGATTATTGTTTAAATAAACATATCATACCTACATACTAATCATCTTAGTTTGTAGGTATTTTTTTATGCATAAAAACAAAAAAACGGCATGTGCCGTTATGAATTTTAAGTGGCGCCCACACTAGGACTCGAACCTAGGACCCCCTGATTAACAGTCAGGTGCTCTAACCGACTGAGCTATGTAGGCATTAGGATGGACGCTACTGATATTTTTAAATAAGTAAGATTTGCCTGGCAACGTCCTATCTTCGCTCCTTAGAACTATTTTCGGCGCTGAAGTGCTTAACTTCTGTGTTCGGCATGGGAACAGGTGTGACCACTTCGCCATCGTCACCAGACATCTCTCAAAACTAGATAAATTCTTTGTAA
>WPCI01342524.1_pt1 | contig 21734 bp, 21 predicted proteins | sample 5399871 | NCBI WGS metagenome assembly WPCI01 (sample SAMN12869469, study PRJNA574797) | sludge metagenome | isolation source: wastewater treatment of pH7 | place: China:Beijing | collected 2019-05-20 | reverse complement strand
ATTCTATAAATCAAGCGATTACAGAAAGCCGTCGTATGATGGATGGACATAAGATGGAGTATTTCATTTTATGTTTGAGTTTTATTGGTTGGTTTATATTAAGTTGTATTACACTCGGGATTGGATTCTTATGGCTAATTCCATATTTTTATACGACGTCAGCAGCTTTTTATGAAGAGATTGCAGAGGAATATTACGAGAAAAAAATTCCGACATTATAAAGTGAGTCGGACACTCTGCGTCGATGAATAGCTTTGTAGTCCGCAAATAGCATGATAAAAACACCTAGTATGAGTTATTGGTTCATACTAGGTGTTTTTTGTAGAAATTTTATAAATTGATGACTAGTAAGTGGTTTACTGAAATAGTAACCTTGCATATATTTACAGTTGTTCTTTTGTAGAAACTTAAGTTGTTTTTCTGTTTCAATTCCTTCAGCAACGACAGATAGGTTTAACGTATTTGCAAGAGAAAGGATAGTGGAAACGATGGCCCTTTCTTCAGGGCGATGATCGGCGAGTTGTGTAAATTCTCTCGGTACTTTTAATGTATCAATAGGGAAAATGGATAAATAAGCAAGAGAAGAATAGCCGGTTCCGAAGTCATCGATGGACGTTTGAATACCATATTCCTTTAATTGTTTTAGCTTTGATAACGTTTCCTTTTCATCGATCATTGCAATTCGTTCTGTTAATTCAAGTGTTACATCTTTTGGATCGACTTTAACGTCTGTTATTATTTGTAAAATGTTCTCGATTAAATTATTTTGCTGGAACTCTTTAGCTGATAAGTTAACACTTATTTTTAAATCTTTGTAGCCAAAAGTATGCCATATTTTTAGCTGACGACAAGATTCATTTAATACCCAATGACCAAGTGGAATGACTTGAGGAGTCTCCTCTACAATTGGAATGAACTCACATGGCGGAATGTCACCAAGGAGTGGGTGTTTCCAGCGTAGTAATGCTTCAGCACCAATAATCTTTTTCGTAGTAATATCAATTTGTGGTTGATAGACAAGATAAAATTCTTCGTTTACTAAAGCGAGTGGTAAATCTTTTTCAATTCGAGCTTTTCTTTCCATTTTTTTATACAATTCTTTCGTGTACAGAGAGCTACCATTTTTCCCTTTATTTTTTGCTTCGTACATGGCCATATCAGCATGCTGTAAAATCGATAATGGATCTTCACCTGCTTCAGGGTATATGGCTATCCCGATGCTCGGTGAGATTTGTAAATGTTGATTTTCAATTTCGAATGGTTCGTTCATGGCTGCTACAATTGTATCAGCTATTTTTTTTACATCTGGCCTCTTTTTATAATTTTCGATTAGGATTGTGAACTCATCTCCAGCTAATCGGGCAAGCTTCATATTTGGTGTCGCTATACTTTCGAGTCTTTTTGCTACTGCAATTAATAGAAGGTCTCCTACCCTATGACCGAGGGTATCGTTAATAACTTTAAAGCGATCTAGGTCAAGAAACATAACAGCAAAAGGCATTTTTGATATTTTGGATCGCGCAATTGCTTGTTCTACATATTGATGAAATGCACGTCGATTTGCAAGCTCTGTTAGTGTATCATGATAGGCTAGAAAGTTAATTTGTTCTTGTTGTTGTTTGCTTTCCGTAATATCTTTAATCATTAAATACACTCCAGAAATATGATCCTTTAAAAAGATAGGAACAGCTGTCACATGCAAGTAGTAAATATCTCTATTTTTATGATATGCCCGTATTTCTAAAGAAATAGATTTCCCCTTTTTTACGCGATGAAAGGCATTAATGATTTCTTCCAAATCTTCTTCATACGTAAGTGAATAGTAAGGCTGATTTAATAATTCATTCGTTTGATAACCGAGTAAAGTCGTACCAGCGTTATTCACTTTAAGAAAATTACCGTATAAATCTAATGTGAAGATTGGATCTGGATGATGCTCGTATAAAGATTTAAACATTTGTTGGTTATGATATAGTTCATTTTTTTGTTCTACTAAATCTTCTGTACGCAGTTCAATTTGTTTTTCAAGTTCTGAGTTGAATTGCATTTGGGCTAATAATAATATTTTATTTTGCTTTCGAACTAAACTATGGCGAATGAGAACGAAGGAGAAAGTTATCATAAGCCCGATTACTACAATAGGCGCAAAAACGTATTCGACTAATATGAAAACAATAAGCATTACGACAGAAATATAAGGTAACGATAATCGGATTGATTCCCCAAGTTTAGGTGTTAATAGCACTTGTTCTTGTCTTTCAGGTTCTTTTGTATGAAGAATACAGGCAATTGCTACTAGCACTAAAGTTACTTGATAGAGAGGAGTAATTGTAAACATAGAATATTCGGGTGTGAAGTATTTGATATAAGCATAAATCGCATCTGTAGTCGCATACAAAATTAAAGCACTACCAAGGAGCGCACCAACTTTTTTCGGTAATAAGGAAAGTGGTTTGAATAAAAGGTTAATTCCTATGAGAAAAAAGAGTAAATCGGTCATTGGATAGGTAAGTTGAACAAATATGTCGATATAGGATGTTGAAGAAACGTGAATGGTTCGTTCAATAAGTAAGTAGTAACTTAAAGTGAACTGTGCTGTAACAATAATACAAATATCACATATCATAAAAAGCTTTTCTAATAAATCTCGGTTATAAATGATTTCATATAGAAAGGCAAATGCAAAGCTAATTAAAAAAAGTAGATAAAAAAAATCAGACGGATCAACGAATGTATAGTAGTCCTTTAAAATTAAACGTTGATAGGCAACGACGATATCACCAATGAAATAAGAGAGGGTTCCAACACATAAAATGGTCCAAAATAAACGAGGTAACCCTTCTTTCAAGTTTGAAAAATAAAGTATATAACTACAAGCGATAATATCAATGAATAATGTACTCATACCAATTAATATTTGAAAAGGAAATGAGTATTCATATAGAAAAGGCATTGTTACGTAATGAATCATTATAGATAACAATATAATGCTTATAAGAATGCTTACATGTGTTTGTTTTTTCATTTATCTCACCCACGGTATATACATATAAATTCCTCTTTTTATTTTTTATAGTTTCTATACTTATTTTGCACAGGTATAGCCAGTTATAAAAATAGATTTTAATAATTCTCGTTTCTGTCCCCAACATATCGACATAGGAATTTGAAGTTTGCTATAATGATTAAAATAGTTGCATTATTTAGAAAAATTTAAAAATAATAATTACTGCAACTAGGACATATTGTTTACTAAGTGAACTTGTTCTTAATTTAGGGGGGAGGGTTTCACAATGGCAAGTGTATATGAAAATAGTTATATGATCGTTTTGATTTTCTTGCTATTAGGCATATTGCTTCCGGTAGTGGCTCTTACATTAGGAAGGATGCTGCGCCCAAATAAACCAAGTGCAGCGAAAGCGACGACGTATGAGAGTGGGATTGAGCCTTTTCATGATGCAAATATTCGGTTTCATGCTCGTTACTATATTTTTGCTTTATTGTTTGTCATCTTTGATGTAGAAACTTTATTTTTATATCCATGGGCTGTTGCATATGACAAGCTCGGTTTATTTGCATTGATTGAAATGCTCATCTTTGTTGTAATGTTGCTAGTTGGGTTAGCGTATGCTTGGAAAAAGAAGGTGTTACAATGGTTATAAATTTTGAGGAATTACATCCAAATGAGCGAGCGGAATTAGAACGAAATATCTTTTTTTCTACATTGGAACAGTTGAAAGGATGGGCGCGAAGTAATTCTTTATGGCCAATGACATTCGGACTGGCATGTTGCGCAATTGAAATGATGGGAGTAGGTTCATCACATTATGATTTAGATCGATTTGGGTCATTTTTTCGGACTTCACCAAGGCAATCGGACGTTATGATTGTATCGGGAACGGTAACGAAGAAGATGGCTCCTATTGTTCGGCGCTTATATGATCAAATGCCTGAACCAAAATGGGTTATTGCAATGGGATCTTGTGCGACAGCAGGTGGTCCATATGTAAATTCGTACGCTGTTGTAAAAGGTGTAGATCAAATTGTACCAGTTGACGTGTATATCCCTGGTTGCCCACCCAATCCCGCTGCTTTAATTTATGGAATTAATAAATTAAAAGAAAAAATTCGTTACGAGGCAAAGACGGGGAAGCAGGTGACGAATAAATGAGTGATCCAAACAAAGATTTAGAGGATTTGAAAAGAGAAGCGGCTAGGCGTGCGAAAGAAGAGGCGAGAAAGCGTCTCGTTGCGAAACATGGTGGGGAAATAAGTAAACTTGAGGAAGAAAATCGCGAAAAAGAGAAAGCGCTACCAAAAAATGACGATATGACTATAGAAGAAGCAAAACGACGTGCAGCCGCGGCGGCAAAAGCAAAAGCGGCGGCGTTAGCGAAACAGAAAAGAGAAGGAATAGAAGAAGTAACGGAAGAGGAAAAGGCCAAAGCGAAGACGAAGGCAGCAGCGGCTGCAAAAGCGAAAGCGGCGGCGTTAGCGAAACAAAAAAGAGAAGGAACAGAAGAAGGAACAGAAGAAGAAAAGGCCAAAGCAAAGGCGAAGGCAGCAGCAGCCGCAAAAGCGAAAGCAGCGGCGTTAGCGAAGCAAAAAAGAGAAGGAACAGAAGAAGTGACGGAAGAAGAAAAGGCCAAGGCGAAAGCGAAGGCAGTCGCCGCCGCGAAAGCAAAAGCAGCGGCGCTAGCAAAGCAGAAAGCTTCGCAAGGTGATGGGGATTCGGGAGATGAAAAGGCGAAGGCAATTGCAGCAGCGAAGGCGAAAGCGGCAGCGGCTGCAAGGGCGAAGACGAAGGGTGCTGAAGGTAAGAAGGAAGAGGAAGCGAAGCAGGAAGAGCCATCTGTGAATCAACCGTATTTAAATCAGTATGTTGAAGTTATTAAGGGAAAAGTAGGAGAGGGTGCTTTAGTAGATTGCTACATTAATAAACTTTCCAAAGATGTGCCAACTCTTGTAGTGGAGCCCTCGGAATATTATGAAGTAATGGAGTTACTGCGATCCCATGAGGAACTTGCATTTGATTATATGTCAGAGTTACATGCGACGGATTTTGTGACACATATGGAAGTGTATGTTCATTTATTTTCATATGGAAAGAAACAGTCAGTAGCGGTAAAGGTGAAGCTGGATAGGGAAGCGCCGCAAGTAGAATCAGTGACAGCGCTTTGGAAAGGGGCGGACTGGCCAGAGCGGGAAGCGTATGATTTGCTCGGTATTGTATTTAAGGGACATCCGAATTTATCGCGTATTTTAATGCCCGATGATTGGATAGGACATCCGCTTAGGAAAGATTATGAGCCGTATGATGTGGAGGTGTAGCTAATGATCCGTACGGAAGAAATGCTTTTGAATGTAGGTCCTCAGCATCCAAGTACGCACGGTGTGTTCAGGCTTGTTATTAAGATTGACGGGGAAATTATTAAAGAAGCTACACCGGTTATTGGATATTTGCATCGCGGGACCGAAAAGATTGCGGAGAGCTTACAGTATACGCAAATTATCCCTTATACAGATCGGATGGACTATTTATCAGCCATGACGAATAATTACGTCATTTGCCATGCTGTAGAGACGATGATGGGGCTTGAAATCCCGGAGCGAGCCGAATACTTGCGAGTACTTGCAATGGAACTTGGAAGGATTGCAAGTCATCTCGTTTGGTGGGGGACAAATCTTCTAGATATAGGAGCGGTCAGCCCGTTTTTATACGCGTTCCGTGAGCGGGAGATGATTATTAATTTATTAAACGAATTATGCGGTGCCCGGCTTACTTTTAACTATATGAGAGTCGGCGGTGTAAAGTGGGATGCGCCGGACGGTTGGATTGAAAAAGTGGAAGAATTTGTTCCGTATATGAGAGAGCAATTGGCGGGTTACCATGATCTCGTTAGTGGCAATGAGATTTTCTTAAATCGTGTAAAAGGCGTTGGTATATATAGCGAAGAAGATGCAATTTCGTATTCTTTAAGCGGAGCGAATTTGCGGTGCACCGGAGTAAACTGGGATCTTCGCAAGGATGAACCGTACTCCATTTACGACCGTTTTGATTTCGATATTCCTGTTGGGAGCGTGGGAGATGCTTGGGATCGCTACGTTTGCCGCATGCAGGAAATTGAGGAGTCCTTAAAAATTGTCGAGCAAGCTGTCCAGCAGTTCCCGAAAGAAGGAGCAGTACTTGCGAAAGTACCGAAGATTATTAAGGCTCCTAAAGGGGAAGCATTCGTCCGTATAGAGTCGCCGCGAGGAGAGATTGGTTGCTATATTGCTAGTGACGGAAAGAAAGAGCCATACCGTTTGAAGTTTCGCAGGCCGTCTTTTTACAATTTGCAAATTTTACCGAAGTTATTGAAAGGTGAAAACATCGCCAATTTAATTACGATTTTAGGTGGAGTGGATATTGTACTTGGGGAGGTTGATGGCTAATGATTGAAACGCTCTTACAATCACCTTCTAGCTGGACGAATTTCTTCATTTTTTTCGGATTAGCGGTGCTCCTATTATTTGCAGTCCTTGGCTTCGTTACATATGGTATTTTGGCAGAAAGGAAAGTGATGGGTTTTATGCAAGGGCGGATTGGGCCAAACCAAGTTGGAGGCCGGTTTGGTCTGCTGCAAACGGTAGCCGATGTTTTAAAACTATTACTGAAAGAGGATAGTATTCCGAAGGCGGCAGATAAACCGTTATTTATATTAGCGCCTGTCATTGCATTCGCTCCAGCATTTATGGTGCTTGCAGTCATCCCGTTTACTGATAAATTTCAGTTCGCAGATATTGGCGTAGGTTTACTGTATTACATTGCTGTTTCTGGCATTACGACGATTGGTGTCGTAACCGGAGGATGGGCATCGAATAATAAATATTCCCTTTTAGGGGGGATGCGCGCAGCGGCGCAAATGATTTCTTATGAAATTCCGCTCGTAATGAGTGTAATTGGGATCGTTTTGTTAGCTGGTAGCTTAAATTTAAATGAAATCGTAGCAGCGCAGGAGAATGTTTGGTACATTTTCGTGCAACCAATCGGTTTCGTCGTATTTTTAATCGCAGCGGTAGCAGAGTTAAATAGGACGCCGTTTGATTTACCAGAAGCTGAGTCGGAGCTTGTTTCTGGATATCATACGGAATACTCAGGGTTTCGCTGGGCGTTTTTCATGCTTTCAGAGTACGTATATTTCTTCGGGATGGCATCTTTAATTACTGTGCTCTTTTTAGGCGGATGGAATCCAGTTATGTTCCTTGGCTTCATCCCAGGTGCCGTATGGTTTGCTTTAAAGTTTAGCAGTGTAGTTTTTCTGTTAATTTGGTTCCGCGTTACGTTTCCGCGTATAAGAGGTGATCAGTTAATGGAGTTTGGCTGGAAAGTATTATTGCCAATTGCACTTGCAAATATTTTCTTAACGGCATTGATTAAGGAGTTATTCTTCTAATCTATGAAGGGGGTGCCAGTAAGAGATGAAAGGGCTATTTAAAGGATTAAAATATACACTAAGCAATTTGAGTAAGAAGAAGGTGACTTATGATTATCCGAATCAACCGTTGCCATTGCCAGATCGTTTTCGAGGGATTCAAAAGTTTTATCCAGAAAAGTGTATCGTTTGTAACCAGTGCTCCAACATTTGTCCGACAGACTGTATTCAGTTAACGGGGAAAAAACATCCGGATCCTACGAAAAAAGGAAAAATTATCGACACGTACGATATTAATTTTGAAATTTGTATTCTTTGTGATTTATGTACAGAAGTTTGTCCGACAGAGGCGATTGTTATGACAAATAACTTTGAACTCGCGGAATATTCACGAGATGACTTATTTAAAAATTTGCAGTGGCTCGATGAAAACGATGAAAACGTCAGGAAGGAGAATAAAGCATGAATGGCGAGTTTATAGCATTCTTTATACTATCCTTGTCTGCAATTATCGGCGGCGTTCTTATGTTGAATTTAACGAAAGTCATGCATATGATGCTAGCTCTCGTTCTGACATTTCTCAGCATTGCAGGTTTGTACTTTCTTTTATCAGCTGAATTTATCGGGGTTGCACAAATTTTACTTTACTCGGGTGCGATCACCATTATTATGATTTTTGGCATTATGTTAACGAAACATAATGCAGAAAATGAATCTCGTCTTACTCTTCGAAAATGGATTATCTTCTTTGCGGTTGTAGCATTTGGGGCAGTTATGTATTTCGCTGTTAACAATATTGATTTTGCAAATGAAAGCACACAAGGAAGTTTACCTCTCCATGAAAAAAACACACTTCAAATCGGTACACTTCTCTATTCAAAATATATTATTCCATTTGAGCTAACCTCAGTTATTTTACTTGTAGCACTTGTTGGCGCAATTATTCTTGCGAAGAAGGATGAGAAAGAGGAGGATTCCAATGAGTAGCGTTCCTGCTTCTGCATATTTAACGCTTGCGATTATTTTATTTTGCATCGGTTTATTTGGAGCTTTAACGAAGCGAAATACAGTGATTGTATTAGTTTGTATTGAATTAATGCTTAACGCAGTCAATTTAAATTTAGTAGCGTTTAGTAAATTAGGTTTGTTCCCAAATGTAACAGGGCAAATTTTCTCTCTGTTTACGATGGCCGTAGCAGCAGCGGAGGCGGCGGTAGGACTCGCCATTTTAATTGCTTTATATCGTAATCGTACGACAGTTCATGTAGATGAAATGGATACGCTCAAAGGATAACATTGTGACCGAAAAGGGGGAAGGAAACAATGATCGATTATGCATGGCTCATACCGCTTTTCCCGCTTGTTTCGTTTTTGTTATTAATTATATTCGGGAAGAAAATTAGAGAAGGAAGCAGTGTACTTAGTATTTTCTTCGTCTTTCTCTCCTTTATATTTGCGGTACTTGTATTAATAGAAAGATTTACGACAGTACCAGTGAAGCATAAGTGGGTATGGCTTAGAGCTGGAGATATTGATATATCATTTGGCTTTGAAGTGACAGCATTAGGGGCTTTAATGTTGTTTATCGTTACACTTGTGAGTTTACTTGTACACGTGTATTCGAAAGGTTATATGAAAGGTGAGGAAAGATTACCAACCTTTTATGCCTATTTAGGACTCTTTACATTTGCGATGCTCGGGCTTGTTATATCACCGAATTTATTACAGCTTTATATATTTTGGGAGTTAGTCGGCCTTGGTTCGTTCTTACTCATCGGTTTTTATTTCTTTAAAGAAGAAGCGAAGGCTGCTGCGAAAAAAGCTTTTATTATGACACGTATTGGCGATGTCGGTTTATTTATTGGGATGATCTTAATTTTCTGGCATGCAGGTAGTTTTGAATATGACGCAATTTTTAGAGCGATTCATACGGGTGATCTGACTCCGACAATGATTACAATAACGGCGATATTAATTTTTATCGGGGCGATGGGGAAATCAGGTCAGTTCCCGCTTCATACGTGGTTACCGGATGCGATGGAAGGGCCGACGCCTGTTTCGGCACTTATTCATGCGGCGACAATGGTCGCAGCTGGCGTATATTTAGTGGCAACGATGTTTCCGCTATTTTCAGCAAGTGCGGTGGCGATGCAGACGGTAGCAATTGTTGGCGCCTTCACTGCAATCTTTGCAGCTTCCATCGGTCTTGTACAAACGGATATAAAGAGAGTACTTGCTTATTCTACAGTTAGCCAGCTCGGGTATATGATGCTTGCACTCGGATCTGCCGGTTATGTAGCTGGTGTGTTCCATTTAACGACACACGCTTTTTTTAAAGCGCTACTATTTTTGGCAGCAGGAAGTGTCATTCATGCAGTGCATACGCAAAACATTAATAAAATGGGCGGTTTACAGAAGAAGATGAAAGTAACAGGTGCCTTATTTTTAATCGGTACTCTTGCAATTAGTGGTGTGCCACTCCTTTCCGGTTTCTTTAGTAAAGATGAAATTTTAGCTGCAGCTTGGATGAACGGCAATTATGTTTTATTCGTCTTAGCGATACTTGCAGCATTCCTAACAGCGTTCTACATGTTACGCCTATACTTTCTTGTCTTTACTGGGGAAGCGAAGACGAAGGAAGATGTGCATGAATCGCCCCGCATCATGACGTATCCGATGATTGTCCTTGGCGTTCTTGCAGTCGTGGCAGGCTATATAAATACACCGTGGTTTGGAACGTTTCTCGGGGATTGGCTTACGAAAGATGTAGCGTTTAAAGTGCGAGAGGCACACGGACCAGTTTGGATTATGATTGTTGCGACGCTCGTTTCTTTGACAGGGATTGCTCTTGCATATGTCATATATGGCAAGAAATCTATTGCTAGAGATTGGGCTGGTGGCGAGGACTCGCCTCTTTATAAACTTTTGAAAGAAAAATATTATGTGGATGAACTATACAATATGACGGTGCTTCCTATTACGAAAGGAATCGCTCATGTGCTTCGCCTATTTGAAGTGTATGTAGTCGAAGGAATTGCCGTTTTAATAGGGAGTTTAGTGAAAGGGATAAGTGCAATTGGCTCTAGACTCCAAAACGGAAATGTACAAGTGTACGGGACTGTAACAGCTGTTTCACTGGCAGTACTCTTCATTATTTTGCTCTATACGGGAGGGGATTTACGATGAATGATTTGTTATTAACGTTCTTCATTTTTTCCCCGCTTTTAGGAATTCTCTTACTTACATTAACACCGAAAAAAGAATCGCGTACAGTGCGAGCGCTCGGTTTATTTGGAACGGTGCTTCCATTCGGAATGGCTATCGTCCTCGCTTGTACATATGCTTCCGGAAAGAGTTTGTCTCTATTTGATGAAAAAGTGAAATGGATTAAATTTGGGGATTTTGCAGCGGTGGATAAAAGGTGGTTTTCCATTTATTACGAACTTGGTATTGATGGTTTATCGCTCGTTATGATGGTACTGACGGCCCTTCTAGCGATGCTTGCAGCAATTGCGGCATTTACGATTAAAAGGAATTTGAAAGCATTTTATATGCTATTACTCATGTTAGAAATAGGGATGCTCGGTGTCTTCGCTGCTCAAAATTTAATGTTGTTCTTTATCTTCTTTGAAATTACATTGCCACCGATGTTTTTATTAATTGGGAAGTGGGGGAAATTGTCGAGTGAAAAGGCTGCTTATAGTTATTTAATATATAACGGTATTGGCTCCGCTATTTTGCTTATCGTTTTCTCGGTTTTATTTGCGAAAACAGGTACAACAAATATTACAGAGCTTAAAGAAATATTAACGAGTGTAGGTGCTGGTGGAGGAATGGCTGTCCCAAATAGCTTACAGTTCGGCTTGTTTCTTAGCATAATGATTGCTTTTGCGATTAAACTACCCGTTTTCCCGTTACATCGCTGGATGGTCAATGTACATATTGAAGCACATCCGGCTGTCGTTATGCTTCATGCAGGTGTTTTACTGAAGATTGGAGCATACGGTATAATCCGCTTCGGACAGGGACTATTTCCGGAATACTTTCGCGAGTTTGCAACGCTCATTGCGATTTTAGGAGTTATCAATTTATTGTACGGAGCCTTCTTAGCGCTCATTCAAACAGACTTTCGGAAGGTGCTTGCTTATTCTAGTATTTCGCATATGGGTATTGTATTAATGGGCCTTGCGGCGTTAAATGCACCAGGTACACAAGGCGCTTTATTCCAAGTTGTTTCGCACGGTTTAATTGCAGCCTTACTCTTTTTCTTACTTGGTGTTATAGAACAGCGTTTTGGAACATCAAATATTACAGCGCTTGGCGGACTTGCAAAAAGTGTACCAGTACTTAGCGGTTTCTTCTTAGCGGGAGGAATGGCATCGCTTGGATTGCCGGGAATGTCTGGATTTGTTAGCGAGTTTCTTGCCTTTCTCGGTTTATTCCAAGCGGAGCCAGTTATTGCTGCGGCCGGAGTACTTGGCATCATTTTAACCGCTGTATACGTATTAAGAGCAACCCTTCAAGTAACATTTGGTAAGAAAGAGTGGGAAGCGAAAGCTGATATACACGGATGGGAGTATGTCCCGATTTTGCTACTTATCTTCTGTATTATTGCAATTGGAGTAATGCCAGAAATACTAGGGGATCCGCTTCAAAATACATTGAAAACATTGGGGGTGAAGTAGGGTGGATATGAATACGTTACTTAGCTTATCATGGCATCTCATGGTGCCAGAATTCATCATTCTCGGAGCTGCCATCCTTCTTTCCATATGTGATTTGTTTTTTAAGCTGAACCATAGGTATGTAGCGCTTGGTGCAATCGCAGCTATCGTATTAGCGATCGTATCATTAATTACGCTATACGGTGAACCAGCGGGAGATATTTTAAATGGATCGTTTGTGTTAGATGGATTTTCAAAAGGATTTAAAACGTTGTTGTTAGGCGGGGCTGCTCTCATTTTATGCATCGCAATGAGCGATGATAAGAAAAATCCAATTGAAGATAAGGGAGAATATTATTACTTATTTTTAATGGCGCTCCTTGGGGCGATGTTTATGGCTTCTAGCGTTGATTTCATTACACTTTTCGTCGGTTTAGAATTGCTTTCACTTTCTTCCTACATTTTAGTAGGAATACGAAAAAAGAACCGTGCATCAAATGAGGCAGCAATGAAATATGTCATTAATGGAGGAATTGGAACGGCAATTACGCTCTTTGGAATGAGTTATTTATACGGCATCACAGGATCAACTAATATTGTGGATATGCAAAAGGTATTTGCTGGGGAACTGGCTGGTGGCATTCAATTATTGCTAGCTCTTGCATTTTTACTATTACTCGTTGGGCTCTCATTCAAAATTGCTACAGTGCCGTTTCATATGTGGGCGCCTGATGTGTATGAGGGAGCGGCTACACCTGTTACTGCTTTTCTTGGAACAATTTCTAAAATTGCTGGGTTCTTACTCATTATGCGTCTGTTCCTCATGGTTTTTGCAAGTGTATCGGTGCAAGGAGACATGCAATCTTTATATGGACGTATGAGCATATACATCGCTGTGCTAGCTAGTATTACGATGATTATTGGAAATGTAGTCGCATTAAAGCAATATAACGTAAAACGCTTATTTGCTTATTCAGGAATCGCGCATGCAGGATATTTACTCGTACCGCTTGTAGCATTATCGCCATTTACGATGGATAGCATGTGGTTTTACATGCTTGCGTATATGCTTATGAATATAGGCGTGTTTGCAATTATCCACGCCTTAATCTTACAAAGCGACAAAGAAAATATCACCATTTTCACCGGATTATATAAAAGGTCGCCATTTACAGCAATCGTGATGACGATTTTTATTTTATCGCTAGCGGGGATACCAGGAACAGCTGGTTTCATTGGGAAAATTAACATCTTTTTAGGGGCCCTTCATGTAGAGCCAGCTCATTACGTACTAGCTTCTATTATGATGGGGACGACAGTCATTTCATTCGTATATTATTTCCGTATTTTACAGCAAATGTTTTTCCGTACGGGAGAAGTAGAAGAGAAAATTCGTTTGCCACTCAATATAAAGGTTGTGATGAGCCTTTGCGCAATTTCGATTGTAATACTAGGGATTATGCCGATGATTGGATACAATTTCTTTTATGAATATTTTCCATTAATGAAAGATTTCTTCTTCTTAGGGAACGTGGTACAATAGTGAAAATAAAAGGTGTGGAGTCGTTACTCTGCGCTTTTTATTTTGTGTGAATTACAATTGAAGATGCATATAAGTATACGCTTTTAAAGAGAAAAATTACGATGTAACATGTAAGATGCTTATTTGTATTTGAAAAAGTGTGGCTTCTACTTATTATGGTATCGTTTTTATAAGATTTCGTAAGTAGTAGCTAGGTAAAAAGGGGTCGGTTTTTTGGCACATCTTTTAGGGCAACAAGCACTGATTGCCATCGTTTCGCATTTATTGTTTATTACCATTACGTGGTGGGCCTTACAAGGTATTCACATTGAGCGTTTAATGAAGCCTGGAAAGGTGATGCAGACGAGAGTATTACTCATCTTAATTACAATTGCAATTGGGACATCTGTAAGTAACTTTTTCCTTGATTATTTAGGCTATTCAAAGAGTTTAACGTATTTAGTAAAGTAAGTGTATAGAACCTCAAATCTCCGTTAACAATGGGGATAGGAGGGGATGAAATTGAAGCTTAAAGCCATTCTTATTGTTGCACTTAGTGTTGTTTTATTTTTGGTTGGATATAGAGAGATGAAACCGATAAGCGATGAACAGAAGATGGAGAGCATGATCGCAGCTGTAGAGAAAAATGATGCTAAAGTAGAGAAATGGTCATGGCTAGCGCGAGAAACAAAAACGATTTCTAATATACATACGTTTCAAAAGTTGTTAAACGATGTGAAGGACAAGGCGAATATTCAAAAGTGGGAATTAGAGCAATCTCCAGATGGATATAAAGCTACATCCTATAAAAAATTTTCTTCCTATGAAGAACGAGTAGTAGTAACTTGGAGTAAGGAAAATACTAAAGAAAACACTTTCATTATCTTTGAAGTAAGCGGGGCGAAATGGGACCCGAAGTATATTCAGAAAACGAATAAAATTTTTAGTGAAAAACCTATAATTTACACTTGTGTTCAAGGTGTACTGAATGATAAGATTGAAGGTGTTTTGCAAAATAAAACCAATCAGGTTTTGAAAGATCTTTCAGCAAGAGCGATCGAACAGATAGAAGAAAGAGCATTTGCGTCAGTCTCCGCATACAATAAAAAGTGGGATGACGCTCTTTCAACAAATAGAGAGAAAATAAATGTGCAAATAGCAATACGTTCTACAGACAACAAAGATACAATTGTGGTTGGCACACCGATCATAACTTCTGAGTATTGAGTGAATAGATACTGAAAAAAGGACACGGAGGGGAATAATTTGGAAAAGATCATCGTCCGTGGCGGAAAGCGGTTAAACGGCACAGTGCGTGTTGAGGGCGCAAAAAATGCTGTATTACCTATAATCGCTGCAGCCCTATTAGCGAGTGATGGAAAGAATGTACTATCTGAAGTACCAGTTTTGTCTGATGTATACACAATTAATGAGGTATTACGTCATTTAAATGCTGAAGTCGTATTTGAAAATAACAAAGTAACAATCGATGCTTCTAAAGAGCTAAACATTGAAGCGCCATTTGAATATGTACGTAAAATGCGTGCATCTGTTCAAGTAATGGGACCTTTATTAGCACGTAACGGTCGTGCTCGTATTGCACTTCCTGGTGGATGTGCAATTGGTTCACGTCCAATTGACCAACATTTAAAAGGCTTCGAAGCAATGGGAGCAAAAGTACAGGTTGGTAACGGTTTTGTTGAGGCATACGTTGAGGGAGAACTAAAAGGAGCTAAAATTTATTTAGACTTCCCAAGCGTGGGCGCGACAGAAAACATTATGTCTGCAGCTACATTAGCAAAAGGGACAACAATCCTTGAAAACGCAGCGAAAGAACCAGAAATCGTTGACTTAGCTAACTTCTTAAATGCGATGGGAGCGAAAGTACGCGGAGCTGGAACTGGAACGATTCGTATCGAAGGCGTTGATAAATTATATGGTGCAAACCACTCTATTATTCCTGACCGTATTGAAGCGGGAACATTCATGGTTGCAGCGGCAATTACTGGTGGAGACATCTTAATTGAAAATGCTGTACCTGAACATTTACGCTCAATTACAGCGAAAATGGAAGAAATGGGTGTTAAAATTATCGAAGAAAATGAAGGTGTACGTGTTATCGGCCCAGATAAGTTAAAAGCGGTTGATATTAAAACTATGCCTCACCCAGGTTTCCCAACAGACATGCAATCACAAATGATGGCATTATTACTACAAGCTGAAGGAACAAGTATGATTACAGAAACGGTATTTGAAAACCGCTTTATGCACGTTGAAGAATTCCGTCGTATGAATGCTGATATTAAAATCGAAGGTCGTTCTGTTATTATGAACGGTCCAAACAGCTTACAAGGTGCTGAAGTAGCAGCAACTGATTTACGTGCTGCAGCTGCATTAATCTTAGCTGGTTTAGTATCAGAAGGTTACACTCGTGTAACTGAGTTAAAACATCTTGACCGTGGCTATGTAAACTTCCATAAGAAATTAGCTGCATTAGGTGCAACTATTGAACGTGTAAACGAAAAAGTAGAAGAAGTGAAAGAACAAGAAGTTTCTGATCTTCACGCTTAATTGAAATAGTCTCTATGTCTTTTGACATAGAGGCTATTTTTTTGGGCTTATTACTGTTATAGTCAAGAAATTCTATACTTATGCACGTACCAGTAAAAATATTTAGAAAATTTTTGTTTTATATGGTTCCCCTTAAGTATGTTCTAAAAGAAAGAGTTGTTCCATAAGAATGAATGGAGTAAAGCTTTTTCATATTGGGGGAAATAAGATGAAATTTTCAAAGCCACTTTTTATTACAGTAGCGCTTCTCATAGCGCTCGTTATCATTGTACCTGCTGCTCTTGTGATTCCGTTTGCGAAAGCAAAAGTAGAGGAAAAAGCAGCTTCTAAAACTCCTCCAGCGATAGAAAGTATACCAGCTCCAGGGAAAGTGGATACAGCGGTTCAAGTTGCTGTATATCGCGAGAAACAGAAAAAGGTAGAGTCATTACCTATGGAGGAGTATGTGACCGGTGTAGTAGCTTCTGAGATGAATGCCAGTTTTGAAATAGAGGCGCTAAAGGCGCAGGCATTAGCAGCGAGAACATTTGTCGTGCAGCGTATGCTAAGCGGAGGTAAGAAAAACAATGCGGACGTGACAGATACGGTGAAAGATCAAGTGTACAAAAGCAAAGAAGAATTGAAAAAACAATGGGGCAATAACTACGAAAATAATTTGAAGAAAATCGAAGAAGCTGTTTCGAAAACCGCAGGACAAGTTTTAACGTATGACGGAAAGCCAATCTCAGCATCCTTCTTCTCAACGAGTAATGGCCGGACAGAAAATGCAGCCGATTATTGGGGAAATGATTATCCGTACTTAAAGAGTGTAGATAGTCCGTGGGATCAAGCTTCTCCGAAATTTACGAGTGAGCAAACCTTTACCGTAGCTGACTTTCAAAAACGTCTCGGTGTGAAAGTGTTAGCAGACGGAAAAGTTGGCGACATTAAAGGGCGTACGGAAGGAAAACGTGTAAAAGATGTAGCATTTCAAGGGAAAACATTAACCGGAAGAGATGTGCGTGACAAATTAGATTTACGCTCCTCTGATTTCACGTGGAAACAAGAGGGAGATAAAATCGTTGTTACGACGAAGGGCTTCGGTCACGGCGTTGGCATGAGCCAATACGGCGCGAACGGCATGGCAGCAGAAGGCAAGAAATATACAGATATCGTCGCTCATTACTACAAAGGCGTTGAAATAAAGACGATGAACGATTATGAAGGTAAGTTGATGGTGAAGAAGTAGGTGTCAGGGTCTCCTGGCACCTGCTTTTTGTTTAAAATATCATAATTTTCCATTAATTGTTTGGTATAATAAGATAAAAAGTATTTGGGGGAGACAAAATGGCGTTACTGGAGTTGAAACAATTAGGTAAGACGAACCAGTTACCGGCAGTTGAACTGAAGGTTGAGAAGGGGCAATGTGTTGTTTTGCAATGTAATAACCATACAGCTAAAGTATTGCACCGCATTATTATTGGTGAGGAAGAAGCTTCAACTGGCAATGTGCTATTTGAAGATGAAGCGATTGGAAAGAGAAATTATTCTCGCATCGGCTTTTGTTTTTTGAAAGATGAAGCATATGATCGTTTGAAGGTAAAGGAATACTATAAGTTTTTATTAGGGCTGTATGAATCAAATATGAGTATAGAAGAAGTTGTACAATATGTCGGCCTTTTAGATAAATTAAACGTTAAAATAGAAAAACTATCATTTTCAGAGAAACGTCGTCTCCATATTGGGCGAGTTATGATTCATAATCCAGATTTAGTTATTTTGGAAGAACCAGAGCAAAATGTAGATACAGAGAGTACGATTATGATTCGAAAAGCAATTATGAAAATGAAAGAGCAAGGAAAGGCAATTTTTATTACATCATCGTTTCTATCGGACGCCCTTTCGTTAACAGAAGATGTATACATATTAAACAATGATGGTGTGAAAAAAGTAGAAATCGAACAAGAGGAAGCAGAAGAGGTCGATGAAGAAAAAGTCGTTCAAATGATTCCGCAAATGAAGTTAGAAAGAATACCAGCGAAAGTGAACGATAAAATCATTTTATTAGACCCGATGGAAATTCATTTTATTGAAACGCAAAACGGAGTAACACATATTCATGTGCGCGAAGGTGATTTCGTATGTGCATTAACATTAAGTGAACTAGAAGCGAGATTAACAGGTTTTGGTTTCTTTAGATGTCATCGCTCTTACCTTGTGAATTTACAAAGAGTACGAGAAGTAATTACTTGGACTCGTAACAGTTTCAGCTTAATTTTAGACGACGAAAGAAAAAGTTCAATTCCGCTTTCGAAAGGACGAATGGATGAGTTGAAAGGTGTAATTGGGCTATAAGAAGTACTCCAATAAGCTCAAAATACGATTCATTCACCGGTAAAAATACTCCTTTTACCGGTATTTTACTGCGTAAACCCTTTGATTTTCATATGATGGAGTCAAGAAAAGCGAAACAAACAAACGAAAAGCGCTAAAGCGACTTTCATCTATAAAAGCAAAAAACAAAGGGGATGACGAGATGACATTGGCAATTGAAATGAAAGATGTAATGAAAAGCTTCAATGAAAAAACGGCACTTCGAAATGTAAATATTGAGGTGAAGCAAGGAGAGATATTCGGATTCCTCGGACCGAGTGGATCTGGTAAGACGACAACAGTAAAAATTTTAACTTCTCAATTGCTTCATAGTGTTGGAACGGTAAGAGTATTAGGGAAAGATATTACAGGACCAAGTAGCATCGATTACAAACGAATTGGTATTTTAACAGATAACAGCGGCTTATATGAAAGACTTAGCATTTATGATAACTTACTATTATTTTGTGACTTATACGATTGCAAAAAAGAACGAATCGATGAAGTACTAACACAAGTAAATTTATTAGATGATAAAAAAACACCAGTAAAGAAATTATCAAAGGGAATGAAGCAACGCGTCACACTAGCGAGAGCAATCCTTCATAAACCAGATATCCTCTTCTTAGATGAACCAACATCTGCACTTGATCCAGTAAACGTACAAAACATTCATAAAATCTTAAAAGACTTAAATGAAGAAGGAACGACGATTTTCTTAACGACGCACAACATGGATGAAGCAGAAACGCTTTGTAACCGTATTGCCTTCCTTTGTGGCGGAGAAATTGTAGCACTCGATACGCCAGAGAACCTGCGCTTACAATACGCTAAGGATCAAATAGAGGTCGTATTAAAAGGTAAACGAAAAGAAGTAGTGCAAAAAGATGAATTAGGCGCAAATCGTATTTCAGAATGGATGAAAAAGGGCGAACTGTTATCTATTCATTCACACGAACCAACGCTAGGCGATATCTTTATTGAAGTTACTGGGAGGGGATTATAATGACATTTTCAATGAGACGTGTATCAGCTATTTTTAGAAAAGAAGTACAAGATTTTAAGACAAATTCACAAGTGTTGTTAATGGCATTTTTACCAATTATACTTTCATTTTTGTTTAGCAGATTTGGAGTGGGAAAGGAAATGTTAGGTATTACTACTATAACGGCCTTCCTATTTGTCGCAGGCTTTGTTCAATCTATGGTAATTGCAGAAGAAAAAGAAAAACATACATTGCGTGTATTAATGCTATCACCGGCATCTTCGGTTGAAGTTCTACTTGGAAAGAGTTTATTAACATCGGGTCTGACGATGGTCATTTGTATTGCAAATTTATTCATTTTAGATCAGTTAAATATTAACCTTCCATTGGTAGGATTGATATTCTTGTGCGGAACTATTTTGTTTATCGTACTTGGAACAATGATCGGATTACTTGCATCTTCTGTACCACAAACATCAATAATTGGAATGCCGATATTAATGACGATGTATTTGGCTGTACAGTTTGAGCCAATGGTTGAAAATAAAGTAATTAAGACGATGATTGGATATCTTCCAACATCTCATATTGTGAAAGCACTTAAAAGCTTAGTAGGTGGGGCGGGATTTAGTAGTATTAGTGGGCATGTATTAAATGTTGCAGTTTGGCTTATTATATCGCTCGTTGTATGTTTAATCGTATATAAAAAGAAACAATTAGACTAAAAACTGAGCCGAAACGCTCAGTTTTTTCTTTTTTCTATCATTTCCTCGGAAATTTTACAGTTCTTATACATATTTTTACAGATTTTGTCGAAAAGTAATTAGTTATACGTTGTATAGGATACGTGAATATTGTTCAAAATGATTGCTGAGGTGATGATGGAATGCGAGGAAGAAATAATAAAAAGTCGCAAAAGGTAGTACATTTATTTCAAAAAAGATGGGTGTTTCCGGCACTATACATTGCTTGTGCAGCGGTAATCTTAATGGTTGCGCTATGGTTCCAAGGAGCTAATCCGAAGAAGACTCCAAACCACGATCAAGCAACACCGTATACACAATCGGAAGATCCAGCAGTACCAGTAACGAAATCTTCAGAAGTAGTGAAAATGCCAGCTGCCGCGAATGCGGAAGTAGTCGTACAGAAGAAATTCTATGAAGATGCAGCAACTGAGGCGGAACAAGAAAAAGCACTTGTCTTTTATAACAACACATATTCCCCGAACAAAGGAATTGACATTGCTGCGAAGAATGGAAAAGAATTCAATGTTGCTGCTGCTTTAAGTGGTACAGTAACGAAAGCTGAAAAAGATTCACTTCTTGGTTATGTTGTAACAGTTGATAGTGGAAATGGTGTAGCGGTATCTTATCAAAGCTTAGGCAGTGTGAAAGTAGAAAAAGGTGCAAGAGTTGCACAAGGTGAAGTATTAGGAACATCCGGTCTAAGTGCAATGAATAAAGAGGCAGGCTCTCACGTTCACTTTGAAGTACGTAAAGACAATGTGGCTGTGAACCCTGAACGTTACTTAAATAAATCAGTAACAGAAATTAAAGCTGATGCAGGTGCTGCAAAGGCTACGAATGCTTCTGGTAAAAAAGCTGATGACAAATCTCAAAAAGAAGAGAAGTCAACGAGCACGAAACCAGAAAGTAAAACAGAAGACAAGTCTCAAAAAGAAGAGAAATCAACAAGCGGTTCAACTAGTGACAAAAAAGAAGAACCGAAGAAAGAAGAAAAATCAACAAATGGTTCTACAGAATCATCTAACGATTCTTCTTCACAAGAATAAGAAAGTGAAAAAATCAGTTCCCACTAGGGGAGCTGATTTTTTTATTTTTATATAAAAATACTCAATTTCGAGAAAAAAGTTGCAAAAACAAGGAAAAATGACGAGATTCTCGAATATATATTACAAAAGGGAGGGGATACTGTGTCATTTTTATTTGTTCTGTCGACTGCTATTATTTTATTGTTTGTTTTATTCACCTTATATTATTATATTGCCGGTAAGAAAGAGGTTCCCCACCATCAATTATTAGAAGAAGAGTTTGAAAGAGAAGAATGACGCCTTATACATAAGGTGTCATTTTTTTTCGTCAAAATAGTCACTGTTAACGTATTTCTCACAAAAAAACGTAATTTTTCTTAACTTAGTCCGCAAAAATAGTGAACATGTAGCATATATCAGTAGTGCGGGCAATACAATGGTATAAACCAAAGCA
>WPCI01092809.1_pt1 | contig 21744 bp, 31 predicted proteins | sample 5399871 | NCBI WGS metagenome assembly WPCI01 (sample SAMN12869469, study PRJNA574797) | sludge metagenome | isolation source: wastewater treatment of pH7 | place: China:Beijing | collected 2019-05-20 | reverse complement strand
ACTAAGTTCTTTCGTATCTTTTCTGCAAATGATGCATTGTGTCATTTTTATCACCTTTACCTGCAAATTTGTATGTAATCTCATTGTAGTGTATTTATTGGTATTTTGGAATATTGTAAAGGAAAATATTATGTGAAATTCATACTTATTTTGGTACAATGAAGAGAAGTGCTAGTTTAAAGGAGGCCATTTTTTTGAAATCAAAAGTGCACTTTTGGACATTAGAAGTGCTAATGGTTGTAGGAATCATATTTATTTGCACAAAAATATCATTTTTATTTCAACCGATTGGTATCTTCATATCAACATTATTTTTCCCAATCTTAATCGCGCTTTTTTTATACTTCATATTTAATCCTGTATTAATCTTTTTGGAGAATAAAAAAGTACCTAGAAATTTAGCGATATTGCTGTTATATCTTTTTATCATAACATTAACTGCGGTTGGCGTTGGAGTAGTTGTTCCTACGATTTCACAACAGCTAATGGACTTAGTAAAAAATATGCCAGGCTACATAAAAGAGGGAAAAGTATACATACAAGAATTATCACATCATAGGTTGTTTGAATGGTTATCTACACAAAACTACGTTTCCATTGAAACAATTGAAAAAAATGCGATTGAATACTTAAAAGATATACCAAATACAATTACGTCGAGTGCAACGGCTTTATTTGGTATTATCACGAACGTTGCATTAGTTGTATTTACTGTACCGTTCATTTTATTTTACATGTTTAAAGATGGACATGCCTTTCCAGGAAAAGCGGTAAGTTTATTACCAGAATCTTACCGTGAAGAGGGGCTTCGTATCATTAAGGAAACGAACGAAACATTATCTGCATATATTCAAGGGCAAGCGCTCGTTTGTATATTTGTAGGTGCGTTTACTTTTATCGGTTATTTAATTATTGATTTACCGTACGCTTTCGTTTTAGGAATTATCGCAGCATTTACAAACATCATTCCTAACTTAGGTCCATTTATCGGGGCAGCACCAGCTGTTATTGTAGGACTGTTCGTATCTCCGATGCAAGCCTTATACGTAATTATTATCGTAACAATTGTACAACAGTTTGAAAGTAATATTATTTCACCACGTATTATGAGCTCGAAATTAAACATCCACCCATTAACAATTATTATCCTAATTTTAGGGGTAGGAAACTTTGCTGGAATCATCGGAATGATTTTAGCAGTACCAGTTTATGCAGTAACAAAAACAGTTGTTTCGAACTTAGTGAGATTGTTTAAGACGAAGAGAAGTAACCGAAAATAGTAAAAACTGAGGAAGATACACCGCTTTTTAAGTGGTGTATCTTTTGTTTATAAATAAATAATTAAAAGTGGGTTGATTTGATTTTATTATATATTTTTTATACATCAAATTCAGTGATAAACTTGTGTGATATAAGCTCTATAAAACTATGTGGAATCCCTCTGAACTATCCAAATCATTTCCTTACAGCGTGCTATCAACATCATAATCGACTCCTTTCAATTCTATATAGTTAAACGATTAAAGGTGAGTGTAGTACTTGCTTCTACGATCTCGAATTTCATCAATAACTTGTTTATATTGTCTTTCTTGTTTTAATTCATTTTGAGATATTGTTTCTTTTTGAATCGTAATCGTTAAAAAGAAAAGGTGAAACTTCATATGTGAATTCCTCCTTTCGAATTGGAATTACAGATGACTACAGTAATGACTTTGTCTTTCTTTTACAGAATTCATAGCCTGATTAATTTGACGTTCATGAAGCATTTCAGACTCAGAAAATTTATTTTTTTGAATGGTAATGGTTAAAAAGAATACTTTAAATTTCATAAAATAATTGCCCCTTTATAAATGATTTAGAAAAAACGAGTGTAATAAGAAATTATAGGTGACTACAGTAATGACTTTGTCTTTCTTTTACAGAATCCATAGCCTGATTAATTTGTCGCTCATGAAGCATTTCAGACTCGGAAAATTTATTTTTTTGAATGGTAATGGTTAAAAAGAATACTTTAAATTTCATAAAATAATTACCCCTTTATAAGTGATTTAGAAAAGACGAGTGTAATAAGAAGATTGGCGCTCTTTTACTTCGTCCATAATGCTTTGGATGTGTTGTTCACGTAAAATCTCTTTCTGTGAAAGCTTACGTTTTTGAATGGTGATGGTTAAAAAGAATGCTTTAAATTTCATGAATATATGACCCCTTTAAAATATATTTTTAATACATTTGAGTGTAGTATGAACTTTTAATGTCAGTTATTTTATCAGTCAGTTGTTTTAACTGTTGTTTACGATTGATTTCAGTTTCAGATAAAGTATGTTTTTGAAGCACAGTCGTAAAAAAGAAAATATGAAAAGTCATAAATGAATTCCTCCTTTCAAAAAGGAATTACAGGTGATCACAGTAAAGTGCTTGGCGCTCCTTAACATCATTCATAGCTTTTTCAATTTGCTCATTATGAAGAATTTCATCTTTGGAAATTGTATTTCTTTGAATCGTAATACTTAAAAACAATACGCTAATAGTCATTGAATGTTGCTCCTTTCTTAGAAAAATAATGTAAGAGACTAAAAAATCGCAAAAAAACCACAGGAAGATACAGTTCTCCTATGGCTGGGCGTGAAAAAGCCACAGGAAAGTATACGACCTCCTGTGGCGAATTTATGAATTAAATGAAATAAATTACGATTTTCAATTCTCCATTAGGGTGGTCGAATTCATATTTAATTGTCCAGAAAACACAGGTGCAGTTAACGCTAAAGTTAATGCATGTAATTGTAATTTCATCATTTCCTTCGACCTCCTTTTAGAATTTTTTTCTTACGTTAGTAAGTATATACAATTAATGGATAATTGTAAACATAAAAAATGAAAATTTTTAATTTTGATTAAAATGCGTATATTTAAAAAGGGATTTGAAAGTAAATATTGTAATTAACGAAATATCGATAAAAATGGGGGATGCTAAATGAAATATATGCATCATAACATAATCGTTATGCTAACAATTTTTTTATTCATTACGGCTTGTTCTAACGGGGAAAGAATAAAAGATATATATGATGTTAGGTCAGATGATTTTAAGAAATATACTGGGACATACGTTGGTAATAATTCAGATGTGGTTGCAATTATTAATCATTTACCTGGTGGTGGAACAGTTCAAAGTATAAGTTTAGAAAATGAAAATATAAAAGTGAAATATGGTGCAAAAGAGAGTGGAGCTCTTACAGAAGAAATGATTGAGACGTATTGGTTTGATGAGAAAGATACGATGAAGAAGAATTTTCTCTTTAATGCTACCTATCTAGTAATTTTAGTACCAAACGCAAAAGCTTATGAGTTTCAAATAGAAAATAAAAACTTTAAGATAACGAGGGAAGAAATGTTATCAATTTTGCATAGGGAATTCGATGATTTTCCAAAAGAAAAAGATATATGGGATAAAAATAAAGTTATAAAGTTCTTTAACGGCAATGAAGAAAAAATTAAAATGCTTGTGGAAGATAAAGATTTTCGGAAATCTTTATTCGCTAAATATCAAGTGAACCAGTTGAAATAATGGAGGGGAGAAGATGGAGTTAGTATACAAAATTTCTTATCATAGAATGCAGGATCATTATTTACCTAAGTTAGTACAGGCAATTAGGCTCGTTAGTGAAGAAGATTTGTGGAAACAAGAGACCTCTGTTAATTCAATTGGTGGAATCGTACTACATATTTGTGAACATTTACAGAGAAATACAAGGCGTTATAAGGATCCAAATACAGTTTTTGAAAATGGAATTGAAGAATATTTTCCAGTGAAACAAATAAGCTCTGAAGCTTTGTTAAAAACTGTTGAAGAAATATTTGATGAGTGGGGCAAAGCATATATACAGGTCTGGGAAGAAAAAAGGCATATTGATCTTCAAAGTCTATTACATTTGGTTGAGCATACAAGCTATCATTTAGGGCAAGTAGTAGATCGTACAAAATGTATTGAGGGACAACAGTTTAAATTTTGTCAAAATGGTATAAATGAAAAGAATTTGAGAACAAGAGTTGAAACTTCGAATTTTTAGAAAGAGAGACATTCTTAATTGAATGACTCTCTTTTTTGTAAAAGAAATTTATGGAAAAAAATAATTCTATGTGATATGGTTAATTACATAAGTAATGAACCTATGAACCTAAGGTGGTGAAAATGTGAAGCCGACTCTAGAACAAAATAAATTAATATACATACAAATTGCAGAAACGATTGAATCTGATATTTTAAAAGACATATTGCTTGAAGAAGAACAAGTTCCATCGACAAATCAATTTGCGAAGATGTTACAAATAAATCCGGCTACCGCAGCTAAAGGGGTGAATGTATTAGTGGATGAGGGGATTTTATATAAAAGGAGAGGGATCGGGATGTTTGTTGCAAAAGGGGCAAAAGAAGTTGTACTAAAAAAAAGACAAAATACTTTTATGACTGAATATTTACCTAAAGTGTGGGAAGAAGCGAAAGTACTAGAAATATCAAAAGATGAATTGATGGATATGATTCAAAAGATTACGAAGGAGGGGAAAGAGGAATGATTGCACTTGAAACGAAAGATGTAACGAAAAAATATAAAAAGAAAATAGCTGTAAATGAAGTAACGATTTCATTGGAAGAGAATAAAATATATGGTTTGCTTGGAAGGAACGGAGCAGGGAAAACGACTTTATTAAATTTACTAGCAGGACAAATTACTTCAAGTAGTGGAAGTGTATCAATATTTGGTGAAGATGTTTTTGAAAATAGTAAAGCGATGCAAAATATTTGTTTCGTTAGAGTAAAAGAAGAGTCTCATTTAAGTTATAGCGTAAAAGAAATTTTTAAGATATGTAACATGTTTTATAAAAATTGGGATCAGAAGTTTGCTGAAGAACTGGCGGGTAAATTTCAGCTTAATATAACAGAGAAATACCATAAACTATCTCATGGCATGCAAACAGTTGTAGGAATTATTAAAGGGTTAGCAAGCAGAGCGACAATTACTATTTTTGATGAACCAACTACAGGATTAGACGCAGCACATCGTGAGTTATTTTATAGTTTACTACTAGAAGATTACGGGGAGTATCCCAGAACAATTATATTATCAACACATCTGGTAGAAGAAGTAACCCATGTTATTGAAGAAGTAATTATCATAAAAGAAGGTGCACTTGTTGTTCAATCAACAGTGGAAGATTTATTGCAACAAGGTCATATTATTTCAGGGCAAAAAGGTAAAGTGGAGGAGTTCTTGATTAATAAAAAAGTTATAAATAAAGAAATTTATGGGAATAAAGGTATTGCTGTTATATGGGAAGGGCTTTCTAATGAAGATTGTTACTCTCTTGAAAAAGAAGGTTTAGTAATTGATAGAATTACATTACAAAAACTATTTATTCACATGACTGGTGGTGAAGTGGAATGACGATGTTAATGAAACAATTGAGGTTACATATAAATTTTCATTATAAAGCAATTTTAATATTTTGGATTGTAGCTTTATTAATAAAAGGAGTTTTATATGCTGCTCATTTAAATGAAGCGAAACTTGGTTATTTACCCGAAATTATCAATAATTCTTCAATTGCAATTATGATTTTTATAGTAGGGAGTGTTTTCATTGTTCAAGATGATTTATTTCGTTTAGCAGTTTCATTTGGTATAACGAGAATACAATATTTTATCGGAGCGATTTGCTATATTGTGTTGCAATCCGCATTGTTTTCATTCCTTCAAATACTGTTTTTACAAGATATAAAATATAACTTAGTAAATGTTAACTTTGGAGAGCAATTAATACAACAGTTTATTTTACAATTTTTATTTTATGTTACGATAGCATGTTTCTTTCAAGGAGTAGTAATTTTTAAGCAAAGATTTCAATGGATTGGTCTCATGATTGGTGGGTCGCTTTTCCTTTCAACAAATAGTGTGCTGTATGGAGAAGTAGGGATAAAAGGATTGTTATTTACAAATGATGTATCTTTAATAGATATCCCTTATTTTATTGTTATTTCAATTGGATTAACAATTCTTTATATCATAACTAGTAGTATATTTATTCGTAAAGTATCATTTGAACGAACAGTTTAAAATAGTGATAGATTATTCTTTTAGGGAGAAGGAAAATATATGGGAGACACGTCCTCACTAATAACCGTCTTTTTATGCATTGCACTACTGATATTTTGGCGTCGTTATCGCTCCATGCATAAGCCAATAAAGGGATCGGGAAAACGTATTTTATGGCCATTACTATTTTTAACACCAGGTATTGTATGGTTTTTAAGTCCCGTACATCCAGCTATATTGCAAGTAATTATAGCGGTATTCATTGGTGTACTTTTTGCTGTACCGCTTATAGTATTAACAAATTATGAACGAAGAGATGATGGGAATATTTATACGAAAAAAAGTGCAGCTTTTTTAATTACTTTTATTGCACTTGTCTTTTTAAGATATGGTTCAAGACAATTTATCGTTGATTTAGATCAACAAACGATTGGTTTATTATTTTACGTTGTTGCAGTATCGTATATTTTTCCTTGGAGAATTGCCTGTTATATAAAGTTTAGGAAAGTTTGGCGGGAAAATAATAATCATGCTATATGAAAACTTCTCATTTGAGAAGTTTTTTTATTTTTACAGGTAAGCAAAACAAGTTGTTGAAGGGCAGGCTGTCATAGAATATGATACATATTATAATGAGGAAAAGTTGAGGGGATAAAAATGCGTACAATTTTACTTTTTCTAAACAACATGTTCATTAGCGAAATCGAGGACATTAGGCAAAAATATGATCCTTTATTTGGATTAATTTCACCGTATATTACAATTGTATTCCCATTTGAAAGTTCGATTTCAAATGATGAGCTGAAATTACATATTATAAATGTATCAAAACCGATACAGAATATAGAAATTGAATTTACGAATCAAATTACAAGTGAAAGAGAATATTTGTTTTTACGAGTTGAAAAGGGGAAAGAACAAATAGAGGAACTACATAATATTCTATATACAGGACCTTTATTACAATTTTTGAAAGAAGACATTCCGTACATCCCGCATGTAACAGTCGGAAGAAAAGAAAGTGCCGAATTAGCTGCTGAAGTAGTGAAGGAGATTCCTAGTTTTCATGGGAAGTTAAATTGTGTGATTGATAGAATAAGCGTGGAGCGAATTGGAGAGAACGGGGAATCAATTATTGAATTTGAAGTGCCATTTCTAAAAAGCTGACAAAAGTCAGCTTTTTATTTCGTAGCATGAAGTAATGCACCAATTGCACCGCTATTACCACCATCTTGTAAAAAGATTGGTGTTTTATTTTGATATTCGGTGTAGCTACTAATAATATGTTGAAGTTGTACGTTATTACATAAAGTCGAACCAATATAAATAATATGTTCAATGTTTTTTGTTTCAGCGAATTGAAGGCTTAATGCAGTAACGACTTCACCGACAAGTCCTTGTACAGTAGCTAGTATATCGGAGCTACTATTATTTGATTCTGTAATGGCTGCTTTTCCGAAGTTACTAGCAGTTAAGTTATTATCGATAGGGGAAAGAATACCACCATAAATATCTCCAACCGTAATATCTAGTTCTTTTCTAGATCCTACTTTTGTTAGAGGGATTATATCTTCAAAATGATCTATATTTGTTAACAATTTTGAGAGTCCCATAATAGTCCCACCGCCAACTCCGGTTCCACCAACGCGAATATATTGTTCATTATAAACATAATGGATAGAAGTACCTGTACCGATATTGGTTAAAATAAAATTGTTTATAGTATGTTGTTCTTCTTTTAATATGAATTGGACACCTGCAAGAGTAGCTTCAAATTCGCTTAGCTCTATTATTTTATATGAACCTGTAAGCAGTTGCTGTAATAGTTTCGATTTACCACCCGTAATACATATTTGTTTTATGCCATTGTTGTTTTTAATCCAATCTATTATTTTATGTTGTTCATGCGAATAAAATTTTTCAAAAGTTAATAGCTTTTTTTTGTTAAAATAAGCTATTTTCGTTAATGTGCCTCCAGCATCGATACCGATAGTACGTTCCATTTTCCTGCTCCTAACTACGTAATATATTTTCCTATTTACTTAATTGGTTGAGAATAGATATTTCTAACTGATATAAGGAACACTTTAATCTGCTTGATATATTAATAGTTTTTCTATAGTTACAATAGGCTGGTCGTTTACAGTTGCAATACCTTTACCAAGAATAAAACCTCGGCGATTGCGCGTTAGCTCATAATGTAAATCAAGTTTATCACCGGAATATGCTTTTCCGTGGAATTCAATTCCATCTAAAGAGGAGAGGAATCCTAGTCCTTCAGAATTACTTGTATGTACAAATGCACTAAGCTGAGCAAGTGCTTCTACAATTAACATATGAGGCATATGTTTGTGACTATCATTTATAAACCATTCGTTATTTGTAATGAGTTTATATCCTGTAACGAATTCATCTTGTTTTACATTTGTTACTTTATCAATCATTAAAAATGGATAACGATGGGGAAGTGTGTCTTTAATATGCATATGAAAGTACCTCCAATTAATAATACCCCTGCTAAAGTTAAGCAGGGGAGTCGGAATTAATTTTTAACTAATTCATTTACTTTTTCAAGGACGAAAATGCCGCTATTTCTAATGTTTTCAACAACTTGTTGCAACACTTCTTTATCTTGAACGAGTGCAATACGTACGAAGCCTTCTCCGTGAGGTCCAAATGCATGACCAGGTGTAACAACGACATTCGCACGATCCATTAATGCATAAGCGAAGTCTAGAGAAGTCCACCCTTGTGGAATTTCTGCCCAGACAAACATACTACCAGCTGGCTTATCGACATTCCAGCCAAATGTTCGGAATCCATCGACTAAAGTATCTCTCCGTTCTTGATAAATATTGCGGTTTTTCTCACAAAATGCAGCGCCATTTCTTAGTGCTGCAGATGCCGCTTTTTGAATTGGTAAAAATACACCGTAATCGGTATTAGATTTAAATTGAGTAAGTGCACGAACAATTTCTTCGTTTCCAATCATATATCCAATACGGCTACCCGCTAAACTATAACTTTTTGACAAAGAATTGATTTCTACACCAACTTCTTTAGCACCAGGTACAGAGAGGAAGCTAATTGGCTTATTACCATCGAAATAAAATTCAGCATAAGCAAAATCATGGACAACGATAATATTATGCTTTTTCGCGAATGCGATTACTTCTTTAAAGAAATCTTCATGAGCCATTGCTGGAACGGGATTCCCTGGGAAGTTTAAAATCATCATCTTTGCTTGATCGGCAATTTCTTCAGGGATGACTTCTAAGTCTGGTAAGAAATCATTCTCTTTCTTTAAAGGCATGTAGTAAGATGTTGCACCAGCCATTTGAATACCTGTTTCATAAGCTGTATATCCTGGATCAGGAACTAATATAATATCACCTGGATTTGCATAAACCATAGGTAAATGAACGAGCCCGTCTTGTGAACCCATTAATAATAAAACTTCTTTATCCGCATTTAATAAAACGTTATGAGTGTTGTTGTAATATTCAGTTACAGCTTCGTGAAATTCTTGAATACCTGATAATGTATACCCGTAGCTCTCTTTCTCACTCGCTGTATGTACCATTGTTTCTCTTACAAAATCAGCGGGCGGCATATCAGGATTTCCGATGCTCAAATCAATCATGTTATGACCTGCTGCAATTTTTTCTTTTTTATAGGCTCCTAATTCACTAAATATAGAAGATTGGAATGCTTTCATTCTAGTTGCTAACGTGTAAGTCATCAAAACCCCTCCTAAAACAGTGCTTTCATTCTGCGTTTTTAATTATTCTGAAAACACATGTTTATATTTTATCATTTTTTTATGAAAATTAAAACGATTGACAAATTTAGAGGAAGGATTAGCCTATTTTGAAAAGTATCGATGTAAATAGCGTAGATGTGTTAATTGAAATGTCTATTATAGGATTCATTTTATATAACTTAAGGTATTTTCTAGTTTTTATTAAGTATATTTCTCATGTTTTGAATGAAAAAGAATACGAAAACAAGGGCTATTTTTGTGGCCGATTTCTAAAGTGAAATAACGCAGAAAATATTTTCTGCGTCTCCTCTGAAATGTAATCATTTCTTTTTATATGTGCATAATTTTTCGGCTGTCAAAAAGTATACATTTAATGTACCGTCGGCAACTTTTAAAGTTTGGTCCGATGTAAATGAATTACCATAATCAATGTGATATACATTAGAATTTTTGACAAATGAGCCTTTATATAAATCGTCTTTATTCTTTGTTGTCTGCATTTCTACTAAATTTTGCACAATTTCCTCTTTATTTTCTTTTTTGACAACTGTTTCAAATTTATAATATACAGGGCATTCACCTTTTTTATTGTCAACGACTTCCCAAGAACCGTATATATCGTTATTGCTGCATCCACTAAGTAGGATGATTAGTATAGGAATTGTAAGTAGAACCTTTTTCATTTTGTGCTCCTTTCTTTTAAATTTGAATAAACGTGCGAATACGATAGGGATATTATAATAAATAAAGTTTAAATTTTTTTAAAGAATTATTTAATTTCATATAAAAATTTAGGAGAAATTAAATAAGCATGAATCTAGTGTAAAGTCAGATTCATGCTAGTACTATAGCCTATGTTATGTCTTTTTTGAGGATAAATAAAGAGGAAAGCAGAATCACTATTCCATTTAATATATATACGCTTGCGATCATAAAGGCTAACGTACCTGCGCCAAATCCTGCTTTATCGAATATAGAAGCAAATGTTGCGATAGTCAAAAAAATAATGGGAGTCAGTAGTAAAAATATGAAACCTGCCACGATTCTTTTTTTAAAACTATGTCCAGATAAGGAAATGGCTAAAAAGTTTAGGATGCTAAACAGAGCAATTGCAAAGAGCAGGACAATAAATACTTCGATGCCATCAGACATTTTACCACTCCTTTTATAAAGAGTACTTTTTATAATCTATTCGAAATAAAAGGGGGATACTCCTTTAGGTAATTTCAATAAACGTAATAAATAGGCGTATTATAAAACAAAGAAGTATGGATTCAATATTAGACCCATACTTCTTTGTTTATTTTATAAATTTGCAGATTGCGAATGCTGTTTTTCATAATGTTTCTGCTTAGAAAGGGAAATAGAAATAATCAATAATGAAACGACTCCAAAGATGAGAACCATATATTGTAACCCAATTGTATCTAAGAAGAAGCCTGTGCCAAGTAAGACGATTTGGAACATAACCCTCTCAAACATATTACGGAATGAGAAGAGGCGACCGTGATAACTTTTTTCCACTTTCGTTTGGAAAATCGTCGACATAATAGGGAAGAAGCAGCCAACACTAAACCCAAACAAACCAAATGATGTAAGAGCCATCCATTTTATATCGCTAAAGAACAATGACAGATGTGCAAAAGCAGTACAAACTGCGAAGAAATATAGTAATTTTTCAGGTTTGAAATGATCAGATAGACGTTTAATTACGAAGGCACCTAACATAAATGCGACACCTTCAATTGTATATATGAACCCTTTAATCGTAGGATCATGTTGCATTTCGCTAATGTTAATAACCATTAAATTAAACCCAGCTATAAATAATAGAGGGATGATACTTAATATAAGTGCTGTAAAAGCAATAGGAATTCCTTTTAAAATACGAAATACTTCCATAAAGCTATTATCTTTTGCAGCTTGTTTACTTGGTGTTGTTGATTTCTTGTCTTCGAATTGTAGGAAGAAAGTCGAGAGGAATAATAAGGCATATGCTGCCATTGAGAAGGCATACATGTACTGTAAACTCATCACAACTAAAAGAATTCCACCTAGTGAAGTGCCTGCAATACGAGCAATTGTACCAACATTCATATGTACACCGTTCATTTGTAATAACTCATGCTCACGTACGATGAGTGGAATTACAGATTGTAATGCAGGGAAATAAAATGCTGCTGAAATTTGAAGAGCAACCATAAATGCGATCATAAATGCGATACTTTCAAATTGAATAGCAAAAAACATGAAAATAACACTTAAAACTCGACCAAACCCAGCGTAAAGAAGAACTTTTTTCTTTTCATACTGATCGATGACACGGCCAGCCATAGGTCCAACTAGAACACCGGCTAATAGTCCGATAAATAATATAACTGATTTCATGAAATCAGAAGGGACATATTTTTGCATAAATTCAAGGTTGCAATGAATACCAAGCCATAATCCTAGACCTGCAATAAACTCCCCAATTAAAACAATCCAAACGTTTTTATTACGCCACATAACATTAAAACCTCTCCGTCTTTTAAAATGAAAAACTCGTATATAAAACCTCCTTATTTATGTATTCTTTTCATACGAACTTTTTTAGAGTCAGAGTCTATATTACGTGTTTCATAATTGGATTTCAATCTTTTTGATTGGTCAAAAATTTGATGTGTTAATTGATGAAATAAGTGAATCAAAACGTAAAAAAATTATGATTAAAGCTAATAGAAAGTAAGGATACATATAAAAAAGCAAGAACGTATAACTACGCCTCGCTTTTCTCAAGTACAAAATTAAATATTAGATTCACTTAGCAACATTTACGCTCTTGTCCAATAGCTAAAGCGCTAAAAGATAGTGGGCCAACAACTTCTGCGCTTGCACCACTAGTAAGGTTTTCTACAGTTAATGAATATTCGTGTGTTCCACTGTTAACGTTTTGATCTATAGCTTGAAATGTTTGTACGTAGAATTGTTCAGAATCTGTAGATTCAATACCTACTTGCGCATTAAAAATTTCAATGTTATCACGGAAAATTCGGAATAAAACTTGTGAAGTCTCAGTTATACCTTCTACACCAATTGTAGCGATTAATTCTACTCGATTATTACGTGAATCTCTACTTGAAATTCTCAATTTCAAATTTGCTAAAATTGCTTTATTTGGAGAAGCTGGGATTGCAAAAGTTGTTTCACCAGTTTTACTAATAGGTTGAGTAGCTTGGTAATCAATGATATGAGTCATATTCTTCACCTCCTCATATACTAGAATATGAAAATAGTGAAGAATTAGCTTGGACAAATAATAGATTATTTAATAGAGTCAACAACAATTATTGAAAAGAAGAAATTCACATAAAAGCATTAAGAATATATCACAATAAGATGATATTCTTCTTAATGCTTTTTGTAATTAAGCAGAGTATTCTTCTTTACGTACTTCAAAAAATTCATTACGTCGTAAGTAATTATAAATTTTCTCTGAAACCTCTTCTTCTTCAGACACCAAGAAACGATGATCAAAAGCGTAGAAAGATTGACCTTTAATTAATTTTACGTAATACATATTAAACGCCTCCTGACACTAGATTATTACTTGCTTCATATTTATGATGGCCTATATGTCTGCTAAAAATACTTGGAGTTTCAAAGGGGATAAGCAGAGGGATGAAAGAGCTTACAATTCTGTAAGGTTTATGTCACCTTTTTCGATAGTTTACATTCGCTAATTTCTTCTATACTACAAATAAGTTACATAAAATAAGGGGGTAAAAAGATGGATGAAGTAATTGGAGAAGTTGTAGCAGGTATTTGTGAATTTATAGTAGAAGTAACAGCGGATGCTATAGGAAATTTAGTTTCCGGAAATGATGAGGAAAAAGAAACATTATAATAATTTGTAAAAGAATAAAGTTGATCGAATTATAAAGGCTGATTTCTAAAGGGAATTCAGCTTTTTTATTTTTTACATTATATTAACTTAATTTGAATATTCGTTTGTTATCATATTTAAGAAGCCTATATAAGGAGGTGAATAAACAAATATGTCGAATTCAGGGCCTGATTTATCTGTTTCTCGTTTGATTGTGGTAAATATAGAGGAAAAAGAATATCATTTTATTGTTCGTGAACATCCGATTGTAGGGAAATTTATATCGCTATTTGAAAATGGAAAAGAATATGGTTTAATAGATAAACAAATCGCTAATAAAGATAAATTTATTACATCGGAGCTTACTAAGTTAGATTATTTTAATATAGATGTTTTATATCTTACACCTGGGTGGATATGGATTGGTATGGATCAATTTGGTTTACATGCTCGTGAGGCTACTTATAACGAAGTAGATGTTATTATGAAGTTGAAAGAGGATTTATATTATATAGATATATATGAAGAAATAAAAATGTAGTAAATATTTAGTCAGGTTAGGGGGCAAGTTCCCGTAGCCTTTTTTTGTTTAATGAAATAACGTATAATCATATTATTTTGATTATACGGGAACGTGATGAGAAGTGAGATGAAAAGAGGATTTGAAAATACATGAAGAGAATTGTAATAATTATATGAGTCGTATATGTAAATAACAATAGAAAGAAGATGATAATATGAGTAAAGAAGAGCTTGTGAAAAAACAGTTTGGCAGTAATGCAGATAAATATGTAAATAGTAAAATACATGCTAAAGGACTGGATTTACAATATGTAGTTCAACAAGTTGAGTCTCGTCATAATAATCGTCTTCTTGATGTTGCTACTGGTGGCGGACATGTGGCAAATATGTTAGCACCCATGTTTGAAGAAGTAGTTGCACTTGATTTAACAGAACAGATGTTAGAAAAAGCAAAAGTTTTTATAAAGCAGAATGGGCATGAAAATGTATCTTTTGTAGCAGGAAACGCAGAGGATTTACCATTTGCAGACCATTTTTTTGATACAATCACATGCCGGATTGCAGCCCATCATTTTACGAATCCGGCTCAATTTATTTATGAAGTAAATCGTACATTGAAGGATAATGGATTATTCATCTTAACAGATAATGTTTCGCCAGAAAATAATGAATATGATACATTTTATAATTTTATAGAAAAAAAGCGAGACCCAAGTCATGAACGAGCTCTAAAAAAGACAGAATGGCTTACTTTATTAGAAAAAAACGGTTTGCAAATGCAGTCATGTCTTACTTTTGATAAGAAGTTTGATTTTGACTGGTGGTGTAATATGATGGATGTCCCTTTACAAAAGCGTGAAAAATTAACAGAATGTATGATGAAAGCACCAAACGAAATGAAGGGATATTTTAATATTCAATTTAAAAATAATAAAGTAGAATCGTTCTATACTGAAATGGCTATGTTTATATGTAAAAAAAGTACAACGTTAAAAAGATAAATGTGTTGCAGTCTTTCTGAAGTACGATATACTTAGTACAGAGAAACTGAGAATTGAGGAATAGTTATAATGATTCGTGTACGCATTGAAGGTTCTGAGGAAGAAATGCTTGAATTTATGGGGAAAATGCCAGACATTCCTGGATTTGAAAAGACACATATGAGAGAGCCGAGAAAAGGAAATAACCCGAAATACGATTCAAGTAAAAATGTACTTGCATATTTGTCTTATAAAAAGATTGAAGTCGCCAATAAATAGGCGACTTTTTTAGTTTGCGCTGTTTCACCGCCTTGTCTTTTTCACATAATAATAATAGTAGATTATGCTTAAGAGGGGTGAGAATAGTTAATAAGAAAATTATCTTTTTTGGAGATTTTGGTATTGATGACGCCGTAGCGTTAATTTATGCAAATAAAACATGTAAATTAGATATTCTGGGTATTGTTGCTGAGTACGGGAATGTATCACGAGATATCGTTACGGAAAATGTTTATTTTTTAGAAAGGTACTATGCTACACAAGTGAAAATTATTGAAGGTGCGAGTAGACCGATGACAGCTGAAGAGCCTTTGTTTTTCCCTGAAATCCACGGGGATCACGGTTTAGGTCCTATTATTCCACCTGAGATGAGAATTTGTAAACGAGAAAATTTTTGTGAATTAATCAAATTAATCGAACCTTGTCCAGAAGATATTATAATTGTGGCGACAGGGAGACTAACGACACTTGCTACGTTATTTTTATTGTATCCAAATATAATGGATCGTATTTGTTCGTATTATATAATGGGCGGCGCTTTCCTATTTCCAGGTAATGTTACACCAGTATCTGAAGCGAATTTTTATGGTGATCCAATTGCAGCAAATATTGTTATGAAATATGCGAAAAACGCTAGCATATACCCGTTAAATGTAACACAGGGCGCGCTTATTACGCCTGAAATGGCCAATATAATAGATAAACAAGGAACTGGACAGGCGAAACTCATTAAACCAATGATTGATTTTTATTATGAGAATTTCTATAAAAAAGAATATCCGGGTATTGGTGGAAGTCCTATACACGATTTACTACCGTTTATCTCGTTTATAAATGACAGTATTTTCGAATATAAAAAATCGGCAGTGTGGATTAGTACGACAAATGATGTGACTAGGGGCCAAAGTGTAGCAGACTTTAGAAAAATAGCTGAGCCAACAAGGTTTGATGATCGGCCGATTCAAAGAATTGCTGTTGGTTTTAACTATGCAGCTTTTAAAGAAGAGTTTATGCGAACAATATTGAAGCCAGATTGTTCTTAATGTGTGTAATAACAAGTCGGATAAATCGTTAGTTCAAAAAAAGGTTTAATCTGTGTGTATTATTCTCAAAAATCTTAAAGTTGAACAACATGAATAACTTATGAAAAATGTCACATAACTAATGGTAAGCAATTGTTTCTAATTATATTTTGATTGGTGAAATGTAAAGGAGGTTATTATATGATTTGGTCTTTAATCGTCGGTGGTATATTAGGATGGCTTGCGAGCTTAATTACTGGAAAGGACGTACCTGGTGGTGTAATTGGTAATATTATTGCTGGTATTATCGGTTCTTGGGTTGGTTCGAAATTACTTGGTAGTTTTGGTCCAGTCATTGGCGGATATGCAATTATTCCAGCTTTAATCGGTGCGATTATTTTAATTTTCATCGTAAGCTTCTTATTACGAGCAATGCGAAAATGAATGTAAGGACTGTTTACATTTGTAAGCAGTCCTTTTTATATGTTATGCTAGTATTATACAATCAGGAGGTGTCAGCATTGAAATCATTTACAGTAAATTTCCATCAAGAAGATAATGCAAAAGCGACAACAGTACATAAATTAAGTGAAGAGGACTTCAATAAAGCAACTGAAAAAGGTACTCGTCATTTATTTGATTTAGATACAAACGTTGGCTTCTTCGTATTCTTTGATGCAGAAGATGCAGAAGGAAATGATCAATACTTAATGTTACAATATGAAGGGGATCATGAAGAACCAACTGCATGCTACGGATTTGATTTAAAACTATACTATCAATTTTTAGCACTATACTTAAACGATCTTGAATTCCAAGGCGAAACAGATGAGGAAGAGGAAGAATACGGTCCAATTCATCATTTAGCGCATTTACTTTATCATATTGTTGAAGATGGTAAATCAATCGAAGTGTAATATACATATTTGAAGCTGCTCTTTTTGGGCAGCTTTTTTATATGACATTGAAATGGTGTACTGTAAGCTAAATAAGGTGAAATTTTAATCAGTGGGGTTTTGTTCATTCCCACTGATTATCAGCCCTCACCAATTTAGCTTTTACGGGTAGCAGGGCCCCCACCTAACTTCTTTGTTTCCGCTGAATTTTGAGGTGGGGATCTTACTGCCCGGCAAATAGCGAGATAAATTAATAATAGAAATTTATTTATTACTTTCATGTTAGCGTCGTAAAACACCTGTTATAATGATTGTAATTAAATTCTTGGAGGCTAATTGTATGCTTGTAGATGTAAAAGCTTTTATTAAAGCTGCAGGTTTAACATGTATTTCATCATTAAGTGGAGATAACACGTTTGCTTATAATTTTGAAACAGTAAAAAACACTATCGCTACATTTTTTAAGAAGCTAAGATTTACCGTTTAATTTCATTTCAACCAGTAGGAAAAGAGTAATCACTTCCTACTGGTTTTTTTGTTTCAAGGAGCTGTTGTGACAGCATGTTTTAAGTTATAGATAGAGGATATTATCATCGAGAAGAGAAGGTTTAAAGAAGGAGATGAATACGATGATTAACAATATAATTCCAAGTTTTTTTTAATTATGGGAAAGTGACGATTTAGAATTAGAAGTCCTTAATTAATACTATACTTCGCATCCGGTTGATTATTGAAATGAATAAAATACAATAGGGGGTAAAAATGATGAAAGTATATTTCAAAATAGTTATGTTATTTCTTGCTTTTACATGCACATTTGCATTAGCAGCATGTAAAGGGACAGACGAAAAAAAGGAAGCAAATCCAGCCTCGGAAAATCATAAAAATGAACAAAGTAATTCTTCAGAAGAAAAGAAAAATCTTGAAGCAAAACCAAGTAATGAAAAAACAACAAAACCATCAGCTGAGCAAGATTCGAAAGATAGAACACTTAATCAAAAATCAATTAACCACGTTAAAGATTTGTTTGAACTAGCAAAAGAAGGAAAGGTACCTAATGTGCCATTTGGAGCCCATACAGGGGATATTGAAGAAATTGAAAAAGCGTGGGGGAAAGCAAATAAAACCGAATATGCAGGGAATGGAATGTACGCAACTTTTACAAATAAAAATGTTGTTTTCGGATTTAATAAAGGGTCACAAGTTTTTGATGTACGCTCATATCATGCAGAACTAAAATTGATTACATTACAAGAAATTGAAAAAGCATTAGGAAAACCATCTTCAGTTAAAGAGAATGGTGAAGACAAAATATATGTATACAAAGTAAATAACCAGTATGAATTGAAATTTGTCATTCCAAAATCGACTGGTAAGGTCGATCATATTTCCGTATTTTCGCCAGAGGATAGTATTAATAAAATGGCAGGATAAGAAATTAAGTGATTTCAAAAACACCTCACTTTCTTGAAGTGAGGTGTTTTTAGTTGTAAACAAGGAACGTCTCCTGTCATATAAAACATACTTTCATATGCGAAATACTTCACTTTTGTTTTTTAATATTCATCCAATAAGAAATATTGATCTACTGAAAAAGTAGTAACCTATAAATTATGTGTAGGATGGTTCACGATTTTTTTACGTTCCAAACTTTGAACAAATAGCGCTTGAACAATACCTCCAACTAATAAGAAGCTAGCACAAATATAAAACAGTATACTTCCATTTAACTTACTTAATATAACTGCACCAATAATTGGTCCACACGTTCGAGATATATCCCAGTGTATACCGTAAATTGAAAAATATAAACCACGTTTATTATGAGGTGCAATTTCTGAAACGAATCGTAATAAATGGTTTAGAGCAATACTTTCTCCAATGACTAAAAAGAGTAAGGTGAAGAATAACGACAATATCGTCGTTGAATAACTAAAGCCAACTGCAGCTATTGTATAGCAGGCGTAAGAAATAAGGATGATTTTCGCCATAGAAAATCGTTCAGACCATTTTACGAGGAAGATTTGTAGAATGATTTCCAAAATGGCTTTGCATGTTGAAATAAATGCGAGTATGAATACGAGATTAGGAAATACATGTTCTGCAAAAATACGATAATTCGTCTCAGTTTGTGCATAAAAAAAGCTAATAGGAAGTGTAGAAACCATAAGACCGAATATGGCGTAATGTTTAAAAGCAAATTGCTTTGGTGAACTTGCCTCAACTGTTTGTTTCGACTTACTTATAGGTGGAATAGTTTCTGGGAGCTGGGTCCAAACAACAACGGCATATATCGTAAGAGTTACACTTTGCACGATAAATAAATATTCTGGGTGAGTATTATAAAAACTTGCACCGATTAAAGGGCCGACTACGGATCCGATTGCTCCCATCGTTTGTAGGAGAGCAAAAATTTCTGCTTGCTGCTCTTGTTTTGTTAAATCAGCAATTTGTGCACGTTGAGCTGGAATATATAAGGAACGGCCAATACCATTAATGACATATAACAGTGCAAATATAAAAACGGATTGAGCGAAAACGAAACTACCGATTGCAACACCTTGTAGTAATAATCCGAGTAACATAATCTTTTTTCGGCCATATTTATCAGTAATTCCTCCAGCAATAAGTGTAAATAAAATGTCTGAAAGTGGCTGCAGTCCGAAAATCAGCATAGTTATTATTACATTGCCGTTTAACATTTTATTGACGTAAATAATCATAATGAGAGCTAACATAGATTCAGTCGTTCGGGTTAATAATTCACCACACAATCTAATAAAAATAGGTTTATTGTAACGAAGTAAGAGATAATTCAATATTAATTCCTCCTTTCTATATTGAAATGATAAGATGAAAGGAGAGTTGGAAAAAGGGTAGAAACTATAGGGAGAATTTTTCACCTTTTAGGGGGAGTATGATGTTTATTTTAGATCAATACATTGAACTATGGATTGCTTATGGAAAAGGGAAAAAAGAGGGAGAACGATTGGAAGTAACAGTGCAAAATATATCTAGAACACTATTTTGTACAGAGCGTAATAGTAAATTAATTATAAAAAAATTAGATGAGTTAAATTGGATTAAGTGGTTTCCAGGTCGCGGCAGAGGAAATCGTTCTAAGTTAATATTTCAAAAGCACCCGATGTCTTTAATTTTAGATAGAGGAAAAGAAATAACGAAAAAAGGGGATGTGAAAAGCGGAAGCATATTTGTGGAACGCTATAGCTCACATTTTCCATCGGTAAAGGGAGAATATCACTCCTGGGTGGATTCAATATTTGGTCATAAGGTTGAAATGACATCTGAAGGGAGAAGAGATGTACTCCGGTTGCAAGTACAAATGAATTTAGATATCACATTAGATCCTGTATACGCTACAATGCGTTCAGAATGCCATATGGTAAAACATATATTCGACACACTCGTGTATGTAGACGGTAATACAAACATTATAGAGCCAAGACTTGCATTTCACTGGGAATATAATGACGCTGAAAAAATATGGACGTTTTACTTACGAAAGGGAGTTCACTTTCATAATGGAAAACAACTTACTGCACATGATGTTATATACTCGTTGAATCGATTTATGAAGATGGAAAATAATGCACACGCATGGATGTTACAACACGTTGAAAATATCCGTTCAGTGGATGACTACGTTTTCGAAATTCAATTACATACGGAAAATCGAATGTTTTTACATATGCTAAGTGCAGAACAGTGTTCTATCGTGAATGAAGATGAAGCAGGAGGGTTAATTGGAACAGGGCCTTTTCAATTATATAAAAGTAATGAAAATCTGTTCATTTTAGAAGGACATCCTTTATATTTTCGTGAAAGACCTTTTTTAGATCGTATTGAGTTGTGGAATGTAGAACAAGGTGTAAGTACATACGATGTTTTAGTAAAGGCGCAGTATAAAGATAAAGAAAAACATAATAAAGAATTGTCTCGGCTTGAGTCGAACGTGACATATATAACATGTAATCTTACGAAAGAAGGACCAATGCAAGATGCGTTATTTCGGAAAGCGTTATATCAAATCATTCATGGTTATACAATCGTTCAAGAACTCGGCGGAGAACGTGGAGAAGTGGCAAAGAAACTAATATTAGCAGGTGAAAGCATTGTAGAGATTGAGGAAGATGTAGAAAGTTTAATTAAAAGGAGTACTTATCATAGTGAAGTGCTACAACTCTACACATTTACAGGACGAGATCATGTTGAAGATGCACAATGGATACAAAAAGAGTGTGCGAAGTACGGGATTCGTGTAGAAAATAATTTTCTTGAGATAGAAGAGCTATTGGAAGTAAGTACGAT
>WPCI01419339.1_pt1 | contig 21782 bp, 16 predicted proteins | sample 5399871 | NCBI WGS metagenome assembly WPCI01 (sample SAMN12869469, study PRJNA574797) | sludge metagenome | isolation source: wastewater treatment of pH7 | place: China:Beijing | collected 2019-05-20 | reverse complement strand
AAGAAGTGGGATGACACGGTGGCAGAGGCCGAGTCATACATTGCTGCCCATCCTGAACTTTTTGAGCCGCCGAAATAGGTGCGATAGATGTTTTGGAGTTCTCATTGATTATTTCAACTGGACAGGTAGAAGCTTGTGAAGCGTAGGTTTTGGTGGATCGGGGTCACTGTAGTGACCTGCATTGCCCTCGTGGTAGGGGCGTTCGTGGTGGGGCGATTCGTACGTTCTCCCAACGAGGAAGCGATTGCCAACTCGCGGCATGCTCCGCAGGTCAGCGCTGACGTGGAAGAACGCACTGTTCCGGCTGCGCGCACGGAGGTCAGGGGAACCTTGACTCTGGGCAAGTCGTGGAACGTCTCCGTTACGCCCGGCGACGGTTCACTTCCCGTGGTAACAGAGGTCTATCTCCAGGCCGGCGCAACGCTGTACTCCGGTAGTGCGCTCGCAAGCGTGTCCGGCCGGCCTGTGATCGGTTTGGAGCTTCCGTTCGATCTTTACCGGGATATTCAGGACGGGGATTCGGGAACGGATGTGCGCGAACTTCAGCGTGCACTGCAGGACCTTGGTTTGTACAACTGGGCGATCGACGGCGAATACGGCCCACGTACGGCCAAGGCGGTCAAGGACCTGTGCTCGCGAGCCAATCTCACCCCTCCCGAGGCCGTGGCACGCGAGGCCACGGCGGGCGCACAAGCACCGGCGGGCGCACAAGCACCAGCGGGTGGGCAGGGGAACGCCGCAGGTCCCGCGGGTGGAGCGCCACAACCATCGAGCCCATCAACCGGTGATCAAACTACTCCGGCGGTCGCGCCCGCTGTTGGTACCACCACCACTTCCGTCACACCATTGCCGCGTAGCGAGATCATCTCGCTTCCTGCCAGCAGTGTCACGGTGATTTCGGTTGCCCCGGTGAATACCCATGTCGGAACGGATACCCCTCTGGCCGAACTTCGCAGCGGGCAGGCCTCCGCCTCCGCCCGCATCGGTGTGGGGGACAAGGATATTTTCCCATTCGGAACAGTTGTTGACGTGCGGGCTTCCAGCGACACCCAGCTCGTGACCACGGGCAGCGTCAGCGCTGTCGGTGACTTCGGGCAGGCCGAACCGGACAAGGGCAAGGACGTTCCTGGCTATGACATCACGGTGAATGTCACCGATCCCAGAGAGATGAGTGATGGCCAGGAAATCATCGTCATCGTCGGCTCCGGCGAAGAGACTCGCGGGTTGGCTGTTCCGATTACTGCATTGCGTGAGGACGGCGGGGATACGTTCGTGGTCCTCACTGAAACAGCGGCTCGGGTGCCCGTGACAATCAAGACCGTCAGCGAAGGATACGCCATAGTGGAAAACACCACGCTGAGCGTGGGCGACAGCGTGATCGTCTCGGGGTCATGAGTATCGTCCGGATGCAGGGCATCCACAAGACATACGAGGTCAAGCCCCCGGTAAGTGTTCTCAAGGGCGTGAACTTGGACATTGGTCCGGGAGAGCGTGTAGCCATCGTGGGTCACTCGGGGGCGGGGAAATCCACGCTTCTCAACATCATCGGCTTGTTGGACGAGCCCTCCTCGGGCACCTATGAACTGGCTGACCAGCGCACTGAAACCATGTCCAAACGTCAAAGGGACCGACTGCGGGCCAATCTTCTGGGATTCGTGTTTCAGGACTACCACGTGCTCGGCCACCGCACCGTGGCCGAGAATCTGGACCTCAAGCTCGCCATCAACTCAATGCCGCCCAAAGAGCGTGGCCCCGCCATCGAGCGAGTTCTCACGGATGTGGGGCTGGACCATCGCGTGAATGCCTTGACCCGGCTCCTTTCCGGTGGAGAGAAACAGCGGTTGGCCATTGCGCGGGCAATGATCACCGGGCCTCGCGTACTACTGGCCGACGAACCCACCGGGAACTTGGATGAAGAGAATACCCGTGTGGTTCTCAAACTGTTCGATGAACAAGCGGCTGGCGGGGTCGCCGTCGTCGTCATCACGCACGATGAACGCATCTCCACGTGGGCGGACAGGGTTCTGCATCTGATCGACGGAAGAATCAGCCAATGAAAAGGATGAAGAGTTCCACCGAAACCAGCGCAGTTGCCGCGCCGTCCACCGAAACCGGCGGCCGAGAGAGACGCGGTGGGCGAGGCGAGCAAGACAGCCAGTACCGTGGCCCGTGGGGCAGACGCCTGCGGGACCAGATCACGGACGTGGCCGTCGAGCTCTCCTCCCGGCTCTCGCGCACCATCCTCATGATCAGTGCCGTAGCTTTCAGCACGGGTGCCTTGCTGGCTTCCGTGGGTATTTCCCAGAACGCAGCTCACCAGATCGACGCCGACATCGCCGCCTCCGCAGCGAACCTCGTGATGGTGACGGTGCCGGAAAGGGAATCCTCCGGGGCGCAGCTGCAGGCAGCCGGACCGAGCGAGAGCCCGGAAAGTGAGAGTGCGGCACCTGAGAATGCCGCGGACCAGGCAACCGAAGGGCAGAGCGCGGATGCGGGAAGCGAGAGCCCCGAAACTGAGAACGCTGAGGAGAGAGGTTCCGAAGAGGAAGCCGTCGAAAGCGCGAGCACGGAAGAATCGGGCGCGGGGTCGGCGGTGCGCACGACGTTGCCCGACGACACAGAGGAACGCCTCGAAGAAATCGATACCGTTGATGTGGTTGGGCGCCGCTTGGACGTTGATCAGAGCGGAGATGTCGTGGTTGATCGTCCAGCCATCGGTGCGCAGATGGTTCGAGTGGGAGTCAAGGGTGCGAGTAGTGGGTACCTGGAGGCGGCGAGCATCGAACATACCGGAGAGCACCAGTGGATGCTGGACGGCGGGGAGAATGTTGCTTTCCTCAGGCCTCTGGCGGCAGAGAGACTCGGGATCCCCGTTACGGATGACACCCGGAATCTGAGCGTGGAAATCAACAATACCGAATACTCCATCATCGGTTTCTTGCCCGGCGAGCATGCCTTTTCCGAATCGGTGGTCATTCCCTACACCAATGCGCTTCAGATCGTCGGTAATGACAACTACTCCCAGGTGCTCATCCGCACCGCGCTGGGGGCCGGAAGCCAGGTATCGAGCGTGGCACGGCTGGCCATCCTGCCCGGAACTCCCGAGAAGCTTGCGGTTTCCCAGGTGATCTCCCCGAACACGATCCGTGAGAACGTTTCCTCCCAGCTGACGCGGCAGGCCACTTGGGTTGGTGCCTTCCTGATCGTCCTCACCGTATTGCTCATCACCAACTCCATGATCGTCTCGGTCACCGCGCGTACCACCGAGATCGGGGTGCGCCGCGCACTCGGGGCCTCGCGATCCTCCGTCGCGGGAGTCTTCTGGTGTGAGGGGGCGCTGATAGGAGCCTTGGGAGGGCTGGCCGGAGCAGCTCTGGCGGCCATCATGGTGACGGCAATTGCCGCCGTGAACGGATGGACCGCCTACCTCAACCCGCTGTGGATCAGCTTGGGGCCGGTGCTGGGAATGACGGTTGGGCTCGTAGCCTCCGCCTACCCGGCAATGCGCGCCGCAACCATCCACCCAGCGATTGCGGTGCGGTCGGATTAGCGAACGGCCCTTGGGATCGTGAGTGCGGCCAACGGATCGAGGGGCCGCCGGGAAGGAAGAAGGTGACCCTCTCCGGTGGATTGCGCGCACATGATTGGATTTCTCGCACTTGATGCTTGTGAATCACGACTACATGCTCGTGAATCACGTCTACTGATGAAAACAGGAACGGATACAGCCCTGAACAGTGGAACCGTAGAACCAAGCAGGGCCCAAGCAGTTCAACTGCTTGGGCCCTGCTTGGTTGGTTTGAACACCGTACCGGCCGGTGCTCCTATCCTTGTTCAAGTGGGTTCGCCTGCTGCGGTGATGCTGCCAGCGAGGCGGTTACTGCCCCGAAGGCGAACTCTGTGGGTTCTGAGGCTGCCATCCCTGGCCTTGGCCGGGATTCGGCTGACCGGGCTGTCCCGGGTTCTGCTGACCGGGTTGACCATAAGGCGCCTGCTGGCCGTACTGAGGCTGCTGACCATACTGGGGCTGTTGCCCCGGCTGACCGTAGGGGGCCTGACCGTATTGGCCGGGCTGGCCGGGCTGGCCCTGAGCGTAGGACGGCTGTCCGAACTGCTGAGGTTGTCCGGGTTGACCCGGCTGCCCTAACGGAGCATTCGGGTATCCGCCCGGGTAACCCTGATCCGGACCCTTCTTGCCCTTGCCACGAGTGGCGAAGAAGATGATGAGACCGATGACGAGTACGGCTCCAACGCCGATGAGGATCCATGCCCACAGAGGGAATCCACTCGAGGCAGAATCGGACTCGGAGTTTGTTCCCGCGCCGGTGCCGGGGTTGTCCGTACCGTTGCCAGTGCCGTTGTCTCCACCCGGGTTGGCGGAGCCGGACTTCAGACCGGTCACGGACATGCCGTTCTGTAGGGCCGCTGGATCGGTGTAGGTGGCGGTGTTGCCGTTGATCTGGCCGCCGTTGGTGGCGTCGGTGATCGGTCCCGGCATGGTGATATTGAAGGTGAACTCGAGCGGGCCGAGATCCTCGAGATCAGACATGCTCAGGTCTCCCATGTCTGATGATGTCAGGTTGAGGGTGAACGAGTCGCCGTTGTCGATGAGCGTACTTCCGTCCACGGCGTCGTCGGTTGAAATGAGGAAGCGACAACCCAGCGTCCCGCCCTGACTGATGTCCTGAACCTCGAACGAACCGCCGGGGATCGGATCGGAATCGTCCATCATGCCGGTCATCATGTCGCAGGTGACTCCGCTGGACTGCATGAGACCATCGGTATCGATCATGTCCATGGTGAAATTGACTCCGCCATCGGCGGTCACTTCGATCGTGTTATCGGATTTGCAGGCGGTCAATAGCAGTGCAAAAGGCAAGAGGAGCGCCAAGAGTACTCTGAACTTCTTGGATGACGTGCGCTGTAACATACAACGTTCCTGTTCTATCAGTGTGGAAACGCCCTGCAGTGAAGGAGGGCTCGAGCCGGACGCTTCGACATACATGTGGTACTTAGCCTAATGGCCAAGGAGGCTATTGCTGGGAAGGACGGGGATCCTGAGAGCCGGATGTGTCCGGAGAAGTACCGGGCTGTGGTGGAGTCTGGTAGTTCGGCGCCGATTGCCCGAACTGCTGCGCAGATTCGCCGGACTGCGGGAATTGCTGCGGCGGAGTATAGGGCTGGCCACCTCCGTAGGGCTGGCCAGCTCCGTAGGATTGGCCACCCGGATAGGGCTGCCCACCTTCGTAGGGTTGGCCCGATTGGCCCGGATTGGTATGGCCTGCATAGGGAGCGTCGTGAGGGCCCGAACCGCTGGGACCCGTGGAAGGCGCACCACCGGGACCTGAGTTTCGGCGCTTGTTGGCAATCAGAAGCCAGATGGCCGCAAGGCCAACCAAGACGCCCGCTCCAATGAGGATCCAAGCCCATAGTGGAGCACCGGAGTCGCTCTCGACGACATCCGAGTCAGTTGTGGCCGTCGCTGTTTCGGTGGTCTGCGTGGGCAGATCCGAGGCTGTTGAAGGAGGCGGTGTGGTCGGAGTGGGAGTTGATGCCGTTGCGGAAGCCTGACCTGTTGCGGAGACGCCGCCGAGAATCGAATCGTAGGAGCTCCAGATGGCCTGGTTTCCTTCGATGTAGGCTCCATCAGAGGCATCAACCACATCACCGGGAAACTCGAGAACGAAGGTGGAATTGATCGTCCCGAACTGTTCGATCTCCGCCGAGTCATTGAACGATGTCCAGAATTCCTCGGGGATGTTGATCGTCAGGGTGTCGCCGTTGTCGATGACGGCCATGGATTGGAAGGTGGAATCGAAGGTCACGTTGAAGCGGCAGGACAGATGGGTTCCATCACCAATGTCTTCAACCGTGAATTCTTCGGCATAGGGGAAGGACCCCTGAAGGCCGTTGTCGATGTCAGCGCAGGTTGCTCCCTGCATCGCGAGGCCCTCGTCGTCGGACATTTCCAACGTGGCGGCGAGAGTGCGCTCTTCTGACACGGACAGGGTGGTATGAGCCTGACAGGCTCCCAGAACAAGTGACAAAGGGAGAACTGCCAGAGCGTACTTCTTGCGACGTGGCATCATAGCTACACCCTACTGGTGGGCCCAATGTCCTGTCACTGAATCCCAAGACAACTACCAGCTCAGCGTGCTGTGCGATGCGTTCCCTTCGGCGGAATAGGACTGTATTGGCGCGGATCATCGATATGAGGTGGTTGTGCGGGGCGAACTCCCCGTGTTGTTCGAGTGTTCTCACAGGCGCCGCAATGCCACTGTTACCGCCGTCCCCGTTGGTCTGGACGATGCGTGGTCCCACGGGTTGAGCCTGAGCGTCCCGGCGCGGCTGGCAGTTCGTGAGGTCTCCACGGATGGCGGCGTCTGGGCGGGCGATGTGTGGCGCTCGAGCTCCGTTCAGGCTGCAACGAGTGGAGACGGAGATCTGGGCCCTAGGTCTCGCCTGGAGAGACGGGGACTCGCGGTTGGATGGCACTCTGCTTTGATGGCCAGACGTGCAACAGAATGTGGCGCGATGCACTTTGGGCCAGATATGGGCCCTGACCTGCGATTATGCCTTCTGCCGAACACAGCGTTGCTCCGGCTTGGGACGAAATGCTGTGATTTTCGATTCTTTGCTCGGGAACAATTGAGTGTGTTCGCACCGCGGTACATAAGTGCTCGCGGTACTGCACATCGCACTCTCTAAGGAAGGAAACGCGATGACCGACAAGACCTATTCCGTTGAGGAAGTTCGCGCCGGTGCCCCGGCTGAGGCTCCTGACGCACTTGTTGCTTGGGTGACCGAGCAGGCCAATCTTGCCAAGCCCGATTCGATCTACTGGGCCGATGGCTCCGAGGAGGAGTGGACCCGTCTCACTGACGAGATGGTTGAGGCAGGTACCTTCACTCGCCTCAACCCCGAGAAGCGCCCCAACAGCTTCCTCGCTCGCTCCCTTCCGTCCGACGTGGCTCGCGTGGAGTCCCGTACCTTCATCTGCTCCGAGAAGGAAGAGGATGCAGGCCCGACCAACCACTGGGCCGATCCGGCGGAAATGAAGGCAACGCTGCGCGAGCTGTTTGACGGCACCATGCGTGGGCGCACCATGTACGTGGTCCCGTTCTCCATGGGTCCGGTGGGTGGCCCCATCTCCCAGCTGGGCATCGAGCTGACCGACTCCCCCTACGTGGTCGTCAACATGCGCATCATGACCCGCATGGGTTCCGCCGCTCTCAAGCTCATTGGTGAAGGCGCCGAGTGGGTTCCCGCCGTGCATTCCGTTGGCTACCCGCTGCGTGATGCCGAGGGCAACACTCGCGAGGACGTCGCTTGGCCCTGCAATGACGAGAAGTACATCACTCACTTCCCCGAGACCAATGAGATCGTCTCCTACGGCTCGGGCTACGGCGGCAATGCACTGCTCGGCAAGAAGTGCTTCGCTCTGCGCATCGCTTCGACCATGGCCAAGCGCGATGGCTGGATGGCCGAGCACATGCTCATCCTCCGCCTGACCAACGAGGAGACGGGCAAGCAGTTCCATGTGACCGCAGCCTTCCCGTCCGCATGTGGCAAGACCAACCTCGCCATGCTCCAGCCCACCATCCCCGGCTACAAGGTCTCCACCGTTGGTGACGACATCGCCTGGATGCGCCCGGGCCCCGATGGCCGCCTGTACGCCATCAATCCGGAGGCAGGCTTCTTCGGTGTTGCACCGGGAACTTCGTATGACACGAACCCGATGGCCATGGACACCATGAAGGCCAACTCCATCTTTACCAACGTTGCTCTGACCGACGACGGCGACGTCTGGTGGGAAGGCATCGACGCGCCGCTTCCGGATCACCTGATCGACTGGCACGGCAATGACTACACCCCGGCCGACGCGGCGGAGGGCAAGGTCGCTGCTCACCCGAACTCCCGCTTCACCGTTCCTGCTTCGCAGTGTCCGATCATCTGCGAGGATTGGGAAGCTCCTCAGGGTGTGGCCATCGATGCCATCCTGTTCGGTGGCCGTCGCGCCACCAACGTTCCGCTGGTTGCTCAGCAGTATGAGCCCGCACACGGCGTGTTCATCGGTGCTTCGGTTGCTTCCGAGGTTACCGCCGCCGCAACCGACGTCAAGGCTGGCTCGCTGCGTCACGACCCCTTCGCCATGCTTCCCTTCTGCGGCTACAACATGGCCGACTACTGGGGCCACTGGCTGGAGATGCAGGACAAGCTGGGCGACAAGTTCCCCCAGGTCTTCCAGGTCAACTGGTTCCGCAAGAGCGAGGACGGCAAGTTCCTGTGGCCGGGCTACGGCGAGAACTCCCGCGTTCTCGACTGGGTTGTCCGCCGCGTGGACGGCACCGTCGACACCATCGACGGCGTCACCGGTCGTTACCCGAAGTTCGAGGAGTTCAACCTCGACGGTCTCGACGTGAACGAAGAGGATTGGGCAAAGCTCTTTGCCATCGATCCCGATGCATGGGCCGCTGAGATCGATGAGACCGAGGAGTACTTCGCACAGTTTGGAGACAAGCTCCCGGCCGAGGTCACGGCTCAGCTGGCCAAGTTCCGCGAGCGCATCGCGGCGGCCAAGGCCTGAAACTCGGCTCGCTAGGGTTCAGTAACTGACAGGGCGACGGTGGTGCCTTCCCACGGGAAGGCACCACCGTCGCCCTTCTTGTTTGTGCGTCATCTGCGGTGGCTGCGGCTTTTCCCATCGAGTTGCCGCGTACGCCGTCGAAACTGAACGTGTGAGAGTCTCCGCGATGAACGACATCCTTGCCCATGACGACGGCGTCGCTCAGCGCCGGGGCCGTCACTTATTGCTTGGTCGGGTGGAACCCGATTCTGGTTTACGCCTCTCTCAGAACGATGGAGGGCATGTCCGGGTTGCACAGCACCAGCAAGGCAGCCGCATTGAAGGCCGCCGCGGTCGCGGTGATCTGGGCATCGGTGGCGGTCAGCATGTGGCCCGAGCGAGCGGCCACGATCATCAGGAAGTCCGCAATGTGGCGGAGCGCCCACAGGTCAACTCCGAATGCCTGCGTGGTCTGCGTGGGCCCCACTCCGGAGCGCAGCGTCTGGTCGCTCCATGAATTGGCGATGATGGCCGCCTCGAGATGATCTCCCGTGACTGTGGGAATGGGTTCCTGAGCGTGCTTCTCGAGTGTGCCAATGAGCTCGGGACCGCTTGGAACGCCTGCTGCGGCTTCCCGTGCCCGCGCCGAAACGACGTCCGGGAGTTCTGCCGGATCGATTCCCCACTCTGTGAGCAGAGCATCGATACCATCCGGACGGGAGCCGAGAAGCGCGAGAATGATGCCCAGCGCATCTGCAGCACCACACCCCGCCTTGGCCTCGTTCGTGTGCTCGTCGCGGTGTCCCGAGACGGGCAGACCTGCTTCAACCAGAGTCGCGCAGGTGGCATCCAACCAAGAGACAAGGACGTCTGAGAAGCTCTGTTCGGCGGCCTCCGCAGCATCGGGCGCAAAGACTCCCGTCAGGAGGAAATCCACAACCCATGTCGTGAGGGTGCCACCCGCGCTGCGAGGTTGGTGGGCGTGTTCACCCGCCGTAGGGCGCCCGTCAATGCACTGTGCGGGGTAGTTGCTCGCGGGAGTGCAGCGGATGCGCGAGGAATCGTTGTCGAGATCAGCAAGTGCAGCCGCTACCACCGTGGCAGATTCGGGCTGGGGGCCAAGTGTGCCCACGGCGTCGAGGAGAGTCATGTGTTCAGCGTAGCGAACCGGGCCGAAGATGTGGCAGTTGCGTGCTGTTCAGCCCGGTCCAGATGGATTGCGCTCGCCTCGCTGCCAACGCGGGCGTCAATGTTGCATCAGCGCAGCATTGGTGAGGGGTGTTGCATGCGGTTTGGGGCGGTCCTGGATTCCCAAATGTGATACGAGTTGGACCTTCGGATTGAGGAAAGGAAGTTGTGGGCGCGTGAAAGGATTGTCTTCATCGCAAAATCGCCTCCGCTTGTGACAGATAACCGATAATGTGACTCCATTTTAGCATCCAAGATGGTTCCTTGCACTAGGTGCTGCCATTTTTTCTTTGTTGCGCTTTTCAACGGGGGAAATGCACCAGAAAGGCTGTGCGTAGTTGAATGACTCCATTTCCTAGGTGATGGTAGATCGTTGATATAGTGACCACATGGCCCGGGCGGGGACGTGGCCCTCGAGTGTTTCAGCCAGGCTCCCGAACGTTCACAAACCTTTTCTATAAGTTTCGCGAAGATCGTAAGAGAACTTTTCTCGATTCGTAATGGTTGTATCGGTACGGGACGCTGTCCTGAAAGGAGGAGGCCTTCCGAGAACTGGGCCATCCCAATACCTGGATGAATTCACCGACTTTCTGCCCAGACTGTGGAATTTGCACGTTGTGTCCGGTATCTGCCCTAGTCTTGAGGTGTGCGAATTCTTCTTGTCGGCTCCGGTGGCCGTGAACACGCCTTGGCAAGGACCCTCCGTCTGGATCCAGCGGTCACTGATTTGATCATTGCTCCGGGCAATCCCGGAACCGCCGCCCTTGGCGAGAACGTACCAGTCGACATCCTCGACGGAGAGGCCTTGGTTTCACTGGCCCAACAACGTGGGGTTGACCTCGTTGTCGTTGGTCCCGAAGCCCCGCTGGTTGTCGGTGTCGCGGACGATCTCCGGGAAGCGGGATTTCCAGTTTTCGGGCCGTCGCGCGAAGCGGCCCGTTTGGAGGGGTCGAAGGCCTTCGCCAAGGAAATCATGGCCATTGCCGAGGTCCCCACGGCCATGGCCCGGGTGTGTGTGACCGTGGAAGAAGCGGAGTCCGCACTTGACGCCTTCGGTCCGCCCTACGTTGTCAAGGATGACGGTCTGGCCGCGGGCAAGGGGGTTGTGGTCACCTCTGACCGTGAGGCCGCGCTTGCACACGTACGACTGTGCCTGGCCAAGGCAGACGGCGATCGTTCAACCGAGGGTCGCGCGGCGGTCCTCATCGAGGAGTACTTGGACGGGCCGGAAGTCTCCCTCTTCTGCATTTGCGACGGGCACTCCGTTGTCCCGTTGGCGCCCGCCCAGGATTTCAAGCGCGCGTACGACGGCGATGCCGGTCCCAATACCGGTGGAATGGGTGCCTACTCGCCACTTCCATGGATTCCGGAGGACTTGGAGGACCAAGTTGTTTCACGGGTCGCCCAGCCGGTGGTGGACGAGATGGCTCGCCGTGGTACTCCGTTCGTGGGTCTGCTCTACTGCGGTCTCGCATTGACGTCGCGTGGGCTGAGAGTCGTCGAGTTCAACGTCCGTTTCGGTGATCCAGAGACGCAGGTGGTCCTGCCCCGCCTCAAGACCCCGCTGGGGGAGCTGCTGCTCGGCGCCGCGGAGGGGCGATTGACAGGTGCTCCGTTGCGTTGGTCCGAGTCCGCGGCCGTCGGCGTTGTGCTTGCCGCCAAGGGATATCCCGACAAGGTGAAGACTGGCGACGTCATTACTGGGCTCGAGGCCGCAGAATCCGACCCCGCCGCCCATGTCGTTCACGCGGGTACGGCCGAGTCCAACGGACGGATCGTTTCGGCGGGAGGCCGTGTTCTGGCCGTCGTCGGAATGGGTGAAAACAATGCGGCGGCGCGGCAGGTTGCCTACCGGGCCCTGGAACAGATCGAATTGGCGGGATCGCATCATCGCCGCGACATCGCCGCGCAGTTGTAGATGAATCCGTCCAGTCCGGACGGGCGTTTGCTCACTATCAGCCCTCCCTCTACTCAACAGCATGACAACCAAATGATGGGACAGTTATGACGGACCGTTCGATACAGCGTCAGCTTTCGTCCTGGACGCATGTGTACTCGGGGAAAGTCCGCGATATCTATGTGCCTGCCGATGCGGCGAGCCATTCGGGATCGGATACCTACCTGATCGTGGCGTCGGACAGAATCAGTGCCTACGACTATGTTCTTCCCACCCAGATTCCTGACAAGGGCAAGATCCTTACGCAGCTCTCGATCTGGTGGTTTGACCAACTCAGCGACATCGCATACAACCACCTCATATCCGCGGATGTGCCGAAGGAAGTTGAGGGGCGGGCGATGATCACCCGGCGACTCAACATGTTCCCAATAGAGTGTGTGGTTCGCGGCTACCTGACAGGTTCGGGCATGAGCGAGTACTCGCGCAGCGGCGCCGTGTGTGGCGTGGATCTGCCGCGTGGCTTGCAGGAGGCCTCGCGCCTCGACTCCCCGATCTTCACGCCGGCGGCAAAAGCGAAGGTGGGAGAGCATGACGAGAACATCACGTTCGCGGAGATGACCGATCAGATAGGGGAGTCCGACGCCCGTCAGTTGCGCTTCCAGTCACTCCAGCTCTACAGTCGCGCCCATGAGATCGCCTTGAGGCGCGGAGTCATCATTGCGGACACCAAGTTCGAGTTCGGGACCTCCACCGATCCGGGTGAGCGGGGAATCTTCCTCGCAGACGAAGTCCTCACTCCGGACTCCTCCCGCTTCTGGTCCGCCGATTCCTACAAGCCGGGGCGGAGCCAGCCATCGCTCGACAAGCAGTTTGTTCGTGACTGGCTCACATCGCCAGAATCCGGCTGGGACAGGGACTCGGGCGAGCAGCCTCCGCAGCTGCCCGACGACGTCGTCGAAAAGACTCGCGAACGTTACATCGAGGCATACGAGACACTGACCGGCCAGCACTGGCAGTGAGGTAGGGGCGAGCTCGATCGGTGCGACGATCCTGCCCGCCGTGAGTCGTCCCGCGGACAGGTCACAGATCAGGCGAGAGGCCACACACCTGGCGCTGTCCCAGGCGTGACCTCTCGCGCGAAGTGTCACCTCTTCGACGATGCTCCACCGTCGCGCACTGAGCAACGGAATCTAGGGACAGTTCTCGCCCCGCGCCAGGGTCAGTAGCGTGTACCAGTCGTCGCGTGAGAGCTGGCTATCCACTTGGTTTGCATCTGCGCAGGCCCGAATGCGTTCCGGGTTCGTTGTTCCGATGACTGGGCGGATGTGGGCCGGGTGCATGGTTAGCCACCACAGGGCGATGGTCTCGCGGGTGGTGCCGTGTGTTCTGGCCAAATCGCTGATGAAACCCGCGGTCGCGGCCTCATCCGTTGTGCGGTTCTTGGCAATTGCCGAGCGTGGCGAGGCGGTGTAGCGCCCCTGGGCCAGCGAGCTCCAAGCCTGAACATCGATGTCGTGAGTGATGCAGTACTCCACTGTCCCGTCCGGGTAGGCCGATCCTGCGCGAGCGGAGGATTTGACGTTCATTGCCGATTCGACGAAGCGGCGGGCCCCCAAGCTCAGTTCCAGCTGGTTGGCTCTCAACCTGTTGCTCGTGCCCGTGATGGAATCCATCTGCCCCGTGAGGGCCTCCATTTGATGGGGCCCCATATTGGACACACCCCAGCTGCGAATCTTGCCCTCGTCGAGCGCGGCGGACAGTGCCTCCGCCGCCGCCGCAGAATCCATCAACGGATCGGGACGATGCAGAAGCAAGCTGTCAATCTGATCGATGCCGAGCCGCTCCAGGGAAGCGTCGATGGCCGCCGCGATGTGGGAAGCGCTGAGATTGTAGCGCGTAACCGCCCCTTCCAGCGGGAGCAGGATGCCGCACTTGGTTTGGACCGAGAAATGTGCCCGCAGATCCGGATCTCGGGAGAGTACCTCGCCAACGATTCGCTCGGACTTTCCGCCGGTGTAGATGTCCGCCAGATCAAGCTCCTTGATGCCAATGCTCGCTGCGGCGCGCAGGGCTTCCCATGCGGTTTCGATATCCGCGGGAGTGAAGTCCGGGTCCGTCCATGAACCTCCCAGTCCCATGCATCCATAAAGAAGGTGGGGCCGGTCGCTGTCCGGTTTGGGTGGCGCGAGCTTGGAATCTGCGGGAATGTCGGCGATGTCGTCGGTTTCGGTCTCGGCAACCGAGTCAGAAGCTGTTGTGAGGTTGTTCATAATATGAGATTAGCGGGTGTTCCACCTTTGCCAAAGGGCTGGAAGTTCTTTGGTTGCTCGGGGCTCGTTGCGTGACGCGCTCCTGACCGGTTGAGTGACGGCACACCTGCCGACTTGCACCAACCTTTTCTTGCCCCTCGCGGCTGGTCCTGGATGGCCATCGGGAGGGCGCTGCAGATTGCCCGAGCTGCGTTCCTCGACCATAGTGGTGCTTGTCGCATCCGTGAAAGGCGAGATGGTTAGGAAGCGGGCCGCCTGATTCCATAGACTGGACGTATTGTCCACGGAGTTCATCCATATAGCGAGACGAGGAGTTCCTGCGTGGGACGTATCATTGTCGAAGTCATGCCGAAGCCCGAGATTTTGGATCCGCAGGGTAAGGCGGTGCGGGGAGCCCTTCCTCGCCAGGGAATCGAAATCTTCACCGACGTGCGCCAGGGCAAGCGCTTCGAGCTGACCGTCGATGGGCCGGTGACCCCGCAGGCCCTCGAGGATGCGCGCACGGCTGCCGAGACCGTACTTTCCAACCCAATCATCGAAGACGTCGTGGCGGTGCGCGGGGAGGATGACGCGTGAAGATTGGCGTTGTAACCTTCCCGGGGACTCTCGACGACGACGACGCCACGCGTGCGGTCCGTCTTGCCGGCGGAGAACCTGTTTCGCTCTGGCACGCCTCGGATGATCTGCGTGGGGTCGACGCCGTCGTGCTGCCCGGTGGTTTCTCCTATGGAGACTACCTGCGTTGCGGCGCCATTGCAGCTCTCGCCCCGGTGATGCATTCCGTGGTCGAGGGGGCCGGCCGCGGGCTCCCTGTGCTCGGCATCTGCAATGGTTTCCAGATCCTGTGCGAATCGCACTTGCTGCCGGGTGCCCTCATCCGCAACTCCCAGCAGCGTTTCATCTGCCGGGAGCAGGAACTCGTCGTCGAAAATGCCGATACGGACTGGACGAAATCCTTCAGTGCGGAGGAGAAGATCCTCATTCCATTGAAGAACGGAGAGGGCAACTTTCAGGCCAGTGCGCAGACGGTTGCCGAGCTGGAAGCCGAGGGGCGTGTTGTCTTCCGATACTCGGGACTCAACCCCAACGGCTCCGTCAACGACATCGCCGGTATCTGCAACGATGCGGGAAACGTCGTGGGCCTGATGCCGCACCCCGAACATGCCGTCGAATCCGGATTCGGAACCGTGGGGCCCGCAGGCAAGCGCAGCGGAACCGATGGACTGCGTCTGTTCACCAGCGTGCTGCAGGTGCTCGCCGGATAGTCTCTTCAGGCGTCCGGGCTCGCGCCCGCAGGAGCAACACCGGTTCACGGTGCTCCCGGATGCCTGCAACATCGATTTTCTTGGAACTCGCGGTTATGTGCGCGAAGATCACCAGCTAGGAGTAGCGATGGCTGCCAAGCCTCACCTTGACCAGTCCTATGACACGATTGCCGATGCCGCGGCAACACCCGATCAGCCGATGCCCTGGGTTGAACTCGGGTTGAAGGAGGACGAGTACCAGCGTATTCGCGAGTTGTTGGGACGTCGCCCCACCAATGCGGAACTGGCCATGTACTCGGTCATGTGGTCCGAGCATTGCTCGTACAAGTCCTCGAAGAAACATCTGAAGGAACAGTTCGGTGCCAAGACCACGGATGAGATGCGTGAGCATCTGCTGGTGGGAATGGGTCAGAACGCCGGCGTCGTCGACATCGGTGACGGCTGGGCAGTGACCTTCAAGGTGGAATCCCACAACCACCCCAGTTTCGTGGAGCCCTATCAGGGTGCCGCAACGGGTGTGGGTGGCATCGTCCGCGACATCATTGCCATGGGTGCACGGCCGGTTGCCGTCATGGATCAGTTGCGCTTCGGCGCGGTGGACAACCCGGATACCGCGCGCGTGGTGCACGGCGTGGTGGCCGGAGTGGGTGGATACGGCAACTGCCTCGGACTGCCCAACATCGGCGGGGAAACCGAATTCGATCCCTCCTACCAGGGTAATCCTCTCGTCAATGCCCTGTGCGTGGGCGTCCTGCGTCACGAGGACATCCATTTGGCGAACGCTGAGGGCGTGGGAAACAAGGTGGTCCTCTTCGGAGCGCGCACCGGTGGTGACGGTATCGGTGGAGCCTCGATTCTTGCCTCGGAGACTTTCGAAGAAGGAATGCCCACCAAGCGACCCTCCGTGCAGGTTGGCGATCCCTTCATGGAGAAGGTGCTCATCGAATGCTGTCTGGAGCTCTTCCATGCGGGAGTCGTGGAGGCCATCCAGGACCTTGGTGCCGCGGGAATCTCCTGCGCCACCAGCGAGCTGGCCGCCAACGGCGGAACCGGTATGCGTGTGGATCTGGAGAACGTGCTGCTGCGGGATCCCACCCTGACGGCGGGTGAGATCCTCATGTCCGAGTCGCAGGAGCGGATGATGGCCATCGTGACGCCCGAGAAGCTGGACGAATTCCTTGCCATCACCGGGAAGTGGGACGTGGAAACCGCAGTGATCGGCGAGGTCACGGAGAACCCGCGCCTTGTGATTGACCACTACGGGCACCGGATTGTGGACGTCGACCCCTCGACGGTTGCCGTGGACGGCCCCGTCTATGACCGTCCCTACGAGCGTCCCGAATGGCACTGGGAGATGGCGATGGACACCGCTGCCTCGCTGGAGCGTCCCGCATCGGTTGCCGAGCTGACGGAGCAAGTGCACAAGGTACTGTCCGACGTCAATCAGGCGGGCAAGGGTTGGGTCACCGACCAGTACGATCGTTTCGTGCGGGGCAACACCGCGCTTGCCCAACCGGACGACGCCGGCGTGATCCGCGTTGACGAGAAGACCGGACGCGGGGTGGCCCTGTCCACGGATGCCAATGGTTGGTACACGAAGCTGGACCCGTACGCGGGGGCCCAGCAGGCGCTCGCGGAGTCCTACCGGAACGTGTGCACCGTGGGCGCGAAACCGCTGGCAGTTACCGATTGCCTCAACTTCGGCAATCCCGAGGATCCGGATGCAATGTGGCAGCTGGTAACGGCCATGACCGGATTGGCGGACGGCTGCAAGGAGATGGGCATCCCGGTGACGGGAGGAAACGTCTCCCTCTACAACTCCTCGGGCACCGTCAAGGGAACACCTACCTCCTCGATCAACCCGACACCCGTGGTGGGAGTGCTGGGCGTGATGGACGATGTCACGGCAGCGACCCCCTCGGGCTTCCGACAGGAAGGCTCGGCTCTCGTGCTCCTGGGTGAGACACGTGACGAGCTCGATGGATCGGCGTGGGCGCGTATCGTCCACGGACACCTGGGAGGTAGGCCCCCCATGGTGAATCTGGAATCGGAGATGGCGCTGGGACGTGTCCTGCTCGCCTTGCATGGAGCCGAGACGGAAGATCTGGGCACTGTGATCGAGGCGGCTCACGACCTGTCCAATGCGGGGCTGATTCAGACTGTGGTGGAGATGTCCATCAACTCCGGTATCGGTGCGGCGCTGGATTTGACCGCCTTGTGCAACCGTGACGGCGTCGATTCATTCACCGCTCTCTTCTCGGAGTCGCAGGCGCGCGTGGTCATCGCGGTTCCGGAAGGATTCCTGGAGCTTGTCCATGCTGCGGCGGATGCCGAGGGCGTGCCGGCCGTGCGCATCGGGACCACCGGCGGTGAGCTGCTCACGATCAATCCGGCGGAAGCGGTGGGTTGGGCCGAGAGTGAGACGATCATCCTTGATGTCGAAGAGCTGGCGTCTCGTTCCGATGAATCCCTGCGGGCGATCTTCGACTGACGGGTTTACGCCTCCTGTTGGTTGAGTGGAGATCCAACGGGACCCGCGCCGGTTGAGTGGAGCGAAGCGGAATCGAAACCTGCTGGCCTTGATTTCGACTCGCTGCGTTCGCTCAACAAGCGTGCCCCGCCTGTTGCTTGCTCAATCGACGGGGCACCACCGCACTTCCGCTACCGCCCAGTTCTTTTCGGGTGGCAGACCGCAGGCCTGTGACTGAGTTGACAAGGACTTTCGTCCCGGGGCTCGGCGCCCGGCCCCACGTGGGAAAGTGGACATTTCCATCTCACAATGTGAACGATCGGGTGGCTGACCGCGGCCTGGCCAGCACGTTCTTCGGCTCGGCCACGGAATTCTGATGTTCCCATCGTGGACAAGCTGTTACGTTGAGTTTCGTCTCCGGTAGAAACAGAGCCGAAACATGATGGACATAAAAGTTCAACGAAGCATTGGTAAAAGGGGTTTTCCATGGATCAGCGACTAGAACGCATTTACGAGACCGTCGTCTCCCGCAATCCCGTGGAGCCCGAATTTCACCAAGCCGTGCACGAGGTCATCGAGTCTCTCGAGCGCGTCATTGTTTCGCGCCCGGAGTACACGGATCTGGCCGTCCTCGAGCGCATCGTGGAACCTGAGCGTCAGATCATGTTCCGTGTGCCGTGGGTTGATGACCGCGGCCGTGTGCGCGTCAACCGTGGTTACCGTGTGGAGTTCAATTCCGCGCTCGGCCCCTACAAGGGCGGACTGCGATTCCATCCGTCAGTCAACCTGGGCATCATCAAATTCCTCGGTTTCGAGCAGGTATTCAAGAATGCCCTGACCGGCCAGCAGATCGGCGGCGGCAAGGGTGGCTCCGACTTCGACCCACATGGCAAGTCGGATCTGGAAGTCATGCGCTTCTGCCAGTCCTTCATGACAGAGTTGTACCGCCACGTTGGTCCCAACACGGATGTTCCGGCTGGTGACATCGGTGTGGGTGGCCGCGAGATCGGCTACCTCTTCGGCCAGTACAAGCGAATCACCAACCGTTTCGACGCCGGTGTTCTGACCGGAAAGTCGCTGCGGTGGGGTGGCTCGCTGGCACGTACCGAGGCAACCGGATACGGTACTGTTCGCTTCGCCCAGTCCATGCTGGAGACCAAGGGAGAATCGCTGGACGGCAAGACCGTTCTGGTGTCCGGTTCCGGAAACGTGGCGATCTACGCCATTGAACGTGCCCAGAGCTTCGGAGCCAAGATTGTGTCCATCTCCGATTCATCCGGCGCGGTCTATGATCCGGCGGGAATCGATCTGGATCTGCTCCACGACGTCAAGGAAGTGCGCCGCGGTCGCGTTTCCGATTATGTTGCTCGCCGCCCCGGCGCCCAGTTCCGTTCGGGCAAGAAGGTCTGGGGTATTGAGGCCGATGTTTCCCTCCCGTGTGCGACTCAGAACGAGATCACCAGCGACGACGCCCGCAAGCTTGCCAAGAATGGTGTGCAGCTGGTGGCCGAGGGGGCGAACATGCCCTCAAGCACAGAGGCCATTGACGTCTACAAGAGCGCTGGCATCCTGTTTGCGCCGGGCAAGGCCGCCAACGCCGGGGGCGTGGCCACCTCTGCTCTGGAAATGCAGCAGAATGATGTACGCCAGCAGTGGGGCTTCGACAAGGTGGCGAGCAACCTGGACGAGATCATGATCGACATCCACGACACCTGCCTGGCAACAGCCGAGGAGTTCGGTGCTCCGGGAGACTACGTGCTGGGTGCCAACGCCGCGGGATTCCGCCTCGTAGCCGATGCTATGTTGGAACAGGGAATCTGCTGATTGGCTAGGTTGTAGCCCAGAACGGGGTAAATGTGACGGCGTGTCACATTTACCCCATTTTACATGTGGCGGGGACGACATTTGCCGGATAGTCTGAATCCGTCCGTATCTTCTATGAGAAGGAACAAACATGTCCGACGTACAACGCCGTGCAGGGCGTTCAATCGGAGCCGTCGCGGCGCTCACGCTGTCTGCCACCGGCCTCGTTGCTCTTCCTGCGGGTGCAGTTACCGATGACGACACTGTCACCATTGATATTGCCGCCATCTCCGACTTCCACGGCCACATCGAAAATGCCGCACAGCTTGATAATATGATCAAGGAGATCAATGCGGCGAACCCGGGTGACACCATCTTCGCCGCCAACGGTGATCTGGTGGGCGGTTCCGCCTTCGTCTCTGCAATCGACAACGACAACCCAACGATGGATATTCTGACGGCAATGGGGCTCGGTGTATCCTCGACCGGCAACCACGAGTACGACAAGGGATATGACGACCTTGTCAACCGCATCGCCACCCGAGTTGGATGGCCCTATCTCGTGGCCAACGTGACTCCGATCGACAATCCGCCTCTCGCGCCTTACACCATCCTGACGACCAATTCCGACGTGACAGTCGCCTTCGTGGGTGCCGTCACCGAGGAACTGCCCACCCTGGTTTCCCCGGCGGGTATCGAGGGTTTGACCATCGGTGATCCCATCGCCGACGTCGACGCGCAGGCCGCCTTGCTGAAGGATGGCGACCCGTCCAACGGTGAGGCTGACATCGTCGTCGCCCTCATCCACGAGACGGCTGGAATCTCCAAGAATGTAGGCGCGGATGTCGACGCCGTCGTCGCCGGACACACCCATCACGAGGTCGATGAGACCACCGCCTCCGGTGCTCCCGTCATCGAGCCGGGTGAGTACGGCAAGGCATTCGCTCATTTCACGCTGACCTATGACAAGGATGCCGGCGAGGTCGTGAACAGCACGGCCACGGTGGTCAACGTGCCCGAGGTGTCCTGTGAGGACACTCCTGACCTCAACCCGGAGATCTGCGCGCTCTATCTGGAAGCGGTCGACAGGGCCGACGCTCTCGGATCCGAGCCCGTGGGAACCATCGTGGGTGGAGCCGATCAGGGCACCAATAGTGGCTCCGATCTCGGGGCGAACCGCGGCACGGAGATGACCGGCGGCAACATGATCGCCCAGGCCTTCTACGAGTACTCGCAGTCGATGTCCCGTCAGGCGGACTTCGGCATCATGAACCCGGGTGGCGTGCGCGCCCCGATCGATTCGAACCGTGACGGCATCGTGACGTATCAGGAATCCTTCACCGCTCAGCCCTTCGGCAACGACTACGGCATCGTGGACATCAACGGCGCTCAGGTCTACACGATGCTCGAGCAGCAATGGGCTGACGCAAGCACGCAGACGTCTCGTCCGATGCTCCAGCTGGGCATCTCCGACTCGTTGACCTACACCTATGAGGTGGACGCCGCGTTCGGTAGCCACATCAAGCAGGTATTCCTTGACGGCGAGCTCATCGACCGTGATGACACGGAGACCTTGTACACCGTTGCCTCCAACTCCTTCCTGCTCGCAGGTGGCGACGGGTTCAACGTGTTCAAGGACGGCGTGAACTATTTGGCAACGGGCATCATCGACAACGATGTGTTCAACGAGTTCCTTGCGGCCAATCCCGATTACGTTGTTGACTACGCCCAGCGCAACATCGCCATCACCGGCGAGGATGCACTGTATGCCGGCATGGAGGCCACGATCGATCTGGCGTCGCTGTCCATGACCTACGCCACCGAGCAGCAGCCACTGCCCACCACGGTGGAACTGGAGATCGATGGAACGAAGGTGGGTGAGGCCAGCATTGACAACACGGTGACCCCGAACCTCAACCACACCGGTCAGGCTTCTGTCACCTTCACGGTTCCTGATGGTATCGCTCTCGGAACCCATGAGTTGACCATTGTTGCCGGACCAACCAGAATGACCATTCCGGTTGATGTCGTACGTGCTCAGGTGATCGCTCCGGCCGCTCCGACTCGCGATGTGAATACGGTGACCATTCCTGAAGTCGAAGGTGTCGTCTACACGGTCGATGGAAACACGGTCTCGGGTACCGTTGAACTTTCGCGTGACGCGGCAACAGTAACTGTGGTGGCCGCTCCCGTGAAGGGGTATGTCTTCGCTCCCGGTGTCGTGACGGAGTGGACGTTCGCGTTTGAGAGTGATGTTGTTCCGGTTCCTGTGACTGGTGCGAATGTGTTTTTTGCTGATGATTGGGCGCAGTCTGTTGCTCGT
>WPCI01419308.1_pt1 | contig 21795 bp, 12 predicted proteins | sample 5399871 | NCBI WGS metagenome assembly WPCI01 (sample SAMN12869469, study PRJNA574797) | sludge metagenome | isolation source: wastewater treatment of pH7 | place: China:Beijing | collected 2019-05-20 | reverse complement strand
GGCGAAGGAGAAATATAGATTGGGGCATTGTGACAGATAAAGAGATACCTGAAATATTGTGTGAGAATGTGAAATGGGTTCGTAAAGAGTATTATAATCCAGATGTCTCGAAGTTAGGTTCTTTTATTGTAGAGAGTATAGAAAAAATTGTTTATCAGCTTATCCAGGATGAAACAACTCCTTTATCTATTGCTACTTCACATACAGACGACCGTTTAGGGTTAGAACCAGGAACTTCACTAGCTATGATAAGGCATTTTATTGCAAGAAAAAGATGGATTGTTAATATGAATGAAAAGATTATTCCATCTCTTCCACTAAAGGGAGTTTTGATTTCTACAAACAGTAATTATAAGAAAGCAGAGGGATATCAATGAGCCATCAATTGGCAGTGAATACAGTTATTCAATGGATTGACAGTAATAATCCTGATGTTGTTCAAGTAGAAAGAGTGCTCTGGATTGATGCATCAGGTGAACAACTTGTTGTTATAGCTCTTAATGATTCAAAGGCGTTACCTATGCTAAAGAATAGTGAAGAATATGTAGAAAATGATTCTGGGAAGCAATACAAGATAATTGAGTGGATTGATCGGTTTAATCTCCCTTTAGAAGAGCGTGAGGCATTATCGATGGCCTATTTGGGGAAAAGAGATGAAGCGTGGGAGATTATAAAACATTTAGTCAAAGATGAGCCTAGCATTTACGATCCAAGATTACGTGGAGTCATGATTCGTGAGTTACAGGAGAGAATCTCTGTGCATAAAAGCACAATATACCGCTACTTAAGAAGATATTGGCAATCAGGAAAAGTAATAGATTCTTTAATACCTCATTATAAAAACTCTGGGGGATATGGAAAAGAAAAAAGTAGTAGTGAAGTGAAGAGAGGAAGACCACCCAAAGTAGTGGAAGAACTCGGTGGAATTAATATAACAGAAGGGATAAAGCATAGTTTTCAAGCAGGTATTTCTTTGTTTTACAATACGAAAAATCAGCCTAATATCAAAAGGGCTTATAAAAAGACGATGGCTAAATTTTTTAATGTAGGTTTTAAAGTAGAAGGAGATGAGCGGATCCCTATACTACCTATTAGAGAACAATTACCTACTTATGAGCAATTTTATTATTGGTTCCGAAAGAAGCAAGATTTAGAAAAATCTTTGCAAGCAAGAGTAGGAAAACATGCCTTTAATCTAAAACACCGGCCAATTTTAGGGAGTTCAACAATAGAGTCTTTTGGTCCTGGATCACGTTTTCAAATTGATGCTACTATTGCAGATATATACTTAGTAAATGAATTTAATCGAGAGTGGATTATTGGTAGGCCTATTATTTATATAGTTATGGATGTCTTTAGTCGTATGGTCGCCGGACTTTATGTAGGTTTAGAAGGCCCAAGTTGGATTGGAGCTATGATGGCTTTGCTGAGTACATCTATGGATAAAGTTAAGTTTTGTGCATCTTATGGAGTGGACATTACCCCTGAAGAATGGCCAATTCATCATTTGCCCGGAATACTTCTTGCTGATAGAGGAGAGTTTGAGGGGATTAAACCGAATGGTTTAAGGGATTCTCTAGGAGTTGATATTGAATTGGCCGCTCCTTATCGGGCTGATTGGAAGGGTATTGTGGAACAACAATTCAGATTGCTAAATCTAAGGTCAATTAAGTGGATACCAGGCGCTGTTGAAGCTCGAAAGCGTGAACGTGGTGAACGAGATTATCGTTTAGATGCAACATTGACACTAAATGAGTTCACACAAGTTATTATTCATTCAATTCTATACCATAATAACTCTCATTATATGAAGGGTTATGATCGAAATCAATTTATGGTGGCTAATGATGTACTACCTATTCCAACAGTTTTATGGAAGTGGGGAGTTGAGTATCGAAATGGTCGGCTGAAAACAGAAGCAGAAGATATTGTAAAGTTGGCTCTTATGCCAAGAGGAACAGCAACTGTTACTCGCTCTGGGATTATTTTTAAGGGGATGTCCTATTCTTGTAATTTAGCTATACGTGAACAGTGGTATACAACAGCTGGATATAGAGGGAGTTGGAAAGTCCCTGTTGTTTATGATGTGCGAAATGCTAACGAAATTTATTTATTATTAAACAACGGTAGAAGTTTTGAGAAATGCCATTTATCTAATAAAGCAGAGAGGTATTACAATAAACGTTTTGAAGAAATAGAAGAATTACATGTTTTAGAAAAACAACTTGGTAAAGAGGGAGCGTATAACAATTTAGTATCCCAAATTGAACTTGATACAAAGGTGGAAGCAATTACAGAAAAGGCGATGAAAGAGACTCAAACAGCTATCGAGAATAGTGATTTAAGCAAAAATAAACGCTTAAAAGACATAAATAATAATCGGAAAATACAAAAAGAAGAAAATCGTAAGACAGAAGTATTTGTGTTAGGAGAAAATGAGCAGGAACAGAATAAAGAGTCTGTCTCGCAATCAGTTCATGGGGAATCTATAGAGTATGTGACGCCTGCTGAAAAGACTGATAAATTAAAGTCTATTTTAGCTGAGTTGGATGGTGAACATGCATGAGTATTAAAAAGTTTTTGTTAAAAGGTGCTGTAATGGATGCGGATTATAAAAATCAGCAAATTGAAGACTATCAAGGAAATCCATTAATAGAGGCACTTCCTGTAATTTATAGTGAAACAGAAGTAATTAAAAAATTAGCCAATCGGCCTTTATATAAAGAAGAAGAGAAAACGTATCCTTCGCATTTAAGGATGCATATGGTGCAAAGGGTTTATAGAGATTTTTTTCAACCGCTATCTATTCATTTAGAAGTAGAACAGAGAGTATCCAGAATTATTCGTGACGGATATTTAGGGAGAAGTCCATTAACACCTAACTATGCTTATAAAGTACGGAAGGATGCTTATCATTTAATTGTAAATAGCGGAAATAATGGAAGTAAGATTTTGAATGCCAGTTCGTCAGGATTTGCTATTGTCGGGATATCTGGAATTGGGAAGTCATCAACATTAGAAAAAGTATTAAATATGTATCCGCAAGTTGTCATACATACAAATTATCAAGAGCAGTCGTTACATTTGTATCAAGTTGTTTGGTTAAAGATGGATTGTCCACATGATGGTTCTATTAAGGGGCTATGTTTGAACTTTTTAAGTGCTATGGATGAAATTTTAGGAGGGAACTATTATAAGAAGCATGGTGGTGGACGGAAGACCGTGGATGAATTGCTTCCTATTATTTCTCAAATTGCGGCGGTACATTGCTTGGGTGTTTTAGTAATCGATGAAATTCAAAATTTGAATGAAGCGAAAAGCGGTGGAAGTGCAAAGATGTTGAATTTCTTTGTACAACTCGTTAATACAATTGGTGTGCCAGTGATATTAATTGGCACGTATAAGGCATCATCTATTTTAGATGGTGAATTTAGAAATGCAAGGCGAGTGTCAGGTCAAGGTGATCTAATTTGGAGTCGAATGCAAAATGATGATGAATGGGACTACTTTTTAAAGGGATTATGGTGTTATCAATGGACAAGTAAATTTGTAGAATACGATGAAGATTTTAAAGAGGTTATGTACTATGAATCACAAGGAATCAGTGATATTGCAGTAAAACTATTTATGTTGGCTCAGTGGAGATGCATCGATACTAACAAATCACATATTACACCGTCTATCATTAAATCTGTAGCAAGAGACCGACTACAATTACTTCAGCCGGCTTTAAAAGCGTTACGAACAGGAATAAAAGATGATATTGAAAAGTTAGGTGATATCTTCTCGAAGATGGAGACAGTAGATCTCTTAAACGAAATAGAAGAGAAGCTTAAGCAAAAAGATCGAGTAGAATTGTTGAAGCAAGAAATGGACTACAATACCTATGAACCATTGATTCAAGAAGTGGGAAAATGGTTGATTGAAGGTGGCATAGAAGGAGTAGTAGCCTCTCAATGCGCAAAAGATGTAGTAAGTGAAAACCTAGATAAATTAACAAAAGTAGATTTAAAACAATTAGCACTTAAACATGCCCTTTCAAAGTTGCGGGAGGGTACAGTAAAAAGTAAACCAAAAATAAAGAAGTTAAAAGCTGCATATAAAGAAGCTGATGATTTAAGGTTGATTTATTCAAAAGCGAAAGAGAAGAAAATTTTAAATTATGATGCTTTAAAAGTAGCTGGCTTTATAAAACAACCTGATGAATTTGTAACTGGTCAGGGAGGATAGAATATGCTAACATTTTTTCCAAATCCTTATCCTGGTGAAATATTATATAGTACTTTAGCGAGATATCATATGAGAAGTGCTAACAGCTCTATTAAAGATACATTAGATGATTTGTTCGGTAAAAAAACCGTGATTACAACAATTGATTTACCTAGTCACCTTCGCAGCTTATGTAACAGAATATCTTCATCAAATTCTTCTATTACTCCAGAAAACTTATTAGAAAAGCATACTTTATCTCCTTTTTACTCTCCTTTTTTACCAGCCAATAGAGCACAACAACTTAAAGAAATGATGATAGCTGATAATGGACAGTCTATTCACATGATGACAGGAATTATTGCAGGCGCAATATGTACAAAGCATTCTTTATATTACTGTTCAAATTGCTTTATCGAGGATTTGAAACAATATGGTGAACCATACTTTCACAGAATTCATCAAGCACCAGGAGTATTTGTTTGCCCTAAACATAATGCATGGTTACAACCTTTTAAGGAAAAGGATTCCTTCAACAAGCATGAGTTTATAGCACTTCCTTTAATCTTAAATGATCCTTTAAAATATGAAGAAATAAATATATCAAAGAACACAAGAAATCTGTTATTCCAAATAGCAAAAGATATTGAATTTCTATTAGAGCATGGGATAGGAGGGAACTTATACGAATCAAAGATGATGTATTTGAGCCAGTTAACTAAACAAGGATTTGTTACAGCTGGAAAAAGGATTAAAAAAGAATTTTTACATGAGCAATTTCAATTGTTTTATGGGGATGAGTTATTGGATTTACTAGAATGTTCAATTGAAGGGCAACACAATTGGTTAACGTTTATTGTGAGAAAAGCAAAGAAAGCAATTCATCCTTTACGTCACGTATTAATGATGAGATTTTTATTCGGAGCAGTTCAAGATTTTACATTGGAAGATACGTATTCAAATCCATTTGGCCATGGACCATGGCCTTGTTTAAATAAGGCAGTAGAACACTTTGGTGAAATGGTTATAAATCAGGTTTATATTTCAAGGTGCTATAACACTAAGTAGCCTGTTGGAACATTTTATTGTTCTTGTGGTTTTATTTATTCTCGGACAGGACCAGATCAATGTGAGGCAAATGTGTATAAGAAAGGGAGAATTAAGGCATTTGGTAGCCAATGGTATAAAGTTGAAGGAAATATCTCAACAAAATATATCATGCAGAGCTATAGCAAGGCAGTTAAATGTTGATGTTAATACGGTAATTAAATATTTAAAGTTGATTGAAACTGGAAGACTACAAGATCAAATTGAGAAAGAAAAGAATTTATATGTAAGTTTACAAAGAGAAGAAACGATTAATGAACCGAAAAGCATAACTAAAAAGAGGGAAATATCAAGCGTTGTAAGAGTTGATTGGGAGAAAAGGGATTTAGTTTTAAGCAAGTTAGTGGAACAAGAATGCCAGATAATATTGCATAATCAAGATGAAAAACCTGTACAAATTACGCCAACAAGAATTGGGAAGGTACTAGGAAAAGAGGCATGGTTCCAACATTATAAAAACAAATTACCGTTAACGATGGGGAAATTAAATCTGTATAAAGAAACAATGGAAGAGTTTCAGGTAAGGCGAGTAAGATGGGTTATTAAACATCTAAAGCTACAAAATAAGGCGTTAAGAAGATGGGAAATTGAGCGTTTAGCAGGATTAAGGAAAAACTACAGCTCTCTAGTGTACAATGAGATTATAAAAGGGATTTCTTCTTAAATGTTTTATCGGGGAATGGGGGAAATGTACAATGGAGGGTTTACAGTTTAAAAAGTGGCCATTTCAAGAAGATGAGCGAATAAAGGTACATTGGTTTCGATCACCATATCGAGTTGAAAATAAAGAATGGGTATTAGACGTTATATTGCAACGAGAAGATCGAACTATTAAGAAAAGGGCAACAATACCTTTTGGATCATTACCATGGTTACGTCTAGGACAATACATAGTAAATGGAAAACCATTACGTGAATCGGAAGGATACATAAAAAACATTCAAATGTTAAATGTTGATGAAGGTAGCATAAAATCCGCTGTGCAATGTATTCCGAAAAATTTATACTTACTGCAGTACCCAAAGAATTATGATGAAAATTGTTGGAGTGTTACTTATAGGGATAAATTATTAGTGATTCCTTGTATTGAAATAGCAAGGGCTTTGTTAGCACCTTCACGTTTTTTGGCAAATGCTCTTATAGATCCTGTTGGATTACAGTATTTAATTGATGAAGTTGAAGAGCATGGTAGAGAATTAATATTAAAGCTAAATGACAGCATTCCGAAATCATATGTTACTAAAAATTTAATTAACCATTTCATTTGGTTAATGTATAACGAAAAGGCAAATGATACTTGGTATCATTTTTATAAGTCTCTTTATAATCCAGAAGATTCCCTTCAGCAAGGAAATAGTAAGGTACAGGTTAATATGCCGTTATCCGGAACCTGTTCTTTAAAAGTAAGATGTAGGGAAGTAGGTAATGTGATATTAGTATTAGAAATTGTAGAAGCTTCAGGACTTTACCACCCGTTTAAAAAGGTAACTGTAGAACATGGTGGAAAAAAAGTAATAAAGTTATATGAAAAAGATGAAAAAGCTATAAAAAACACCAAGACCTCAACTGATAAGAAAGAAGGAGTCTTAGATGACTCGCTTTCACCCTCGTTAAATGAAAAAATTACTTCACATGTTAAAGTACAATCTACAAAATTAAAATTTACAACAAAACCAAATGTTGAAATATTAGATAGCGATAAAGTGGCCACAAAACGAGTAGGGACAGATGCAGAAAATATTGAAAAAACTACTTCCAATATTGTCACAACAGTTCAAGCGTCTAGAGGTGGAAAAGTAAAACCTGTAGAGTTTGAATCCCTAGAGGTAGAATTTGAAACAAAGGATAGTGGTCTCGAAGATTTTATGAATGCCGTAAGACATTTGATTATGAATAATGATATAAAAGTCCTAGATGTTCGGGTTGCTGATTTACCAGGAGAATCGGGAATTAGCTTCATTACGGAGCATGTAAGAAGAAAGTTTATGTATGTACTATTAAAGATGGATGATGAAAGGGAAGTTTTAGTGATTGAGATGGGGCGACCAGATTATAAATCGATTTCTACTTTAGTTGTTGTACCTAAGTATAATGAAACGTTTGGATCAGTACATAAAAGGCTAGTTTGGAGAGTTATCCAATCGTTAATTGAAAACCGTGGATCATGGAATAGGGAGCAACTTAATCAAGACAGAATATACAACTTTTCTTTTATGAAACATACAAAGACAATATCAGGTTTATGGGCAAAGAGAATACATATGAAAATACAAGGGTGAAAATAAAATTGCATGTAGGAGGGGTATCATGAATATACTAAGATATAAATTTTACGTACCTCTCCCACGCTATTGTGAAAGCAAAATTTAACAATGGAATTTTAAAGGTAAAAACAAATACCTAAAAAAGAATTAATAATACCTTTACAAGAAATATCTTTTTATGTTATAACTATATCAAGAGTTATTGAAAGACTGTTAAGTGCTATTTTAAAAAGAATTAACAATACCTTATAAGGATATTGTTTTTATTAAAAGTGGAGGAGGGTTATTATGAAGAAAGTAGCAATTATTGGTGGTGATAATAAACAGGGATACTTAAAGAAATGCAAGGAAAAGAATTTAGAACTATTATTTCATGATGGAAGGATAAAAAGAAAAGGATCGAAGGAATTTTATGAAAAGCTCATAAAAGAAGTTAACTGTGTTATACTTATATTAAATGCGGTTTCTCATAAAACAATGTATGAGGTACGTGAAGTAGCAAAGAAATTTGATATACCAATTATTTATCATAAAACCAAAGGAGTAAATAGTACGATTCGAAAAATCCACGATAAGGTGGCTTTTAATTAAAGAAAAAATAAAGAGAATTTTAAATACCTTATTAACAAAAAGTTAATTCTTATAAAAAGAAGGGATGAACGTTTATGGAAAATATTAAGTCATTGGCAAGAGATATTGTTAGTAATGTAGGAGAGAAACTAAGAGGTACTCTAGTTTTTAATGAATATAAGCACGTGATTGCAAGGATGGTTGGTATAGAATTTCTTTTACTTAATAAGGGGCATGGATATAATCTTCCAGAAAATATAACATGGCAGTCTTTAGTTAATTCTCCTACAAATTTAAGCGATAGGTTGAATGATTTTTCTGTCAATGTTGAATCATTTAATACTCGGTTAGAAGCTGTATTTACTTCATTTGATTTTTCTAAAGTAGATAATGTGACTTTATATGAGGTCATTAATATTATCAATAAACATTCTTTAAGTAAAGAGCAATTTAATGATACAGATATAACTGGGGAATATATAGACGAAATCTTTAGTGAACTAGCTTTACGTGAGGGGAAAGTAGGAGGAGACTATTTCACTCCTGAAGGATTAAATGAATTGATGATTCGTGTTTTATCTCCTAAAAATGGAACTTTCCATGATGGTGCAGCTGGTATAGGTCAAACAGCGATGAAAGCATTTCAATATAATAAAGAAATTTCGGTATATGGGCAAGAAATTGTGCGAGGCATATACGGTTTACTTCAAATAAATAGTATGGTTCACGGGGTCAAAAAGGAGAAAGGGCATTTTGCATTAGGAGATACTCTTTCTGATCCTAAATTTATAAATGAAAACGGCTTAATACAGTTTGATTACATTGCTATGAATGCTCCTTTTGGTGGAACCTGGGAACGTGAAAAAGTTGAAAGGGATATTTATGGAAGGTTTACTAGATATGGAATTCCAAGTAAGTCTCATGGAGATATGGCATTTGTATTACATGCAGTAGCTTCTCTAAAAGAAAATGGTAAAGCTGCAATGGTTGTTCCACATGGTGTATTGTTCCGTGGGGCGGCAGATCAAGAAATTCGAGAAGCTTTAATTCATGAAGATTTAATTGAGGCGGTTATTGCATTACCTTCTAATCTTTTCTTAGGCACAGGTATTCCAGTCGCTATTCTATTATTAAATAAGAATAAAGATGAACAAAAACGAGGGAAAGTACAATTTATCCTTGCTGAGGATAATTATGGAAGTACAAGAACTCAAAAGTATTTACGTACAGAAGACATCAATAACATTATCTATTTATATGAAGAGTTTCAAAATAATGAAGTTGATAGCAGAATTGTTAATGTGAATGAAATTAAAGAAGAAAATTATGTGTTAAATCCTAAAGTTTACTTTCCTCAATATGAGTTATCTACACGTATTGGAAAAGTTATGGTTAATAAAAATGAGTATGAGAACAGCACGAAAGATAAAATAAAACTTGGAGACATTGCAAAAGTATTCCGTGGTGTAAACTTGCCTTCAAAAAGCGCTATTAAGGCAAATGAAGGAAAAGGTCACAAAGTGATTCAACTTAAGGATGTTGAAGATGGAAAAATTCAATTTGATAAGCTAGATAGATTACCAGTCCAAAATATCGAAAGATATACTGTGCAATCTGGGGACATTATTATTTCTAGCCGTGGTACAGCATTAAAGATTGCTGTAGTTCCTGATAATGTAGAGGAAGCGGTTTTATCTAATATGTTTATTGGTATTCGCTTATTAAATAAAGAAGAACATAATCCGCATTATATTAAGGCATTTTTAGAAAGTCCTATTGGATTGTATTTCTTAGAAGCGTATCAAAAGGGCAGTGTAATGAGGGTTGTTACTGCAAAAGATGTAGAAGTTATTGAATTACCTAAAAAAGATATACAAGAACAGAATCTTCTTGTTAAAGAGATAAATGCGGCTGAACAAGAATATAAAATGTTACTAGAGAAAGCCGAAAGGTTATATAAAGACGGCTATATGAACATTTATGAGAAGATGGGAGTAGGGAAAGCGGTAAGTTTAATGGAAGAGTAAGAAAAGAATATCTCCTTCTGTATAATTCTTTTAGTACAGGAGGAGGTGATAATGTAATATTTTAAGAAGTCTTAAATGGTATAATCTTACTTAGATATATATAGAAAATGATAATTGTAATAACGGGTGGAGGGAGAAGGAAATGAGTAAGAAAAGTTTATCGGAAAGAGACATATGTTCTAAATTTATCACACCAGCTGTTACAAATGCTGGTTGGAATTTGCAAAAGCAAATTCGTGAGGAAGTTACATTTACAGATGGACGAATCTTTGTACGTAAAAAAAAGGTGACACGTGGCAAAAAAAAACGTGCGGATTATATCCTTTACTATAAACCTAATATTCCTATTGCGATTATTGAAGCAAAAGATAATAAACATTCTGTAGGTGCGGGCATGCAGCAAGGGTTAGAGTACGGTGAGATTTTAGATATACCATTTATTTATTCTTCAAATGGTGATGGCTTTATAGAACATGATCGTACTGTAACAGAAGGTATAAAAGAAAAAGATATAACTTTAAATGATTTTCCTTCTCCCGAATCATTATGGAAACGATATAAAGAGGCAAAAGGTATTACAGAAGAAGCTGAACAAACGATTATGCAAGACTTTCACTTTGAACATGGTGGGAAGAGTCCTCGTTACTATCAACGTGTAGCAATTAATCGTACAGTAGAAGCAATTGCGAAAGGTCAAGATCGTGTTTTGTTAGTAATGGCGACTGGAACAGGAAAAACGTATACTGCATTTCAAATCATTCACCGTTTATGGAAGGCGCGAACAAAGAAAAGAATTTTATTTTTAGCTGATCGTAATATTCTCGTAGATCAAACAATGTCAAATGACTTTCGGCATTTTGGGGACAAGATGACGAAAATTACGAATCGAACAGTAGATAAAGCTCATGAAGTATACTTAGCCTTATATCAAGGAATTTCTGGAAAAGAAGAATTTCAAAATGTATATAAAGAGTTTTCATCAGATTTCTTTGACTTAATTGTTATCGATGAGTGTCATCGTGGAAGTGCAAAAGAAGACTCCGCTTGGAGAGAAATATTAGATTATTTTAGTCCAGCGGCACAAGTTGGGCTAACAGCAACGCCAAAAGAAACGAAAGATGTATCAAATATTGAGTATTTTGGAGAACCAATTTATACATATTCTTTAAAACAAGGAATTGAAGATGGGTTTTTGGCTCCTTATAAAGTAATCCGTGTTGCTTTAGATAAAGACTTAGGATATCGTCCAACAAAAGGAAAGCGTGATAAGTACGGCTATGAGATTGAAGATCGTGAGTATAGTGTAAAAGATTTTGATAAAAAGCTAGTTCTTGAACAACGAACAAAAGTAATTGCTAAAAAAGTATCTGACTATCTTAAAGAGAATGGAAATCGCTTTGCAAAAACGATTTTCTTTTGTACAGATATTGATCATGCAGAGCGTATGAGACAAGCACTTGTAAACGAAAACAGTGACTTGGTTGCGATGAATTCCAAGTACATTATGCGTATTACTGGTGATAATGAAGAAGGTAAGAAAGAATTAGATAGTTTTATTGATCCGGCATGTAAATATCCAACACTTGTTACTACAAGTAAACTTTTAACAACAGGAGTCGACTGCCAAACATGCCAACTTATTGTACTGGATACGAATATATCGAGTATGATTGAGTTTAAACAAATTATTGGTCGAGGCACTCGTATTCGTGAAGATTACGGTAAACAGTTCTTTACCATCCTTGATTTTAGAAACGTCACTGCACATTTTGCTGATCCAACTTTTGATGGTGATCCAGTTGTTATAAAAACTACAGATGGAAAAGTTCCTACGGATGCTGAGGATGAACCAATAGGTCCAGATGATAATGCAGGTAGTTCTTCTGTTTCGGGTGATGGTGGTGGAAATGTAGATTGGCCAAATCCTGACGAAGATGATAAACCGAAGAAATATTATATAAATGATGTGGAAGTGAGAGTAATTCATGAGCGTGTCATGTATTATGGAAAGGATGGTAAGTTAGTTACAGAATCCCTGATAGATTATACAAAAAAAAGTGTCCGATCTCATTACCATACATTAGATGAATTTTTAGAAGAATGGAACGCCACAGAAAAGAAAAAAGCTGTAATTGAAGTATTGGAAGAACAGGGAATTCTGTTTGAGGAACTTCAAGAGGAAGTTGGAAAAGAATTAGATCCTTTCGATTTAATTTGTCATATAGCATTTGATATGCCGCCCCTTACAAGGAAAGAACGGGCTAATAATGTGAAGAAGCGCAACTACTTTGCAAAATATAGTGAAACAGCTCGTGCAGTGCTAGAAGTGATTTTGGATAAATACGCTGATGAAGGTATTGATAATTTAGATAAAGAAGTACTACGTATACCTGATTTTCGTGAATTCGGTACACCAATTCAAATTGCAAGGGAGTTTGGTGGAACAAAAAGTTTTATATTAGCAATGAAAGAATTACAACAAGAGATTTATACAGCTTAGGAAGGAGAACCATAAATGTCAATTTCAGCGGTTATTAAATCTGTACAAGATATTATGCGTAAAGATCCAGGGGTAGATGGCGATGCACAACGTATCGCCCAGCTTGTTTGGATGGTGTTTTTAAAAGTATATGATGCAAAGGAAGAGGAATGGGAGTTTGTACTAGAGGATTATCAACCTGTGATCCCAGAGGGACTACGTTGGCGTGATTGGGCAAGCGATGATGAGGGAATGACAGGAGATGAATTGTTAGATTTTGTAAACGAAAGGCTGTTTGTTGAATTAAAAGCACTAGAGGTAGATGAATACACAGATGCAAAAGTAGCAATTGTAAAGTCTGTATTTGAAGACTCTTATAACTACATGAAATCTGGAACGATTATGCGTCAAGTTATTAATAAATTAAATGAGATTGACTTTGCGAATCAAGAAGATCGTCACATGTTTAATGATATTTATGAAAGTATTCTTCGTAACTTACAAAGCGCTGGAAACTCAGGAGAGTATTATACACCACGTCCTGTTACACAGTTTGTTGTAGATATGGTGAATCCTCAACTTGGTGAAAAAGTAATGGATTTTGCATGTGGTACAGGTGGTTATCTGACAAGTGCAATAGAACATGTAAAGAAACAGGTAAAAAGTGTAGAGGATGAAAAAATTCTACAAGATACGATTTTAGGAATTGAAAAGAAACAGCTTCCGCATATGTTAGCTGTTACGAACCTAATTTTACATGACGTTGATGCACCGAAAATTCGTCATGATAATTCATTAGCTCGGAATGTAAAAGATTATAGAGAGAATGAAAAGGTAGATGTCATTGTTGCTAACCCACCGTTTGGCGGCATTGAAGAAGATGGGATTAAGCTTAACTTTCCAACAAAATATCAAACATCTGAAACAGCAGATTTATTTATGGTATTAATGATGTACATGTTAAAAGATAATGGCCGCGTGGGTATTGTACTTCCCGATGGCTTCTTATTTGGTCAAGGGGTAAAAACAGAGATTAAAAAGACATTATTAGAAGAGTTTAATCTGCATACAATTGTACGTTTACCAAATGGTGTATTTGCTCCGTATACAGGAATTAATACAAACTTACTGTTCTTTGAAAAAGGAAAAACAACAGAAGAAATTTGGTTCTTTGAGCATCCACTTCCAAAAGGATATAAAAACTATGCGAAAACAAAACCGATTCGTTATGAAGAATTTGAAGTTGAAAAAAAATGGTGGAACAATCGTGAAGAAAATGAACATGCTTGGAAAGTAACAATTGATGAAATAAAATCAAAAAATTATAATTTAGATTTTAAAAACCCATATAGTGAAGAGGAAGAAGTGCTCTCATCAGCAGAAGCATTAGAAAAATACAATCGCTCTTTACAACAAGTTCAAGAAGTAAAAGAGGTTTTAAAACAAGAGTTAGCAGCTATCCTGGAGGGAATGAAATGAGTATGTTGTTAGAACAATTTGATAGCATCTTTGATACTCCAGAATCTATAGATAAATTAAAAGAGCTTATTTTGGATATGGCTGTTAAGGGAAATCTTGTTCTTCAAGATGAAAATGATGAACCAGCAAGTGTATTGTTAGAAAAAATCTTGGGAGAGAAAGAGCGATTAATTAAAGAGCAGAAAATCAAGAGAGTAAAGCCTCTTCCGCTAATTAAAGAAGAAGAAAACCCATATGAACTTCCGAAAGGTTGGGAATGGGTAAGAATAATTGATATTTGTTCTGTGAAGGGTGGAAAGCGCGTTCCCAGGGGATACCAATTATTAGACACACCGACAGAACATGCATACATCAGAATCACTAATATGAAAAAGGGTACAATTTTATTAGATAATATAAAATATATTGATAACACTATTTTTGAAAAAATTAGTCGATATGTTATCTATAAAGAAGACTTATATATTACAATAGCTGGTACAATTGGAGGCGTTGGATTAATACCTAAAGAGTTAGATGGTATGAATCTTACGGAAAATGCAGCAAGAATAATTAATTGTGGAGCTAACAAATGCTATTTATATCGTTGTTTTTCATCTAAGTTGGTTCAAGATCAATTTTTGAGTTTTGTAAATCAGATGGCACAACCGAAGTTGGCTTTAAAAAGAATAGAAACGACATTAATACCATTACCACCATTAAATGAACAAAAACGTATTGTAGAAAAAGTAGATCAATTAATGGATTTTTGTGAGAAGTTAAAAGAACGTGTAGAAAAGAAAAAAAAACGGGAAGATAGATTGAATGTGTCTGCTTTATCTTCTTTGGAGCAGTCAATAACTTCTGAAGAGCTAAAGGAAAGTCTTCAATTTGTTTTAAATAATTTATCTGTTCTTTGCACAGATACGAAACATGTGCAACAATTAAGAAATGTAATTTTGGCGCTTGCTGTGAAAGGGAAACTTGTTTTACAAGATGAAAATGATGAACCGGCAAGTGTATTGTTAGAGCGAATAGCAGGAAGCCAGGAGGAAATAAGGAAAGATCAAAAACAGAAAATAATGCAGCCTTTTATAAAAGATAAGAAGGATAAAGCTTCTTATGAATTGCCTGCAGGTTGGATATGGGTCAAACTAGCATCAATTATTAGTGAACCAATTAGAAATGGATATTCACCTAAAGGCGTAGAGTATGTTACTAAAGTGAAAAACTTAACATTAACTGCTACTAGCAGTGGGTATTTGAAGAAGGAATGTTTTAAATATATAGATCAGGAAATAGATGAGGTGTCCCACCTATGGCTCGAAAAAGGGGATATTTTAGTTCAAAGAAGTAATTCTTTAGAATTGGTTGGCACTAGCTGTATTTATGATATAGAAGATAAAGGATATATTTATCCAGATTTGATGATGAAAATTAAGTTATCTAAAAATATAGATAAAAAGTATATTCATTTTGTATTATCATCTCAAATGACTAAATCCTATTTTAGGGATAATGCTACAGGAACTTCGAAAAGTATGCCAAAGATAAATCAAAAAGTATTATCTGATACACTTATCCCATTACCGCCATTAAATGAGCAAAAACGTATTGTAGAAAAAATAGATCAATTTATGTCTTTATGTGATGAAATTGAGAAGCAAATTGAAAATATAAACGAACAGAAAGAATGCTTACTTCAATCTGTTTTACGGCAAGAGTTTCAACAACAAGTTAGGGAAATAATCAAAGCTTAGGATAAAATGTTACGCTTTACGTATACTTATTTTTTAATAAAGGGAAGTATCATATAAGTAAAATAAAAAGCTTTTTGCTGGGAAGTTAGTGATGAAGAGCATAAAGAATACCTAGCAAAAAAAAGAAACAATCAAAGAAATCGGAATAAGGTAGCTTAGAAGTTCTTAGTGGCTAAGGACTTCTTTGACTATGATCGCCAGGGAGAGAAATGGATTGAAAAATAACAAGAACATTTTAATTGTAGGATTTTTATTTATTGTTGTTATATTTTTATTAGTAGCAGGTTGGAAAAGGATGGGTGGAGAGTTTGTAAATCCATATTTCTTGTTTGGTGCCTCTTTATTGGGATTTTATTTTGCAATTAAAGATTGGTTAGGAGAAGTGACAGGTAAATCAAAAGTAGCTGTGTCTGCGTTTTTTGTAGTATTCTTTGTCTTTTTAATTACCTTGGCATATAAAGTAGTATTTAATCAAAAAGCGATAACAGAACTTGAAAAGAATTTGGGAGGCTTTTCTGATATGTTTGCTTATTTCGCCCTATGTATTCCTATGTACATAGTAATGTCTAAATTAATGAAAGAATGGTCTGAAAAGTAGATGGAAATAAAATGAAGCATCTATTAGTCGATTTAGTTACTTACAAACATAGTGTGCTTCTCTTAGCAAATCAATAAATTGTAAGGGTTTAACTAAGTCGTGTCTATATGACTATACTAATTCCATTTTATCAAATATGTTTTGGCTGCATTTTCTGTATCTCCTGTATTTCCTGTATATAATTTGTATGTTCATTATCTAGTCTAATACTTTGTTTTAATAAAAATTTTTGTCATGAAATGAGGCTTATTCATCAGTCTAAATCTTTATTTTATTAAATTAGCAAAATAAGAATAGGGAAATCTAATTAGAACAACCATGTGCAGTCTAAAACATTTTTTTAATCAAACAAGAAGAAGAAGTACTGAAAGCAGATGAGGTACCTTCACGGATTTCTGCGTGGACTAAGCCTTTTAATTTGAAAAAAGCACCTCTCATGAGAGTAAAAATAGCGAAGGTAGACAATGGAGAGCATTTGCTGTTTTTGGATATGCATCACATAATTTGCGATGGTGTATCAATAGATATATTACTAAATGAATTCTCCTCACTGTATGCTGATGAAAAAGCTGAACTTCCTGTTGTACAGGTGCAGTATAAGGACTATGCAGTATGGAAGCAAAAACAAGATTACAGCCAGTCGAATAATCATTGGGAATCTATTCTGGATGGTCAGCTACCTGTGTTGAATCTACCGACTGATTTTAGCAGGCCAAAGGTTCAACAGTTTGAAGGAGATTATATATCGATTTCAATTAATCGAGAAGTGGGACGTGGTCTTCTAGAGAAGCTGCAAGAGCAGGAAATGACACCTTATGTTTTGTTCCTGGGATTGTATCAGATACTTCTTCATCGATATTCAGGTCAGAATGACATTCTAACAGGAACCCCAGTTTCAGGGAGAGGTCAAATGGGCCTAGAAAATACAATAGGTCTATTAATGAATACACTGCCCATTAGAACAGTTACAACACCACAGATGTCGATAACTAGCTTTTTGGAGCAGGTGAAAAATCAGGTATATAGCATGATGAAATATGCTGATTATCCGCTCGATGAATTCATTGAACGTAAACAGATTAAAAGAAATCTTAATCGGAATTTATTATTTGACACAGTCTTTTCGTTTCATACAGAAGAGGAAGTTTCTTTATGGACACCACTTCAAACAGATCAAAAGACAGCGAAATTTGATTTGACATTTGAGGTCACTCAGTTAAACGACGAATTTCACATCAATATTGAATACAGTACAAACCTATTCCGTGTAGAGAATATTGATAGGATGGCTAGACACTATGTGGAGCTCGTTAAGCAATATCTGACGGGAACGGAGCAGTACTTATATGAAATTGATTTTCGTTTAGATGAAGAAAAACAATTAATTGAGCGTGTAAATGATACTGCTTATCCATTGTCGGTTAATCAGACGGTGTGCACCATGATGAAATTATGGACTGAACATCACCCTGATAGCGTAGCAGCGGTGCATCAAGATAAAATTTTAACCTATAAGGAATTAAACGAAAAGGCTAATGCAATTGCCGATTGGCTTGTGCAGCAAGGGATCAAAAAAGGTGAGATGATTGGAATTATGACAAATCCATCATTCAATATGCTGGCAGGAATTTTCGGTATTTTACAGGCTGGAGCAGTTTATGTACCTATAGACCCAGCATATCCTAAAAAACGGATTGACTATATCTTGAAAGACAGTGAAGTCACCTTCTTGCTGACTGAATCTGAGTATAAGAGTTTGCTAACAGGGTTTGAACAGGAAGTGGTCTTTTTGGATGTCCATCATTTTGAGAAAAATGGATTGTCCAATTCTATTACAGTACAAGGGCATGATGTAGCTTATATGATTTACACTTCCGGCTCTACAGGAAATCCAAAAGGTGTCATGATTGAGCATCATTCATTAATGAATTTGGTTCAGTGGCATCAAAGGAGATTCCAATTAACAGAGGCCGATCGTTGTTTGAAATTTGCTGGTTTTGGATTTGATGCCTCTGTATGGGAGATATTCCCTTGTTTGTCTTATGGGGCATCTCTTTACATCGTCGATGCTCATGTACGACAGGACATATATCAGCTAAATGATTTTATTGAACGTCACCAAGTTACGATTGCATTTATGCCTACGGCCTATTACGAACAATTTTCTCATTTGACAAACAGCTCACTTCGCATCCTTTTAACTGGCGGTGAAGCGTTGAAGACTTGTAAATCGCATTCTTATAAACTTGTCAATAATTACGGACCAACAGAAAATACAGTTGTTTCCACAAGTGGTGTAATTGAAAGCGATTCTAACATAACTATTGGAATCCCAATTGATAATTGCCGGGTATTCATTGTCAATGATCAATTCCAAGAGCAACCAATAGGAGTAACGGGAGAAATTTGTCTTGCAGGAGCTGGATTAGCAAGAGGATACTGGAATCGTCGTGAAGAGACGAAAGAACGTTTCATACATCATCCGGTTACAAAAGAACGTTTATATAGAACAGGAGATTATGGGCGATGGACATCAAATGGAACAATTGAATACATTGGAAGAGCGGATGAGCAAATTAACATACGCGGATATCGTGTCGAATTGCAGGAAATTATACATGCTATAAAAACGTTGCCCGGCATAAAGGACGTCTATCTTTTACAACATAATATGGGTACGACAGCTGAAAGATTAATTGCCTACATTATTTGTGATCAGCCATTTTTCGTTGACGAAATAAAAAGTCAGCTTTCAGAAAGGCTTCCAGATTATATGGTTCCTTCACAATTTATAAAGCTGGATTACTTTCCTTTAACTGAAAATGGAAAGATAGATAAGATAGCACTGCCAAAACCGATACAAGTAAAAAATGATGCAGAGCAGCAAATAGAGCCTAGAACGAAACTTGAAACCGAAATGAGAGAGATCTGGGGAGAAGTTCTAAATATACCTTCTACTTCTATAGGGATTCATGATGATTTCTTTGAACTTGGCGGAAATTCTATCAATATTTTAAAGATTCTTGCCTTAACGATGGATAAGGACTGGGAGATATCGATTCAAGACTTTTTTGACGGAAAAACGATAGCTGCTATCTGTGATCAAACGGAAATAGAAGAAAATCAAATCGATGATAGTGTATATGTCCGTCCAGCAGAGCTTAGTTTGATTGATGATAAAAGGCTGCATAGCAAAAGTGGTGTATTTTTGACCGGGGCAACAGGATTTTTAGGCATTCATTTGCTGGAAAGGTTACTACGTACAACACAGGGTCATATTATCTGTTTAGTAAGGAGAAATAAGCAATATACAGCAGAAGAGTGGCTCAAACAAGTCTTTTTACAATACTTTCCGAAGGATATTGACTTGATAGAACAAGCATCAGACAGATTAAGTATTGTTGCCGGAGATTTAACAAAAGAACGATTCGGCTTAACCTATGACATATACGAAGATATTAAAAAACGAACAGAGCATATCTTTCATGCCGCGGCTAAAACGGACCACTTTGGACAGTTTAACGAATTCAAAGAGTTCAATATAAATGGTACAAAAAGAATATTGGAATTTGCAGGCGACAATAAAAAACTTCATTATATTTCGACTATGAGTGTAGCAGGTCATGTCGCAAAAGGTGAAGAGGAAAGAGTTTTTACTGAAGAAGACTTTTTCATTGAGCAGGAGATAGATGACAATGTTTATGTGAAAAGTAAATTTTTAGCTGAGCATGAAGTCATGCATGCCGTTGCTCGTAAAGAGGTGAATGCAACTATTTATCGCATAGGATTGATTACAGGGCGACACGTGGATGGATGCGTCCAATTGAATTTGAGGAAGAATGCATTCGCAAATACACTTGAAACTATCTATCATCTAGGAGCTGTTTCAGAGGAAATTGTTGGCCAGTTATTAGATGTTTCACCAGTGGATTTATGTAGTGAAGCAATTTTAAAACTTGCCTCCTCTTATAGTAATAAACCTGTTTTTCATATTTATAATCCGTATAAAATTAATATACAGAAAATGTTTAATTTAGGAGGCATTGAAATAAATAAGGTGCCAGATCATGAGTATGAATTGCTAGTAGAATCCTATGCTAATGAAAAAAACTATCAAAAGATTTTAGGGTTTACTTATTATATTGTGAAGGAGAATGAGGCGTATCGTGCCGTAGTAAAAAGTAAATGTGATGTAACAGTTCACTATTTAAAACAGTGCGGTTTTGAATGGCCAGAGCCTTCAGTTGATTATATAAAGAAACTATTTTCAATGATGAGGGAAAAAGGATATTTTTTAGAAATGCATATAAAAAACATTTAATAGGATAGGTATTACCCTCACTTTTCTTATGAAAGGTGGGGGGATTGTTTTAAGGGGGAACGATAAAATGCTTATGTTAAAAGCAGAAGGGTGTAAAGCTACTAGAAATGAAAAGGTGATTTTTGAAAACGTTCATTTAGATATAGAAGAAAAGCAGAGAGTAGCCATTATTGGCAGTAATGGTGTTGGTAAAACGACATTGCTTAAAGCACTATTTGGTAAGGTGCAATTAGAAAAGGGAAAAATTATGAGAAGGTATCCTGCAGATGCTTGGGGATGGGTTGAACAGATGGAGGAACTAGCGGATGTGACTCTTTATGAATATGTTAGTTTGGTTCGTCCTGAGCTGGCAACTTATCAAAAGAAGATTGATGAGCTTCAAAAAAAGATGTCGATTGTAACAAAAGAGGAGCTAGAAGGCTTGATGGAGGAATACACGACATTTTATGAGCGTTTTATCGCAATGGATGGTTTTCAATTTCAAACGGAAATTGAAAAGCACCTGAGTCAATTACAGTTGCCCCCAGCAAGCTGGTACATGCCTTATAGTCAATTAAGTGGTGGAGAAAAAACTAGGGCGCAATTAGCTAGGACGATGCTCAAAAATCCAAAATTTTTAATTTTAGATGAACCAACCAATCATTTGGACAAAGATGCAATTGAATGGCTTACGAATTGGATTAAAGCTAGTGATACAACCGTATTGTTCGTTTCTCATGATAGACATTTTATTGATCAGGTGGCTGATGTAACGTATGAGTTGACAGCAGGAGGAACAAAAAAGTACAAAGGCGGTTATTCAGCATATAAAAAACAGAAGGATCATGAAATATTAACCCATCAGAAACTTTACGCCAAACAGGAACAAAAAAAGAAAGAGTTATTAGAGTCAATTAACCGTTATAAGCAATGGTTCCAGCAAGCCCAAAAATCATCTGGAAAAGATGATTCTGCTGCGCAAAAAAACAATTTCTCATCGAGGGCAACGAAAAGCGCCTCACG
>WPCI01048282.1_pt1 | contig 21816 bp, 18 predicted proteins | sample 5399871 | NCBI WGS metagenome assembly WPCI01 (sample SAMN12869469, study PRJNA574797) | sludge metagenome | isolation source: wastewater treatment of pH7 | place: China:Beijing | collected 2019-05-20 | reverse complement strand
AAAACAGGTTTCTATAAGGCCCAACCATTCGAGAATTTCATGCTGTTAAATAGCAAGCTACTTTCTCAGGCCCTTTATGACCTAGAGTAATAACTAAAGGAGGAAAACTAATGGCTCTTGATTTAGGAGTTTTAATTGGATTTCTTGTAATATTCCTCACCGTATTGATTGGACCTTTTAAAATACACGTTATTGAAGAAAATCTGGAAGTATTCCTGCTGGTCTGCGGTATCGCAGCAATGACACTTTCAGGTTTTGTTAAAATTCCCGATGTTGAAACAGGATGGAGTTTAGAAATTATTGAAGAGGCAGTGACCGCTCCATTGCACGTTGGAGATATCTTTGGTATTCCAATCGGCATATTCCAGATCGTGCTTATAGTCGGCCTGCTCATCTATAAATGGCATACTCCAATCCACAATGCAATCAGAAAACTTACCGACATGCTTTCTGTTAAGGTTCTGGCTTTTCTTTTGATTGTCGTGCTCGGCTTATCCTCAAGTATTATCTCGGCTATTCTTGCTGCAATAATTCTTGTTGAGGTAGTTAATGCAATGCCTCTGTCTCGAAAGTCCAAGATAGACCTTACAATCATTGCATGTTTCTCAATTGGTCTTGGAGCAGCACTTACCCCCCTCGGAGAGCCTCTCTCAACAATTGCTGTTTCAAAGTTAGCCGGCGAACCTTACAATGCTGATTTTCTGTTCCTGTTTAATATGCTTGGCAAATATATTTTCCCGGGTGTCTTTGCTTTTGGACTTCTTGGTGTGTTTTTCCTTGGAAAAGCTGACCCAAAAGCTCATGAAATGGAATCTGCAGACTATAACGAGACTGTAAAGGATGTCGTGATGAGGGCTATCAAGGTTTATGTGTTTATTGCGGCGCTCGTACTGCTCGGAGAAGGTTTCAAGCCCCTCATATTCGAGTATTTCATACAGGTTCCGTCTATGGCGCTCTACTGGATTAACATGGTCTCTGCTGTCCTTGATAATGCAACTCTGGCAGCTGCTGAGATAGGACCTATCCTTAGTGAATTCCAGATAAGGAGTATCCTTATGGGACTTTTAATCTCGGGAGGAATGATGATACCAGGAAATATTCCTAACATTATCTCTGCAAGCAAATTGGGTATTACCAGTAAAGAGTGGGCGAGACTCGGGTTGCCTCTCGGGCTTGTCGCGATGACTATCTATTTCATCGTGCTGTTTATACTCAAAATCTAAACTTTCAAATTTCTTTTTTTATTTTTATTATTCATCTTTTGAGAGTATTCTTTCGATTTAATTTCTATTTGCTCAGTAAACAAGTTTTTATTTATGTTCAGTTACTTCCTTCAATCAGAACTACTATTTTTATTTAACAGAATTATGTTCTTGGAATTAATATTCAGTCAGGAGTAAGGAGAAAACAAAATGAGAAGGGACTATATTGACATCGGCTACAGCCCGAAAGAGACGGATCTGGTCTGTGAATTCCACATTGAACCAACAGCAGGAGTGAATTTTGAAGAAGCTGCCACCCATCTGGCAGGGGAAAGTTCCATAGATTCCTGGACTGAGATTGCTACGCTGAGTCCTGAACTTGCAGAGAAACTGAAACCCCATGTCTTTTATGCGGATGAGGGTGCACAGACTATAAGGGTTGCTTATTCGGAAGAGCTTTTTGAGCTGGGTTCTGTCCCTCAGGTCCTCAGTGCTGTTGCAGGGAATATCCTGAGCATGAAAATAGTTGATAACGTAAGGCTGCAGGATATCGCTTTCCCGAAATCAATGATTAATGAATTCAAAGGCCCTAACTTCGGACTGCCGGGGATCAGAAAACTTGTGGGCGTACAGGACAGGCCTCTCATAGGGACTATTGTTAAACCGAAAGTCGGCCTGAACTCTGAAAAGCACGCTGAGGTCGCTTACAATTCTTTTGTCGGGGGCTGCGACCTTGTTAAGGACGATGAAAATCTGAGTGATCAGAAATTTAACAGTTTTGAGAAGAGAGCCGAGCTTACCCTGAAACTTGCAGAAAAGGCAGAGTCTGAGACAGGGGAAAAGAAGATGTACCTCTGCAATGTCACTGCCCCCACCTGCAGGGAAATGATCCGCCGCATGAACTTCCTTAAAGACCTTGGAGCCAGTTATGTAATGGTTGACATCGTGCCCGCTGGCTGGACTGCGATTCAAACCCTGCGCGAGGAAGCTGAGGATGCGGGTCTTGCCCTTCACGCCCACCGCTGCATGCATTCCGCCTACACACGAAACCCGCGCCATGGGATAAGCATGCTTGTTGTTGCCAAGCTGTGCAGGCTGATAGGCCTTGACCAGCTCCACATAGGCACTGTTGTCGGGAAAATGCATGGAGAAAAGCATGAAGTCCTTAACCTCAGGGACCAGTGCGTGCTCGATAAAGTGCCTGCCGACGAAAGCCAGCATATCCTTGCCCAGGACTGGGGGGGATTAAAGCCAATGTTCCCTGTAGCATCCGGAGGTCTCGCTCCTACAATGATCCCTGACCTTTATTCTATCTTTGGAAAAGACGTTATTATGCAGTTCGGAGGCGGAATTCACGCTCACCCAATGGGCACAGTAGCCGGAGCCACTGCGTGCAGGCAGGCTCTCGAAGCAAGCCTTGAAGGAATCAGCCTCCAGGACTATGCGAAAAATCATAAAGAACTTGAAACCGCTCTTGGAAAATGGTTGAAGAAATAAATTGCTGAGTGTGAAACAGCCTGTATAAGCGGAAATATCGGCAGCACTATTATAGGCTATGAACCGTGCACAGGTTTTACAAACAAAACAATAGCAAAATAACAATCAGTAAGGAGTTTTCCTCTGGTGAAGGCAGAAAACGGAAATAAAAAAGAGACCCGGATTTTGAGGGTCTCTGAAGTGAATTTTGACGTGATTATAGACGAGGCTGCGGAAATCATCCGAAAAGGAGGAACTGTCGCCTTCCCAACTGAGACAGTCTACGGGCTTGGGGCTGACGGGCTTAACCCGGATACCGTTCTGAAAATTTTTGAGGCAAAGGAACGCCCCCCGGGGAACCCTCTAAGTCTCCTTGTCCATTCCAGGGAAGACATTAAAAAGGTTGCAAAAAATATTCCTGAAAAAGCTCTCTTGCTTATGGACACTTTCTGGCCCGGTCCCCTCACAATTGTGCTTGAGAAAAAAGATACTGTTCCGGAAATCACTTCGGGAAACCTGCCTACAATAGGGCTCCGCATGCCTGACCACAGGATCCCCCTGGAACTTGTAAAAAGGGCATGCACCCCTCTGGCTGCTCCAAGTGCTAACCTTTCAGGAAAGCCCAGTCCCAGCCTGGCAATCCATGTCCTGGCTGACCTGGCAGGCAGGATTGATGCGGTTATTGATGGAGGGGGGACAGCCATAGGGCTTGAGTCTACCGTTGTTGATATGACGGTCGAACCTCCTGTCGTGCTCAGGATAGGAGCCGTAGGAATTGGCGAGCTTGAAAAAGTTATAGGTAAAATCAGGCCCACATATGCGGGAGCCGAATCCGGGTCTGGAATGCTTATGCCTGAAAAACAGGCAGGACAGAAGTACAGCCATTACACTCCCAATACACAGGTCGTGCTCGTCGAAGGGAAAAGCGAAGAAAAAGTTTCTGAACAGATTGGTATTTTGCTGGAAGAACATGTGAGCAAAGGCCAGAAAGTCGGGCTTTTACTCAGTGATGAGACCGCAGGTTTTTTTACTGCCGAAGAGTTGAATGTCCACGACTGCTTTTTACTGGGGTCCCGAAAAGAGCCGGAAGGAGCCGCAAAGAGATTATTTGAAGGGCTCAGGACACTTGACGCAGCAGGGCTGGATGTGATCCTTGCTGACGGTTCTTTTTCCCATTCAGGACTTGGAGCTGCCCTTATTAACCGGTTAAGAGAAGCCGCTTCAGTAAGGCATCTTGTTTAAATCAGGGACATCGGTTAAATTGCAAGAGTATAAGTGAGGGTTTGACAGTCAGAGTTGAGTGAAGTTTGACACCCGGATCTGAAATTCCGATTCGAGGTTCAAATGTTGATAACCATTTATTTTTTAGATATCTGGAGAGATCTTCTTGAAGGCGGAAAAAAGAGAACAGATGGAAAAGATGCGGGCTTATAAGAAAGTCCGCGAGCAGAACAAAAAAACGACATTAATAAGCCTTTCGATCCTGGCTACAGGTATGGTTTTGACAACTCTTGAAATAGACCTCCTTGGAATTGATATCGGATACTATTTGATGTGGGCTGGGGTTTTTGTCTTCTTTGTTGTCTCAATTCAGGGACTCTTTGCTGCCGGGTCCCTGCGAAAGCAGAGATAATTTTTTCGTTCTCTTAAAAGGGGATTTTTAAAATGGGTGAAACTATTGCAAGTGAAGAAATGCACAGGTACTTCGATGGGCTTGAGGCAAGATTAAAAGAAGCAATTGAGATTGCAAACAGAGCACGAGCCCGGGGAGGAGATCCCAGACCCGTTGTAGAAATCCCTCTTGCCAAAGACCTTGCGGATAGGGTTGAAAACCTTATTGGAGTCAAGGGTGTTGCTGAAAAGATCCGGGAACTTGAGGTCAGGATGTCCAGGGAAGAAGCTGCCCTTGAGATCGGAAAACAGGTTGCTGAAGGGGTGGTAGGAAGTTTTCCTTCAAAGAAAGATGCCGTTGAAGCTGCTATTCGTGTCTCAATGGCGGTTCTGACGGAAGGGGTGGTTGCGGCTCCTATTGAAGGAATTGATAAGGTAGACCTTGGTAAAAATGATGACGGTTCGCAGTACATAAAGATCTTTTATTCCGGGCCTATCAGAAGCGCTGGAGGGACTGCTCAGGCACTTTCCGTTCTTGTTGGCGATTATGTGAGACGCGGGATCGGGATCGACCGCTATAAGCCAAGAGAAGAGGAAGTGGAGAGGTATGTGGAAGAAATCCTGCTTTATAAGAGGGTTGCAAGCTTACAGTATACGCCTTCTGAAGATGAAATCCGCCTGATAGTCCGAAACTGTCCTGTTTGTATTGACGGGGACCCGACTGAAGAAGCCGAGGTCGAAGGGCACAGGGACCTTGAAAGGATAGGAACGAACCGCGTCAGGGGGGGGATGTGCCTTGTACTTGCCGAAGGGCTTGCACTCAAGGCTCCCAAGGTCAAAAAGCACGTGAATAAATTGAAAATGGACGGCTGGGACTGGCTCGAGACACTTATCGGGGGAGCTAAAAGCGGGGAAAGCGATGAAGATGAGCAGAAAAACAAAATCAAGCCAAAGGATAAATACATCCGTGACCTGATCGCCGGGAGACCTGTGTTCTCTCACCCCTCAAGGCCTGGAGGATTCAGGCTGCGGTACGGGCGGTCAAGAAATACTTCTTTTGCTTCAGCAGGGATTAATCCTGCCGGTATGGTTCTGCTTGATGATTTTATTACTAACGGAACCCAGCTTAAGATCGAAAGGCCCGGTAAAGCTGCCGCAATGTCTGCCGTGGACTCGATAGAAGGGCCTACGGTAAGGCTTTTTTCAGGAGACCTTATCCGGGTAGATGATATAAAGGAGGCGTACGAAGTCCGCCAGCAGGTTGAAGTAATTGTGGATATCGGGGAAATTCTGATCAATTACGGGGACTTTCTGGAGAATAATCATCCTCTCATGCCTTCCCCCTATGTTTTCGAGTGGTGGATTTATGATTACGAATCCGTCTGCTCCGAAAAGATCCTTGAGAAAGATTTGAAAAATCCGTCCGCCAGTCTTGCCCTCAAGCTTGCAGAGAAGTATAATGTGCCTCTGCACCCGAAGTTCACCTATCTCTGGCATGACATAAACCGAAATGAGTTTGAGGCTTTAAGAAAGTTCGTAGCTGAAAAAGGGACCTTTCTGGAGGGTGAAGGAGAAGGAGAAGGAGAAGGAATCCTCAAACTGCCCCTCGAAGACTCTGTTAAAGAGGGCATAAAACCTGTGCTTGAAAAGCTTCTTGTTCTGCATAAGGTAAAAGAAGGCGGTATCTTTGTTGAAGAAGCTCTCCCGTTTATTTTATGCCTCGGGCTTGACAGGTCGCTTAAAGAAAAAGTCAGTATGCCGGATACTGGTGATATGGTAGAAGCCGCAGGCATTTTGAGCGGGTTTAAGGTTTATCCAAAGGCTCCTTCAAGGATAGGGGCAAGGATGGGAAGACCGGAAAAATCCGACCTGCGAAAGATGTCTCCTGCTGCTCAGGTTCTTTTTCCGATAAGCAATGCAGGAGGAATGACGCGTAACCTTGTCTCTGCTTCAGATTATACTTCGTGCATGAATGCCAAGATAGGGGAAATCGAAGTTGAACTGGGGCTGAGGGAGTGCCCCGCCTGCGGGAAAGAATCTTATTTCTGGCGCTGTGAATGCGGGGAATTTACCAATCCCAAACTTTCCTGCCCCCGATGCAAAATTGACGTGAGAGGTGCAGAAACCTGCCCCAAGTGTGGGAGAAAACCGACCTCCGTTGCGAATGTAAAGCTGGATTTCCGTCCTATTTACAAGCAGGCTTTTGAGAATGTGGGCGAAAGGGAAAGAATGGATATTATTAAGGGAGTAAAAAGGCTCATGAATGGGCAGATGACTCCCGAGCCTCTGGAAAAAGGAATCCTGCGTGCAAAGCATGATGTTTATATTTTTAAGGATGGGACAGTCAGGTATGATATGTCCGATATCCCCCTTACGCATATCAGGGCTGATGAGCTCGGAATTACCGCAGCCAGGCTTAGAGAACTCGACTATAAAGAGGACATCTATGGAAAGCCGCTTGAGAGGGACGACCAGGTTGTCTGTCTGAAGGTTCAGGACCTTTTGCTTTCTTACGATGGGGCTGAGTATATGCTGCGTACGGCAAAGTATGTGGATGAGCTTCTTGTGAAGTATTACAAGGTTGAACCCTACTATAATGCCGAAACCATTCAGGACCTCGTCGGGGTACTGATGATAGGGCTTGCTCCACATACTTCAGCGGGAGTGCTTGGGCGCCTTATAGGTTTTACAAAAGCTTCAGTAGGTTATGCACATCCTTTTTTTCATGCTTCAAAACGCAGGAATTGTGATGGGGATGAGGACTGCGTAATGCTTCTTATGGACGGAATTCTCAATTTTTCGAGGTCGTATCTTCCCGAGAAAAGGGGAGGAAAGATGGACGCTCCTCTGGTGTTGACCACCAGAATCGACCCCAAGGAAGTGGACAAAGAAGCCCATAATATTGATTTGCTTGCAAGATATCCTCTTGAGTTTTACAGGGCTACGCAGGAGATCAAAAGCCCCACCGAGATTGAAAGCATTATGGACCTCGTCAGCAGCCGGCTGGGTAAGCCTGATCAGTACGAGCACTTTATGTTTACACACGATACTTCAAATATTGCTGCAGGTCCTCTGAAATCTTCATATAAGACTCTTGGAAGTATGATTGAGAAGATGGAGGCTCAACTCTCCCTGGCTGGCAAGATAAGGGCGGTAGATGCACCTGATGTGGCTGAAAGAGTTTTAAAGTCTCATTTTCTTCCGGACCTGATTGGAAATCTCCGTTCTTTTTCCAGACAGCGCATGCGCTGCATCAAATGTGGAGAAAAGTTCAGACGCCCGCCTCTCACAGGAGCATGCCCTAAGTGCGGGGGCAATGTAGTACTGACTGTACATGAGGGAGCTGTCCGCAAATATCTTGAAATTTCAAAAGAGATCGGTGAAAGGTACGGGGTTTCAAGCTATACCAGGCAAAGAATCGAGCTTCTTGACTATGATATCTGCTCTCTGTTTGAAAACCATAAGGTTAAGCAGCTTGGACTCTCGGATTTTATGTCCGGGTCTGCGCGCTGAGTTGAAAAATAGAGAATGTTCAGGAAGATGAAAATATTCTTATTGCCTTCAGGGAGAAGGTAGGGCAATCTAAATTCCGGTAAAAATGGAAATGTTTATTAATAATGCCTCCAAACCTTCCTGCAGGATTTTTTTTCTTCCGGAAAAGAGGTCTTTTCATTCTCCGTTCTTTTTTTATCTGCAAAATTCTCTCTATCTAATTGAGTAGCTTTCTATTGATTTTTTCGATAATTATATAATTTCTTATGGATTTATATAGTATCTGTTTTAATATCTATACCTTTTTCTGTAGCTCTTTTTTGATGATGTTTTCCTCTTTTTAAAGCTGAATTTGAACGGGTTCCGGGTAGATCAAGGCTTTAATCTACCGGCAGTCCAAGGGAGTTAATCTGATTAATAAGCTCTGTGAAACCTTCTATTTCCAGCTCCAGAACTTCTTCTCTTGTCATGCCTATGGACATTTCACCGTCTACTGAGAGGCGTTCCGGTCCTCTGCGAACAATCCTGTCTACTCCATCCTTTTTGAGAGCTTCCCTGACTTCCATATCATGCACAAAAGCTCTTCCAGGTATGAAGACAGTTTCAGTCACCTCGGAGAGGTCCAGATTTCTGAAATCATCAATTGTAATAAGGCAGCCTATGTCCTTTTTCAACGGGACTACATTCACGCTGCCTCCAAGAGCTTCAAATATTTCGGTAAGCCTGGGGGCTGCTACCTGCCCTGTAAGAACGGTTGCTTTTTTGGTAACTCCGGGAAGTTTTGAGAGGGCTTCGGGAACGTTCCGGATTGCAAAAGGCGAACCAATTAAAGGGTCTTCCAGTGGTGTTCCTGTGATCCTCATGGAAGGATGTTTTGCTGCAGAACTGCGTACAATTTCAGTGAACTCGGAGACTGTATGTGGAATTATCCCCGGGATAATTGGAGAATTGTTAAGGATAAGGCCGTTTTCCTGAAAGTTTGCAAACCTCATAAAAATGGCTCCCTTTGCGCCCATAGATTCCAGGTCGCTGAGGGTCTTTTCAAGTACCTCTCCATCGTTTATTCCCGGAAGAAGGACTATCGCTCCATACACTTCGCAGTGGGCACAGAAATCCCTGAGAACCTGAATAGATGCTTCGGGTTCAGGGTCTTTCATGTATTCGGCTCTCAGGGAAGGGTCTGTCGCAAAGACCGTGAAACTCACTTCCGTAACACCGTTGTTTATGTAAAAAAGAGCGTCATCAGGCTTGCTGAATCCCTTTCCGCTGGTATATCCAAGGTGTATTGGAGTGTTGAACTGGGACAGAAAAGTAATAAGATTCTTCAATTCGGGGTAGCAGCTTAAGTCTCCTCCTCCGCTAACAGTGAACTTTTTTACCTCTCCGGTTGCGAAATACAGCTTATTTGCAGTCTCTTCGAGTACCATCTGGAGAGGCTTGAAGCCTGAATACGATTCTTTTACGCTGCGAGTACAGTAATCGCACCCTTTTTTAAAGGGGAGGCAATACTTGCAGCCGAGGGGCTGAACGTCTTTGACTTTTTTAAAGTAGCAGTATTTGCAAAAGCCTCTACAGTCTACCCCGGGATTTCCACCTACGTCGACAACTACTTCCATATCAAACTTTCGTATAATGAGGATATTACTAAATCTTTTTGGTATGATTCTATGAGTGAGTATTAACAGAACCAAAAAAATTACATTAATTCAGGCATTTCTCAGAAAAATATATAAATAAGTTTTTTGTCAATTTTTTGATATTTTTGGGTGACCCTAAAAATTAAATTTTCTATTGATGCTGTTTTTTAATATAATTATAGAAAAATACAATTCACCTTAATAAAATGATTTTTAAAAAAATACATGAATTCATCTAGCGGAGAACACAAAAGATTTAAGTACCTTCTAAACGAATGAGATTTCATTGGGAAAGTGGACACTTAAAAACGACGCGGTACTTGATTTATTGAGTGCAAAAGCACTCGATTAGGTGACCAGTCCCAAAGTGATTTTAATAAATTAAGGAGGAAATTAAAGTGTCTGACACAGTAGACATCTACGACGACAGAGGAAAACTGCTCGAGAGCAATGTCGACATTATGAGCCTTGCTCCAACAAGAAACGCAGCAATTAAAAAGATTATCTTGGACACCAAGCGGTCCGTTGCAGTCAACCTCGCAGGTATTCAGGGCGCACTTGCCAGCGGCAAGATGGGCGGTAAGGGCCGTCAGATCTTAGGCCGTGGACTCAACTACGATATCGTAGGCAATGTTGATGCTATTGCAGCAAACGTAAAGAAGCTCGTCCAGGTTGACGAAGGCGACGACACAAATGTCAGGGTCCTTAAAGGCGGAAAGAGCCTGCTTATTCAGGCCCCCTCATCCAGAATGGCCGCTGGTGCTGACTTCATGGCTGCAACAACAGTCGGTGCAGCAGCAGTTACCCAGACCCTCATTGACATGTTTAAAACAGACTTATACGATGCACCTATCGTAAAATCTGCAGTCTGGGGAAGCTACCCGCAGACAATGGACCTCATGGGCGGACAGGTTCAGGGTATTCTGAGCATCCCCCAGAACAACGAAGGTCTTGGCTACTCCCTCAGGAACATCATGGCCAACCACGTTGCAGCAATCACCAACCGTGGCGCAATGAACGCAGCAGCTCTCTCCTCAATCTACGAACAGTCCGGTATCTTCGAGATGGGTGGAGCAGTTGGTATGTTCGAGAGACACCAGCTCCTTGGTCTCGCTTACCAGGGTCTCAACGCCAATAACATGGTATATGACATCGTGAAGGAGAACGGTAAGGACGGAACCATTGGAACCGTTATCGAATCAATTGTCGGCAGGGCAATTGAAAACAATGTAATCTCCGTTGACAAGACCGCACCTTCCGGATATAAGTTCTACAAAGCAAACGACGTCCCAATGTGGAACGCCTATGCCGCAGCCGGTACACTTGCATCCACTCTCGTGAACTGTGGTGCAGGCCGTGCAGCCCAGAACGTCTCCTCAACACTTCTGTACTTCAACGACATCATTGAGAAGGAAACCGGTCTCCCAGGATGCGACTATGGTAAAGTACAGGGTACTGCAGTAGGATTCTCATTCTTCAGCCACTCAATTTATGGTGGCGGTGGACCCGGTGTATTCAACGGTAACCACGTCGTTACCAGGCACTCCAGAGGTTTCGCAATTCCCTGCGTATGCGCAGCAGTAGCTCTGGATGCAGGTACTCAGATGTTCACAATCGAATCAACATCTGGCCTCATTGGCGACGTGTTCGGATCGATCGATGAATTCCGCCAGCCAATTAAGGCAGTTGCAGGAGCGCTCTAAACAAATTAATTAAAAGGTCTAAAGATGTCAGACTCTGCTTCAAACACAGAAAATTCCATTCAAATTGAAATCTTTCCCAGTAGAATTCTGTCCCCTGAGACTGCTCAGAAACTACTCGTTGAGCTTTCTCAGGTTGATGGAATACTCCGTGTTATGATCCAGGGCAATAGACTTCCTGAAAAGGTAGGTTATGGTCCTGGCACCGGGGAAAAGGTTGAACATCCTCTGAGAAAGCCTATTCAGATCGGAGGTCAGGTTATTGAGCTCAGGGTTAGTGTAGGCAGGATCAGGCTTGAGGTCTTAAATGCCGAAGTCAAGGAAAATGTCAGGGCAGTATGCGAAAAAATGCTCCCGTTCTCTTTTGAATTCAGGGAAGGGCATTTCCTCAGGAGAAAGCCTACAGTAACTGACTACGCTAAACTTGGTCCTGAAGCTGATCCACGCTTGCTTGGTATGGTAGATCCCAAAGCCAAAATAAACCAGCTTGTCTTCATTGAGAAACAAGAGAAAGAAGACGATGAAGATAAAGATGAGTGAAAAGATATGATGTTTGACCGGGAAACACAGGTGGTTGATTGCCGATGCGGTGGAGGACTTGGCAAAGGAGGAGGACTTGCTCAAAGAGGCACTCTTTCGGAAGCCGGTCGTGCCGACGTTGTAGCTGTTGCCATGAGTCCCGGACAGAGGCATATCACAAAACCGGTATGTGAGATTACATACGGCATGAGGAAAGAAAACATTCAGGTGAGTGTGCTTGTACTTTACTCAGGTTCAGGTATCCCGGAATCAGGCATGAGGACAGGATCATTTGTATTGAGTCCGGTAGAAGTCGCACAGATCGAAATGCACAAGCTGGCTGTTATTCACCTCGGGAATATCAAAGACCATGTAATCAGAAAAACCAGAGAAATTTTGAGCCAGGTAGACATACCGGCAATCATAGTCAGCCAGATTCCGGTGGATTTTGAGGATTTTGCAGAAGCAGGGATAAAGACGAGATTAGTGATGCCAAGGGATGAAAACATCCGTACCAAAGGAATTGTGATGGATATGGTAAGTGGGGTTACACGCGGTGACTCCTGTCCCAGGGATAAACTAAATTTAATAGTAAAATACGTCAAGACGACATTAGACCAGTTAAAAGATCATAAAGGAGTTGCATGAGATGGCATACGAATCACAGTATTATCCAGGCGCTACATCTGTCGGCGCTAACAGAAGAAAGCACATGTCCGGAAAACTTGAGAAACTCAGGGAAATTTCCGACGAAGACTTAACTGCAGTCCTCGGACACCGTGCCCCAGGGAGCGACTACCCGAGCACCCACCCACCACTCGCAGAAATGGGAGAGCCTGCATGCTCTGTCCGCGAAGCAGTGGCACCAACACCCGGTGCAGCAGCAGGAGACAGGGTCAGGTACGTCCAGTTCGCTGACTCAATGTACAACGCTCCGGCTACCCCGTACTTCAGATCATACTTCGCAGCAATCAACTTCAGAGGTGTAGACCCGGGTACCCTTTCCGGTCGTCAGATTGTTGAAGCCCGTGAAAGAGACATGGAACAGTGCGCAAAGGTCCAGATGGAAACTGAAATGACTGACCACGCCCTCGCAGGTATGCGTGGTGCAACTGTGCACGGTCACTCTGTCCGTCTCCAGGAAGACGGTGTAATGTTCGACATGCTTGACAGGAGAAGACTCGAAGGCAGCACTATCATAATGGACAAGGACCAGGTCGCAATTCCACTCGACAGGAAAGTAAACCTCGGCAAGCCAATGTCCAGTGAAGAAGCTGCAAAGAGAACCACCATCTACCGTGTGGACAATGTAGCCTTCAGGGACGATGCAGAAGTCGTTGAATGGGTACAGAAGATCTTCGATCTGAGAACTAAGTACGGATTCCAGCCTAAATGAGGTGATCATAATGGCAGCAGATATTTTCTCTAAATTCAAGAAATCAATGGAAGTCAAGTTCACACAGGAATATGGTTCAAACCAGCAGACTGGTGGAGACATCACCGGCAAGACTGAAAAGTTCCTGAGACTCGGTCCTGAGCAGGACGCAAGAAAAGCCGAAATGATCAAAGCCGGAAAGGAAATCGCAGAAAAGAGAGGCATTGCATTCTACAACCCAATGATGCACTCAGGTGCACCTCTCGGTCAGCGTGCAATCACTCCTTACACCATTTCCGGAACTGACATTGTTGCAGAACCTGATGACCTCCACTACGTCAACAACGCTGCAATGCAGCAGATGTGGGATGACATCAGGAGAACCTGTATCGTCGGTCTTGACATGGCTCACGAGACTCTCGAGAAGAGGCTGGGTAAGGAAGTTACCCCTGAAACCATCAACCACTACCTTGAAGTCCTTAACCACGCCATGCCCGGTGCAGCAGTGGTTCAGGAAATGATGGTCGAAACCCACCCCGCTCTCGTTGACGACTGTTACGTCAAGGTCTTTACCGGTGACGACGAACTCGCAGACGAAATCGACAAGCAGTACGTCATCAACATCAACAAGATGTTCTCCGAAGAGCAGGCAGCCCAGATTAAGGCCTCCATCGGCAAGACATCCTGGCAGGCAATCCACATCCCAACAATTGTCTCCAGAACAACTGACGGTGCTCAGACCTCCAGGTGGGCAGCCATGCAGATCGGTATGTCCTTCATCTCCGCATACGCAATGTGCGCCGGTGAAGCAGCAGTCGCTGACCTGTCCTTCGCTGCAAAGCACGCAGCTCTTGTCTCCATGGGTGAAATGCTCCCAGCAAGGCGTGCACGCGGACCAAACGAGCCCGGTGGACTTTCCTTCGGTCACCTCTCAGACATCATCCAGACAAGCCGCACATCCCAGGACCCAGCAAAGATTGCCCTTGAAGTCGTCGGTGCAGGATGCATGCTCTACGACCAGATCTGGCTCGGATCCTACATGTCCGGTGGTGTCGGATTCACACAGTATGCAACCGCTGCATACACTGATGATATCCTCGACAACAACGTGTACTACGACGTTGACTACATCAACGACAAGTACAACGGTGCTGCAAACCTCGGAACTGACAACAAGGTAAAGGCAACCCTCGATGTAGTAAAGGACATCGCAACCGAGTCCACACTCTACGGTATCGAGACCTACGAGAAATTCCCAACAGCCCTTGAAGACCACTTCGGTGGATCCCAGAGAGCAACCGTGCTCGCAGCTGCAGCCGGTGTCGCATGTGCACTCGGAACTGCAAACGCAAACGCCGGTCTCTCAGGCTGGTACCTCTCCATGTACCTGCACAAGGAAGCATGGGGCAGACTCGGATTCTTCGGTTTCGACCTGCAGGATCAGTGTGGTGCCACAAACGTTCTGTCCTACCAGGGCGACGAAGGTCTCCCAGACGAACTCCGTGGTCCAAACTACCCCAACTACGCAATGAACGTCGGTCACCAGGGTGGATACGCAGGTATCGCTCAGGCAGCCCACGCAGGCCGCGGCGACGCATTCACCGTCAACCCACTCATTAAGGTCTGCTTCGCTGACGATCTCATGCCCTTCAACTTTGCAGAGCCCAGGAGAGAGTTCGGCCGCGGTGCCATCAGAGAGTTCGTGCCTGCTGGTGAGAGATCCCTCATCATCCCGGCAAAATAAACTCAATAAATTAAACGACTTAAAACAGAGTAGGCCTTCGGGCCTGCTTTTTCTTTCTTTCCCGAGTCCCGCCTCGGGAGGGCGGTGTCCTTTCCGCCCCGAATTACGCATCGGGAGCACGCGGTCCTTTTCGCTCGCTTTGCTCGCTCAAGAGGACTAATTTACAAAATTACATATTGAGAGCCAGTATTGAGAACTGGGCTCAAGAGGACTAATTTTACGGGAAGTTGCTTCTTTTTGCTCATTCAAAAAAAGTAGAAGTGTGTCTATTTTCCTTTACACTTGATATCGTGATCCACGATTTCCTACCATCAGCTTTCCATTCCAGGCTCATATATTTCTATTTCAAATTACAATAACATTTTTGCCCAATTTGCCTGCGGCTTCGATAAATTCTGCTGTATCCACACCGGGAAACGTGTCTACGATACAAATATCATATTTTTCATCCAGGTAATTTACTAATTCTCTTATATCCGTACTGTAAACTTCAAAGTTGTTTCCGGATGCTATTAATTCTTTTTCGCTGCCTGAGAATTTTACCGGGAACCCGTTAGCTTCCAGATTAATCAAAGTAGTTTCTATTGCAGGGTGCCATATATCATTAAAAACAACTTTTCGCGCGCCGGCTTTAAGGCATGTGATTCCTAAACTTCCGGGGCCGCATGTGCAATCAAGAACAGAAGGATTATTATAATCTTTCAAAGCTTTTTCAAGTATTTCTATTTTCGGAGAGTGTACCTGCGGAAACTCTATGTGGATTTCATGCTGATATTTGTAAATCCCTAAAGCACCGTAAGGAGTCTGTATAATATCACATCTTAAATCGCATCCGGCAAGAAGTTCATATATATGGGGGCTGGAATCGGAGTCTTTTATGCCCACAGTTTTTCTTGCATCTCCCTTTAAAACTCCTTTAACTTCCGGAACTTCCTTTATAACTCTCTCAGCACATTCTTTATTCATTTCACTGGATAATATTACTAAAGAATTCTCAGGCAAAAAGGGTACATAATCAGTTAGATAGCCAGGAGTTATAAGAGGAACACATGCATTCCTTAAATTAGCTTTTTTATCTTTTATTCCTTCATCTATCATTACTTTTAGCACGTGAGCCATTACAATATCAAGCTGCCTTTTGCCGCATTTACAATTTCCAAAACGGTTATCTATTTCGTCCAGGTTAATCTGTTCTGCCAGAGGAGAGAATTTTCTTATTTTTTCTGTTTTGCAATCCCTGCATGGTTTGTAGAATAACTCAATGTCTTTCAGTACTTCCGAAACAGGTTTTATACATTTATCTCCGCACCTGCACTTTATTTCCATATATTTAATTGTGGATATTTTGTATAAGTACTATGTCATTTCTTATTATTCCTTATTATTCCTGAACTGGTTCAGATTCATTTAGAAGGCTAATGATTTCTTTGGCAGAGCGGAGAGTAATTTTTATCTCACTTATTCTTCAGGAATCTCTTCGATTTTTGCCCCAAGGTTTCGCATATCTTTAAAGAAATCAGGATAGGATATCGATACAGACTCAGTGGTGTCAACTATCGTGTTTCCTGCAACCATGCCTGCTATAGCTAGAGACATCACAATCCTGTGGTCGTCCCAGCCGTGGACTTCGGCTCCCTCAAGAGTCCCTCCGGTGATTGTCAGGCTGTCCATTTCTTCTTTGAGGGAGACTCCCATTTTCGGAAGCTCGGTCGCAAGGGCGTGAAGCCGGTCTGTTTCTTTATAGCGGACATGCTCGGCGTTTTCTATTCTGCTGGTCCCTTCGGCAACTGAAGCAAGGATGGCGACAGTCGGTACAAGGTCAGGGGTTGATCCGGCATCAAAGGTAATGGCTTTTAATTTCCTTCCTCCTCTTACGGTCACAATGCCAGCTTCCATGTCCCATGTTATGTCTGCTCCCATCTGTTTGAGAGTATCAATAATCACTTTATCTCCCTGTTTTGAAGGGAATAGATTTTTGACTGTGATTTCGGAGCCTTCAAGCATGGCTACAGCTGCTAGCAGGTAGGAAGCAGAAGAAAAGTCTCCGGGAACCGTGTATTCTTTCAGGTCGTATTTCTGTTTTCCGGGGATGATAAATTTCGTGCCGTTATTATCATCTGTATGGATTTTGACTCCTGCCAGCCCGAGCATTTCTATGGTCACGTCAACATAAGGTCTTGACTTCAGTTTTCCTATAATGGAAAGAGTGGTGCTGTTTTCAGCAAGCGGGCAGGCTATAAGAAGAGCAGAGATAAACTGGGAGCTGATCGAGCCGCTTATTTCCACTTCAGATCCCTTAATTCCTCCTTTGACCACAATAGGCGCTCTTTCGTTTCCTCGCGTAGAACAGGCTTTTGCTCCCAGCCTGTTGAGAACTTCAAGAAGAGGTCCGTTTGGACGCGTGCGAAGAGATGAGTCTCCTGTAAGTACAGTGATTCCGTCAGTTAAGCCTGCTATTGCTGTCATAAAGCGGAGGGTTGTCCCTGAATTTGCGGCATCAATTACATCATCAGGAATACCGGGCTTTCCATTAGATCCCTGGATGATGAGATTTTCTTTCTCCCGTCTAACCGCGGCTCCGAACATCTCAGAAGCTCTGATTGTAGCAAGAGTATCAGCGGAAAGGAGGGGACGGTGAATGATCGATTCTTTTGAAAGGGCTGCGAGAGTTATAGCCCTGTGGGTGTAACTCTTTGAAGGAGGGGCAAAGACCTCCCCTTTGATTGAGGATTTGCTAATTGAGGCGCGCATGTATAATCAGAGCTCTTCTATTTTTTTAATCCGGGTGTTGTTGAGTTTGACTGCTTTCTTTTTACCTTTTGAAACAGTTGACTGCTGAGTTTGAGCGAAACTTTCAGTTTATACCTTTCACAATGTTTTCTACCATGTCCCAGTCGTGGTCATAGACATGGGCTGAAATGCTTACAGTGGTGATTACTCCTGGCTCCACTCCTACTTTTTCGGCAACGTATTCAAGAAGTTTGGAGAGTCCGTAAAGGTTTGCAGGGTAAGCTCCTCCAAAGTCGTGGCTCCTGAAAAGTGTAGTAAGGTGGACTTTCTCATCCCGGATCTTGAAGTCGTCCAGGATCATGCAGGGGACTTCATTGACCTTTGTATCCACAGGCGGAATCCAGGTTACAGCTGTAGCACGTCTGGAGGTGGGACTCTCCTTCAGCTTTTCGATTACATACTCTATCTGGTCCACCTCCCCATTCCAGTTCCTCAGGCGTTGCCCGTAGGTGTACTCAAAGTCCTGTATGTTTTCGCCTGAGATCAGCTGTTTCGCATATTCTTCAAGCCTTTCCTCATTCCAGGCAGTATCTGCGGGAATTCTGTCTGTATAGGGATTTTCAATTACCACCATCAAATCCATGAATTCCTTTATCTGGCTTCCCCTTTCGTCAGTAATTACTCTCCCGTGGTTCCAGATAATATTAAGTCCGCGGTACCATGCATCAGAAATGTTCTTTGCCCTGATGATCCTGCCAATCTCAAACTTGTTTTCCATAAAAAGCTCCCCAATCAGATAGGAATAGGGTGTGAATAACCGTGCAATAATTTGTTATACCAGAAGTGTTCTTCACCCGAGTTATCTGTCTGCTTTATCAAGCATTCTACAAACATCAGATATGGACTGATATAATTTAATTTGTTGGATCTTGTCTTTACCTTTTATCGGTAATCTTACCATGAACAGATATCTTTTCTTCTATCTTTTGCAGGCTATCAGTCTATTTATTTCATCTATCACTATCTTTTATAAGTTTCTTTTATAAGTTTCTTTTATAAGTTTCTTTTATAAGTTTCTTTTATAAGTTTCTTTTATAAGTGTCTTTTCTCTGTGAGTCTGATAATTCCTGTGTAGTCTGATACCATATAGCACGCTATGTTTAAAAAAATACCGGGAAGGCTTTCAAAGAGAAAACGGACCTGAAATTTACGATTAAAGAATTTAAAGAAACTATACATGAAAATGAAAATTAGAAAGATGAATACTGAAAACAAATTAAAAATGAATCGAAGAACAAAATCGAAGATAGGTCAAAAGGTAGAAATAAAAATGAAACTTAAAAAGTTAGAGGGCTTTAGAACTTCATTGCCCTCAGGCGCCTTACACGTTCATCGGTCACGGGGTGAGTCCTGAAGAGGGACTGAACAGCTCCTCCTTTCAGAGGGTTGACAATAAACATGTGGGCACTGCTTTCCTTTGCCTGTACATCTGAGACTCTCGCTCTGTAATGAGAGTTCCCATATTCGAGCTTTTCAAGAGCATCAGCAAGAGCCCATGGTTTTCTGGAAATCCTGGCTCCTTCTTCATCGGCTGCAAATTCTCTTGACCTTGAGATTGCAAGCTGGATGAGGGTTGCAGCAATCGGCGCCACAATGGCCATTGCGATAAGGCCGACGATTCCGCCGTTGCCGTCATCGTCCCTGCCTCCGAAACCGCCGAATATTGCAGCCCACTGCGCCCAGTGAGCAAGCATTGTGACAACACCTGCAAGGGTTGCAGCTATAGCACTTATCAGGGTATCCCTGTTCTTTACGTGTGCCAGCTCATGTGCCAGTACACCTTCCATCTCTTCATAAGAGAGGAGCTCAAGAATTCCGGTAGTTGCAGCCACAGCCGCATGCTTTGGATCTCTGCCGGTTGCAAAGGCATTGGGCATTCCGGACTGTACAATATACACTTTAGGTTTTGGTATTCCTGCTTTCATCACGAGCCCATCGACAATCCTGTGCAGGTTTGGAGCTTCCGCAGGGGAAACTTCTTTTGCCCTGTACATCTTAAGGACTATCTTGTCACTGTACCAGTAGCTCCCAAAGTTGAGAACTACTGCAAACAGGAATGCGATGATCATTCCGCCTGTTCCGCCAAAGTAGTCACCTATGATAACAAGGAGACCTGTAAGGGCGGCAAGCAAAACTGTAGTTTTAAGCATGTTCTTCATGACTTCTCACACGACGTCCTCCCAGGCTAACGTCTGGGTTTTCGGTCTTTGATTTCTATGTTCTGGACTTATTTTAATAAGTTCGATTAAATAGAATCAATAATAAGTATTCTGTTTACAGATATATATTTTTTATCTCGCATCAGGCAGGTTTCTACAATGGTGCCACATGGTTTTCCTTTTTATCCATAAAACCATTTATGGCTGTCTCAAAAAGGAAAAATTAAACATCAAGCTGGAAGTTTTTTCCTCTTTGCGATCGTACTTTCTCTGCCTTCTGCTACAATCCCCAAACTTTAAACTTAAAGCACAACTAAAATATCGGTTTGGATATATTTATATTTTGTATGCTTTTGTATGCAATATTGGTTTGATTTCAAACCATTATATGGGGACTTCAGGTATATATTATTTGTTGAAAGAAATTTTTTAGATTACTCCATCTTCAAAATAATCTGTATCCATCTTTTTGACTTCATATGATTTTACCCTCGAAACCCCAACGTTATACTCAATCATTAGCCGTGCAAGCATTTCCCCGTCAACCAGGACAATATTTCCTGTAAAGTCGGCATATTCAATAGCCTCTTTTGAAAAGCTTGAGGTCGTTATGAAAACGCCTTTCTTAGCCTTCTTACCTATAAGAGCTCCGGCAAACTTCTGGATTTCAGGTTTTGATACCGTACCTTCCCAGCGCTTCGCCTGTATATAAATTACATCGAGCCCTAGCCTGTCTTCTTTTATGATGCCATCAATGCCGCCGTCATGGCTTTTGCCAATCGCTTTTCCGGCATCGACTCTTGAACCCCCATATCCCATTTTTGTCAGAACGTCAACAACCAGTGATTCAAAGAAAGCAGGAGAGCATTTTTTAGTAGTAGAAATTATTTCGGAAACAAGTTCGTTGTGAAGTTTCTGATATGCGATTTCGAGAGATTCTTCGGGGTCGAGAGCTCTTTTTCCTTCCGCTTCGGGAACATCTGGCTTGTCAATTAAAACCTGTTTGTCCTTATTGTAAAATTCATTAAATTCCTTGTATCTCTTCAGAAAACTGACATCAATGGAAGGAGGTTTTTCTCTGAGAACATCCAGTCCTCTCCGGGTAATGGAAAAATATCCTTTTTTTCTGGAACCCAGTAGTCCAGCCTTTTTCAGATAAGTATTAGCCCATCCTATTCTGTTCTTAAAAATAGCCTGTTGACCACTCGGTAGAAGTTCTTTTCTTTCCTCTTCACTCAGCTCGAATTCTTCGGCCAGTTTTTCTATTGCATCGCGAATGTGGTGCTCTTTACCGTCTCCTGCATATTTCAACAAAGGGAGCATTACAGCCTGATAATCTGGAATTGCCATTAAATCACTCGAAAGCCTGATTAATTCTACTAAGAACTTTGAGTGACCTTCTTTTTATGATTTGCTATTTTTTCTTTATGTCGGCTTCAGGTTATATTCCGTTCTCAAAAGCCCGCTTTCATATCTCTCCGTATTGTTCATCTTGAGTTTAATCTCTTTTCCAATCCGATCAAAAAGCGGAATTCCTCCTCCAAGAATGATCGGAACAATAAAAACGATCATATCATCCACCAGGTCTTCTTCGAGAAACGCCTTAATAAGCTGTGAGCCACCCACAAGCCAGATATCCTTGTCAGTATTCTCTTTCAGCTGGCGCGTGAACTCTCTGACATTCCCGGAAACAAATTCTACGTTTTTCTCCCGGAGCAGAGGCTCTTTTTGCCCTGTAAAAACATAAGTTTTCTTGTCCGCATAAGGCCAGTCTCCAAAACCCAGGACCTGCTCATAGGTCTTTCTGCCCATGAGAACTGTACCGACTGATGCGTAAAATTCGGAGTAGCCGTAATCGGTTTCGGAATTGTTGTCGTATTCTGTTAACCAGTCTATGCTGCCGTCTTCTCTGGCTATGTAACCGTCGAGGCTGCAGGCGATGTAAAGTTTTATTTTTGGTATATTTATTCCCCCTGAAACGAATTAATGGTTCAACAAATTAGTATTGAACCTCTCAACATAAGCGTTAAACTCTTACTCCTAAAATTTAAATAGTTGTAAATGTTGTATCATTTGAAAACATGTATTCTTTTTTATCTGTTTTTAGTAAG
>WPCI01223710.1_pt1 | contig 21830 bp, 22 predicted proteins | sample 5399871 | NCBI WGS metagenome assembly WPCI01 (sample SAMN12869469, study PRJNA574797) | sludge metagenome | isolation source: wastewater treatment of pH7 | place: China:Beijing | collected 2019-05-20 | reverse complement strand
CGGTTCGGACCGGCGCTGGGCCCGGCCGCGTCGCCTGGGCGAGGGCGCTGCGCAACCACTGGGCCGCCTCGTCCGGCTGATAGTCCAGGAACGGCGCGCATTCGCCCCAACCGTGCGGGCCGTGCACCAGCAGGCCCTCCCGGGAGTTCACGCCGCGAAAGGTGGTGGTCAGCGGCAGGTGAAAGATGATCGTGCGATCGATTCCGAGGTCCTCCCACCGGGTGGGGTGGCTCCACTCGGTCAGGGGCACATCCGTGAGCATAAGAGAAGTTGACACATGCTGAGTCTACCTGCGCCGGGGAGCCGCTACGCTGGGGGAATGATCATCCTGGCACTGGCCGCGGGCATCCTGGGGCTGGTGGTCTCGGCCGTCCTGCGCCGCTCCACCAAACCCCCGACCGGCGGCATCGTCGACGACCGCTTTATCTACCTATCGATGCCCGGGTTCTCACTGTTTTTGCTCGGGGTGGGGCTGCTGGGTCTGACCGTCCCCCTGGCCACCCACGCGCTGGGCCTGGTTGCCACGGTCGGGGCCGGACTGGTGGCGGCGGTCGGCGCCGTGCTGTCCGTTTGGGGGTTGTTTGCGCGGTCGGTGCCAGGTTGGGCGAAGCCCCGCTAGCGCCCCTGCAGCGCCATCCACTCGGCATAGCCGATTGGGTTCAGCTGCGACTTGATCTTGTACACCACCGCCGGGGTCGGGCCCAGGAAGTCGGCCCGGTCATTTTCCGAGTAGGAAGTGCCAAACTCGTAGTGCCACGGCTCGGGCCGGTCGGTGTCGGGGCCCAAGGCTGAGGGCAGGCGGAAACCGTAGCTGGGGCCGTGCTCCAGCATCCAGCTCACCTCGGGCGCGTCCCAGGCGGAGAAAATGTCCCAGTTGAAGTCGATGGCCTGACCGAACCCGTGGTTGGACTGACCCGGAATCGCGGTCATGTCGGGCGCATCCCAGTGCACCTGGTACTGGGAGGCCAGATCGCGGTAGCCGTTCAAAATGGGCAGGTCCGTGCCGAACTGGAGGTGGTAGGCCTCGTTCAGGCGGATGAAGTTGTCCATTGCGGCGCACAGGAGCCGCTCGTTTGGCTGCCAGGGAATCGGGCAGAGCAGGTCGTCGGGCAGCTCCCCGTTGGAGACGCCGGTCAGGTCCGGCAGGTTTTGGGCGAGGCGGCGGTCCAGCTCCAACTGGGCGGCGTCCCCGGCCGCGGTTTCGGCCCGGGCCAGTTCGGTCAGCTGGCCATTCGCCAGGTCGTTGACCCGCATCCTGCCGGTGGCGACGGCCAGTTCCTGCTCGGTGAGCGCGGCGAGGGCCGAGTCGAATGCGGACGTGGCGGCGGCCAGCGCCCCCTGGTCCAGGGTCGAGCGGGTGATCTTGACCGGAATTGCGCGGGAGGTGCGCGCCTGAGCGGCCGACAGGGAGGTGACCGAGGTGGCGGCGGCAAACAGGGCGGAACGGGTGAGGTTGCCCTGCTCGTAGGCTCGCATCAGGTTGGTGGGCACGCCGCTGATCAGCAGCCAGGTGGACTGGCCGGGATTGGCCCCGAGTTGGTCGGCCAGGTGGCGGTAGGCGTCGGCCGCGTTGGCCCCGGAGTCGGACATCGATTCGAGCAGCGACAGGTTGGTTTCGTCCACCCGGCCGAGGCTCTGTCGGACCGCGCTGAGCAGGGCGGCGTCCCCGGCGGCGGGGGCCAGCTCAACCAGGTAGTCGCGTTTGACCGTCTCGGCGGGAACCGGGCTCTTAGCGGAGGCGAGGCGGGGGGCGCTGAAACCGGTGGCCACGATCAGCAGGAGGGCTAGGAGCACGACGATGCCCGGGCTCAGCCGTTGACTGACCCGGGGGTTGTTCGCCACCACTGCGTGTCGATTCCTCAGTTGCTCATTCACCCGAATGCGTTCTACCCGCCTACCGTGCCGCACAGTTATCCAGGAACAGTTTACCGGTCGCGCGGGGGCCTGGGAAGGTCAGATTCTTCCCAGTGATCGAACCATCACCGCCTTGATCGTGTGGAGGCGGTTCTCCGCCTGGTCGAAGACGATTGAGCGCGGCCCTTCGAACACCTCGTTGGTCACCTCGACCCCTTCCAGCCCGAACTGCTGGTAGATCTGGCGGCCAATGGTCGTGTTCAGGTCGTGGAACGCGGGCAGGCAGTGCATGAACTTGGCGTTCGGCCCCGCGGTGGCCATCAGCGCCTCATCGACTCGATAGGGCCGCAACAGCTGGATCCGTTCCGCCCAGACCTCGGCCGGCTCGCCCATCGAAACCCAGATGTCGGTGTGGATAAAGTCGACCCCGGCCACCGCGGCCAGGTCCTCCGTCACGGTGATTCGGGCCCCGGTTTGGGCGGCAATTTCTTCCGCCTGGGCAATGACGTCGGCGGGGGGCCACAGGGCCTCGGGGGCGACGATCCGCACGTCGGCGCCCAGCAGTGCGCCGTTGACCAGCAGCGACCGACCCGTGTTGAACCGGGCATCGCCGACGTAGGCGTAGGCAACCTCGCTCAGGTTCCGGCCCCCGGCATGCTCTTTCATGGTCAGGGAGTCCGCCAGCATCTGGGTCGGGTGCCACTCGTCGGTGAGACCGTTCCAGACCGGGACCCCCGACAGCTCCGCCAGCGTCTCGACACTGCTCTGCCGGTCGCCCCGGTACTCGATCCCGTCGAAAAAGCGTCCCAGCACCCGCGCGGTGTCAGCCACCGACTCCTTGTGTCCCAGCTGGGAGCCACTGGGGTCCAGGTAGGTGGTGGAGGCGCCCTGGTCGGCCGCGGCCACCTCGAACGCGCACCGGGTCCGGGTGGAGGTCTTCTCAAACACGAGGGCAATGTTGCGGCCCCGCAGGTAGGGAACCTCGGTCCCGGTTCGCTTCTGTTCTTTTAGGATTCCGGCCAGTTCAATCAGGTCGGCCCACTGCTGAGCGGTGAAATCCGTTTCGCGCAGCAGGTGGGATCCGGGGGCAAAATAGCGGGAAAGATCAGTCATTGCTTCAGGGTACCGGATCGACCTGTCGGCGCACCGCATACACTTAACTCATGAGCAGCCTTCCTTTTGTCTCCGACACGTTTGACCCCGCCCGCTGGCAGGAGGTCCCCGGTTTCACCTTCACCGACATCACCTACCATCGCGGCCGGTCCCGCGGGCCCCAGGACGGGGCTCCGGCCGGCGCTCCCCTGCCCTGGGTTCGGATCGCCTTCGACCGGCCCGAGGTGCGGAACGCCTTCCGCCCCCAGACGGTGGACGAGTTGCTGGTGGCACTGGAGGATGCCCGCACCAACTCGGAGGTGGCCGCCGTGATCGTCACCGGGAACGGCCCCTCCGCCAAGGATGGGGGCTACGCCTTCAGTTCGGGCGGCGACCAGCGGGTGCGGGGGAAAGAGGGCTACCAGTACAGCCCCGCCGGCGACGCCCAGAGTCGGGCCCGCCACGGTCGGCTGCACATTCTGGAGGTTCAGCGCCTGATTCGCGCCACCCCGAAACCGGTGATCGCCGCGGTGAACGGCTGGGCCGCCGGGGGCGGACACTCCCTGGCGGTCGTCTGCGACCTGGCGGTGGCCAGCGCGGAGCACGCGCAGTTCATGCAGACCGACGCCAACGTCGGCTCCTTCGATGCGGGTTACGGCTCTGCCCTGCTGGCCCGCCAGGTGGGGGATCGCCGGGCCCGGGAAATCTTCTTCCTCGCCCGTCCCTACACCGCGCAGCAGGCGGAGTCGTGGGGGGCGGTCAACCAGGCGGTGCCCCACGCCCAGTTGGAGGAAACGGCCCTGGAGTACTGCCGGATCATCGCCACCAAGTCCCCGCAGGCGATCAGGATGCTGAAGTATGCGTTCAACCTGGTGGACGACGGGTTAGCCGGACAGCAGATGTTTGCCGGTGAGGCCACCCGGCTGGCCTACATGACCGAGGAGGCCCGGGAGGGACGCGACGCTTTCCTGGAGAAGCGGGACCCAGATTGGAGCCAGTTCCCCTACTACTACTAGTAGTGGCTGACCACCTTCGTGCCCATGTCCGCCCAGTCGTAAATGAACTTGGCGTCCACCGGCTGCATGTTGACGCATCCGTGCGAGCCACCGGGGCCGGTCCAACCGAAGGATGAACGCCAGGGCGCCCCGTGGAAGGCGTAGCCGCCGTGGAAGTAGGTCACCCAGGGCACGTCCTCAGTCAGGTACTTCGAGCCGTCGACGTTCTCGCCGCGCATGTCCTGCAGCTCGTACTTCAGGTAGACGTTGAACTCGCCGTCCACCGTTGGGGTGCGGGGTTCGCCCGGGACCATGTACCAGGGGCCGCCGACAACATCGGTGCCCTCGTAGGCGGTGACGGTGGCGTTGGTCAGGTTCAGGTCCAGCCACTTCTCACCCTCGGCCGGGCGGTAGATCCAGTCTTCCGTCCCGGGCAGGGCCGGCCGGTCCGTCCAGGTGGCCGGCAGGTCGTCGTAGGTGAAGTCAAAGGACAGGTCGGAGCTGGATCGGAGCGCCTGCTCGAAGGCCGGCGCCACCTCGGCCACGTTGTTCACCCCGTAGCCGTCTTCGGCGGGCAGGGAGGTGGCGACGACGTTGCCGCTGGCATCCACATTTCGCAGTCCGTTGACCGGCTGGTCTGTCGTTTCGTCGGCGAAGTCCTGCGCCCACTTGGTCACCAGGTCCGCCTTCAGGGTGGGATGATACCCGTCGTCCCCCTGCTTGAACTCGATCCAGGACACCCGGGTGTCGTGATCGGGCGAGGTGGAATCGGGGTAGTTGTCGTTCAGCGTCAGCTCAGCGGTCAGGAAGTGGTTGGCTTCCTGCACGGCCGCGGTCGCTGCCTCCGTGGTGATGGCGGGGTCCTGGACCGACACGGGGGCGGTCACAGAGGCCGGTTGCAGAGACTGGGCGGCCCGCTCCAGTTCCCCGCGGAGGGCATCCCGATCGACCGTCTGGCCCGGCTGCGCCTCTTTGGCAAAGAAGGTGCCCGAATCGGGATCGTAGACGGCGGCCGCGTCGACCGCCCCCGACTGTTCCGGCCCGATCAAAGAGTCGGCGAAAGTCCCGAACGCGGCGTCGTCCACCGTCACCACCGGTTCAATCTGAACGGTCCCGAACAGGCCGCGCAGGAACCCGCCGACCGAGCGCGAGGCTGCCAGCACCTGGTCAACCGTGGCCGCCTCGTCCACCTTGACCCCGGCCTCAGCCAGGACGACCGGCTGCGGGTCGGCGTCAAGCACGGTGAGCTGCACCTGCTGGTCTGCCTGGTGCGACTTCAGGGTCTGCGCCAGCGCGGCCTGAGTTTGGCCCCCGACGGAGATTTCACCGATTTTCGCTCCCGGGAGAGCGTGGGTGCGGAAAAAGAAAAACAGTGACGTAACCGCAATCACTAAAATCAGCAAAATGATCGAGAGCACAAAGACAATTTGGCGGGGCCGGGTGGAGAGAAGATTCTTCATGATGCAGCCATTCTATCGGCCCGCAGAGCCGCTGACGATGTTGGGTGGCCAACACGGAAAGACTGTGTCCTAAAGTAGATTCATGCCCGCAAGTACCACCCCGGAATTCCCGGCAGAGATCATTCGCGTCCGGTTGGAGCAAAGCTCCGTTGACCTGCTCGTAGAGGCCATCAAACAGCGGCTATTTGGGACGGTACGACGCCCGCTGATCGTGCTGGGAACAGAGGACAAACAGGTCGAAAAGGCACTGCAAAACCTGCCTCCAGCGACCCTGACTTCAGATGTGATTTTGGCCACTTCCGGTTCCACGCGGGGCCGACCGCACCTAGTGGGACTGTCCTGGGAGGCGCTGAGAGCTTCGGCCGGTCGCACCATCGACTTTCTCGGCCCGGCTCGGTGGCTGCTGCCGCTGCCCCCGCACCACATCGCCGGGTTCCAGGTGCTGGTGCGCAGCGTCCTGCTCGGGGTCTCCCCCCTGGTGGTCGGCCGAACCGAGGACATTCCCGCCGCCGTGGCCGCCGCCCGGGAGCCACTCATCACCTCGCTGGTGCCCACCCAGTTGCGCCGACTCCAGGGCGAAGACCTGTCCGGCCTGAGCCGGATCCTGGTGGGCGGGGCTCGACTCGACCCGGCACTCGCCCGCCAGTGCGCCCACCTGCCGCTGGTAACCACCTACGGAATGACCGAAACCTGCGGCGGGTGCGTCTACAACTCCCGCCCCCTGCCGGGCATCGGGGTGCGGATCGAGTCCGGCCTGGTGCACCTGTCCGGGCCGGTGCTAATGGACGGGTACCTGGGCGAGCCCAGCCCGCTGGTCACCCTGGATGGCACCCGCTACCTGGTCACCAGTGACCTTGGCCGGATGGACGAGGGGCGGCTCACCATCGAGGGGCGGGCCGACCACGTCATCATCTCCGGTGGGGAAAACCTCTCGCCCGGAACCATCGAGGAGGCGATCGGCAGTTGGCGCCCGGACCTGAACGCGGTCGTGATCGGGGTGGACGATCCCGACTGGGGTCAGGTCGCCGTCGCGGCGCTGGAGGGGGCGGGGTCGCCGGCCCTGGTTGGTCCCGAGCTTCGCGCCGCCGTGTCCGCCCAGCTCGGGGCGCACCACGCCCCCCGTGCGGTCGTGTTCGTCGGGGACCTGCCCCTGCTCAGTTCCGGTAAAGTGGATCGTCGCCGACTGGTTGTCACGGTGACCGAAATGATTAGCAAGCAAGACTGCTGGAGCGTCGATTAACCCATGAGTTCACACCTACCTGAGCTGCCCGCTCGTCCTACCTGGCGCGACTGGTTGGAGGGGGCCCGGCTGAGGACCCTGCCGGCCGCGGCCGCTCCGGTCCTGGTTGGGGCTGGGGCCGCAGCTCAACTGGGGGCTTTCTCGTGGGGGAAATCGGTGCTGGCCCTGCTGGTGGCGCTGCTGCTGCAGGTGGGGGTGAACTTCGCCAACGACTACTCCGACGGCATTCGCGGCACCGACCAGGTGCGGGTGGGACCGGTCCGGCTGACCGCCTCGGGCCTGGTGCCGCAGCGGCAGGTGCTGGCGCTGGCCCTGGGCTGTTTTGCCCTGGCGGGGCTGGCGGGCCTCGCGCTGGTGGCCTGGGCCGGAACCTGGTGGTTCCTGCTGGTGGGGGCCCTGGCGATCGCGGTGGCCTGGTTCTACACCGGGGGGAAGAACCCGTACGGCTACCTGGGGGTGGGCCTGTCCGAGCTCTTCGTCTTCGTCTTCTTTGGGCTGGTGGCCACGGTGGGCACCACCTGGGTTCAGGCCTACGCGGCTCCGGCCTGGCTTTGGCTGGCCGCTTCCGGGATGGGCTTCGCCTCCGTCTCCCTGCTGCTGGTGAACAACCTCCGCGACATTCCCACCGACCGGGAGGTGGGGAAAACCACCATCGCCGTGCGGATGGGGGATCGCGCCTCGCGCCTGGTGTTCCTGGCGCTGCTGGTGGCCGCCTCCCTCCTGGGTGCGGGCGGCTTGGCCCTCGGGGCCAGCTGGGTGTGGGCGCTCTGGCTGGCCGTCGTCCTGCTGGTGGTCAGCATTCCCGCGGCGCTGCCCGTGCTGGCAGGCGCCACCGGGCCGGGCCTGATCGTGGCCCTGCGCAACACCGGACTGTACACGCTAATCTACGGCGTCCTGGTCGGGGCGCTGCTGGCGCTGTAGCCCGGTCGCGCGCAAACTCAACTATCCTAGAAACATGCCAAGAGTCATGCTGTTTGCTTTCGCCATTGGGGTGACGCTGTACGCCCTGCTTGACTGGGGCATGAATTCGAAGTCACAGACGCCCGGCGGGCTGTCCCGCTGGCTGTGGCTGGCAGTGATCATCATCTTCCCGATCATCGGCCCGGCCGCCTGGGTGATCTTGCGGCTGGTGGGCCAGGCAGAACGCAAGCGCGGCCCAACCGCGGCGCCCCCGCCTCAGCGGGGAGCTCCCGACGACGACTCCGAGTACCTGCAGGAGTGGTCGGACCGGATTGCCCGGCGCCAGCGGAAGTCCCCTCCCCCGGAAAAGCCGAAGGATGAGGACGAGGAGGATTAGCCCTCGTTGACCCGGGCCACCGAGGCGCCGGGGGTGACGTCGGCCGCCTCGTGCAGCAGGTGCCCGGCCGGCTCCGTGTAGCTCCACCCGACCAGCGTGTGGTCGTCAAACAGCAGCGACGTGAGCGAGGCGAGCGAACATTCGCGCCAAAGAGGATTGTGGGCCAGCGGCTTGCCCTGAATGAAACGCTGCACCATCACGATCGGAAGCTGATGCGAGACCAGCAGTGCCTCGTGCCCCCAGGCTTCGTCAATGGCCGAGGAGATGGCGCTGCACATCCGCTCACGGATCAGTCGGTAGGGCTCCCCCCAGGACGGCTCCAGCGGGCGCACGTAGCGGGACCAGTTCCGCGGGTGGGCCAGCGCCCACCGGTTCCCGTTGACGTTCTCACCCTGAAAAGTCGATCCCGCCTCGACCAGGCGCGGGTCCGCCTCGATCGGCAGGTGGTAGGCGAGGGCGGTCGGCAGCGCGGTTTCCTGGGCCCGCAGTAGCGGCGAGGCGATCACCCGGGTGATGTCGCGCTCCTCCAGGCTCAGGTACTGCGCCACCTCGGACGCCATCTCCCGGCCGAGCGGGGTGAGGGAAAATTGGGGAAGGCGGCCGTAGAGGACGCCGTCGGGGTTATCCACTTCACCGTGGCGGAGCAGGTGCACTGTCGTAAAGGCCATGGCTCTAGTTTCGCACGGAACCCGCCCGCCCCCGCAACCGGAGTCACCTCCTCGACCCGGCCAAAAAGTCCTAGGCTAGCGCTATGGAGAAAACCAACCCGGAGGCCCGCTCGATCGGGGCCTTCTTTGACGTCGACGAAACCCTGGTGCGCGGAGCCACCGCCTTTTGGGCGGCTCGAGAAATGTTCTCCCAGGGGTTCTTCAGCCTGCGCGACCTGCAGTACGCAGCCCGGCAGACCCTTCGCTTTGTCCTGCTGGGGGAAAACGCGGGCAAGATCGGCGAGTTTGGTGACCGGGCCGCGAAGGTGCTGGAGGGAAACTCGGTGGAGCATCTGCTGCACCTGAGCGAAAAGGTCTACGACCAGTACTTCGTCCCCCACGTCTACCAGGCGACCTACGAGCGCCTGAAGGAACACAGTGCGGCCGGCCACCAGGTGTGGCTAATTTCGGCCACCCCCTGGCTGTTGGCCGAGGTGATTGCCCGCCGGCTGGGAGCCTCGGGCGGGGTGGGAACGCGGATGCAGGTTTCCGGCGACCGCCTGATCGGGAAGCTGGAAGGTCACCTGGTCCACGGCCCCGGGAAGGTGAAGGTGCTGAAGGAGATTGCCGAGCAGCACCAGATTGATCTGTCCCGGTCGTGGGCCTACTCCGACTCGGCCAACGACATTCCGATGCTCAGCGCCGTTGGGCATCCGGTGGCGGTCAACCCGGATCGGGAACTGACCGAATATGCGCGCCAGCAAAACTGGGAGATCCTCAATGCCCGCGAGCGGCGCGACGTGATCCGACGCGGGGCGATCATGGCGGCCCTGGTGGTCGGCGGGGGGACTGCCGTCGTCTGGTCGGCCTGGAAGCTGGCGAGGCTCGCCCCCCGGACCCGCTGACACGCTTGAAGCCCAGACCCCGCGGGATCTGGGCTTCAAAACCAAAGCTTAGAACTACTTCTTGTTCCGGCGCTGGTGACGAGTCTTGCGCAGTTGCTTACGGTGCTTCTTCTTCGACATGCGCTTGCGGCGCTTCTTTACTACGGATCCCATAGAGTCCTCCCCTCGTCACATCGACACGCCCCTGCCGGCCCGATCAGCGATCTACGTTTGGCTCAGGCAGTGGCCCACAACAGTTACAACGCGGAATATCTTACCCGCCCAAACTCGATTGTTGTTCATCGGCCCATGTGATATCGAGTAATTCTTTCACCGCCACCGAGGGGATCCGGAAGCTCTTTCCCGCCCGAACGGCCGGAAGCTCACCGGAATGGATGAGCCGATAGACGGTCATCCTCGATACCCGCATCAGCTCAGCAACCTCGTTAACCGTCAGCAGTTTCGGTACGGGCTGTGGCTCCACCATTGCTACCCCTCTTACTTCCAGCACCAGGCTGTGAACAGCGCTTTTCGGGCGCGACTGAGTCCAATGAAGGTCAGTCTAGCGCACTTTCGCCCACGTCAGGGGAATTTCAAAACCAAAACCAGACCAGATCCTGGAGACTTCCCCATTAAACGCTCATAAACTTCACAGGGAAGAGCGGCAGCGTACTATGGAGCCATTCAGGGCGCCCGGCAGCAGGAGAAACATGGGGATCAGACGGCACCGAGGGTCGCTGCCAGACGGCAGCCGGAAAGAGTGGCGCACCCATCGCTGGCTCGTCCCCGGTCGTAACTCCAACCCGGTTCGCGTCCTCCCGCCGCCCCATTCCCGGTCCCGGGTCAAGTGGTGGCAGGTGCACCGCCGAGTGGCCCGCTGGTTTGAGCACCTGGCCCAGCGCTCCCCCGCCCGCGCCACCCTGCTGGTGTTCCTGGCAATCATCACCGCCATCACCGGCCTCCTCTCCCTGCCGATCGCCACCACCTCGGGCGAGCGGGCCCCGTTCATCGACGCCCTGTTCACCGCGGTCTCGGCCGTCTGCGTCACCGGGCTGACGACGGTGGACACCGCGACCTACTGGTCTCACTTCGGCCAGGGGGTCATGGTTCTCGGCGTCTTCATCGGCGGCCTGGGCGTGATGACGCTGGCCTCGCTGCTGGCGCTGGTGGTGTCCAGCCACCTGGGGCTGACCCAGAGGATGCTGGCCTCCTCGGCCACCGGTTCGCGCGGGATGAGCGACGTCGGCCAAATTCTGACCAACGTCATGATGGTCTCCCTGGTGGTGGAGGGCGGCGTCTTCGTGGCGCTCAGCCTGCGGTTCCTCACCTTGGGTTTCACCGTGCCGGACGCGCTGTGGAGCGGCCTGTTCATGGCTATTTCCTCGTTCAACAACGCGGGCTTCGTCAACTTGGAGGGAGGGGCCGCCTCGTTCGTGGGCGACTGGGGGTTCCTGCTGCCCATCATCCTGGCGGCCACGGTGGGGGCGCTCGGGTTCCCGGTGCTGAACGACTTTATCCGAAACCCGCGGAAGCCCCGCCGCTGGACGCTGCACTCGAAAATGACCCTGTCGGTCTTCGGGGGCCTGTTCTTCCTCTCCGTCATTTCGACCGCCGTGCTGGAGTGGAACAACCCGGGCACGTTCGGCCATCTGGCCGGCTCGGAGAAAGTGCTGAACTCGCTGCTGTCGGGGATCAACTCCCGTTCCCTCGGCATTTCCGCGATTGACACCTCCGCGCAGGAGTCCACCACCATCTTCCTGACCGGGATCTTCATGTTTATCGGGGGCGGGTCGGCGTCAACCGCGGGCGGGATCAAGGTGACCACCTTCGCCGTCCTGTTCCTGGCAGTGCTGGCCGAAGCGAAAGGCTCCCACGACGTGGAGGTCTACGGCCGGCGCCTGCGCTTTGGCACGGTGCGCCTGGCGGTTTCGGTCCTGTTCATCTCCACCGCCATGGTGCTGCTGGCGGCATTCCTGCTGCTGGCGATGACGAACCTGCCGCTGGAGGCGGTTATCTTCGAGACGATTTCGGCCTTCGGCACGGTCGGATTGTCGCTGGGAATCACGCCACATCTGCCCGCTGCGGCCAAGGCGGTGCTGGTCTTTCTGATGTTTGCCGGCCGGCTGGGACCGATGACTTTCGCCACCGCTTTGGCCCTGCGGGAAAAGAGTAGACTGGTGCGGATGCCTGAGTCGCGTCCCATCGTTGGTTGATTTCTGGAGGAATCTAACATGTCACCTCGTCGGCGTACCAGCGGTACCCTGGTGATCGGTTTGGGTCGTTTTGGCGAGGCGGTGGCCGCCTCCCTGGACCGCCTCGACAAGGAAATCCTGGCCATCGAAAAGGACATGAGCCTGGTCCAGCACTTTACCGGCCTGATTCCGATCGTTCAGGCCGACGCCTCGGACATGGAAGCCCTGGAGCAGGCGGGGGCAGCGGAATTTTCTGCCGCCGTCGTCGGGGTCGGCTCCGCCCTAGAAGCTTCGGTGCTGATCACCGCGAACCTGGTGGACCTGGGGGTGCCCTCCATTTGGGCCAAGGCCACCTCGCGGGAGCACGGGCGGATCCTGAAGCGGATCGGCGCCCACCACGTGATCTACCCGGAGTTCGACGCGGGTCGACGAGCCGCCCACCTGGTCGGTGGGGACCTGCTGGACTACATCGAGATGGATCAGGAAGAGCTGGCCATCGCCAAAATGCGGCCCCCGCGCGAGCTCGAAGGGTTCACCCTGGCCGAGTCGCAGGTGGAGACCCGCTACCACGTGCGCGTGCTCGGCGTGATTAGCCAGGGGGAGTCCTTCCGCTACGCCGATTCCCAGACGCTGGTGGAGGACTCGGACATTCTGATCGTCTCGGGTTCAACCGCCGCCATCGGCAACTTCTCCGAACGTCCCCGCTAGCGCACCTGTCGGAGCGGAAGAGTACGGTCGGGGCATGGCAAAAACCAAAGTAGTTCACGTCTGTGAGGAATGCGGTTGGGAGTCCCCCAAGTGGCTCGGCCAGTGCCGCTCCTGCGGGGCGTGGGGCACGCTGACCGAGGCCAGAATTGGCCCGCCCGCGCCCGGGTCCTCGCTCCCGGCGCTGGCGACTGCCGCGGTGCCGGTGACCGAGGTGGACATTCGGGAGGCGGCCGCCTTCCCCTCGGGTATTTCTGAGTTTGACCGGGTCCTCGGCCGGGGGATCACCCCGGGTGGGATTATTTTGCTGGCCGGCGACCCGGGGGTGGGTAAGTCCACCCTGCTGCTCGACATTGCCGCCCGGTTTGCCCGGATGGCCGAGGCGGATGGGCGCGGCCCGGTCCTGTACGCCACCGGGGAGGAAACCGCGTCGCAGGTTCGGCTGCGGGCGGAGCGGATCGGCGCGCTCACCCCGCACCTGCTGCTGGTGGCGGAGAACAACTTCCAAGCCGTGGCCGCCCACGCGGCTGAGCACCGCCCGTCCCTGCTGATCGTGGACTCGGTCCAGACCCTGACCGTGCCGGAGGCGGACGGCGTCCCCGGGGGTGTCACCCAGATTCGGGAGGTGACGACCGCCGTCATCCGGGTGGCGAAAGAGCAGAACCTGCCGGCGATCCTGGTCGGTCACGTGACGAAGGAGGGGGGCCTGGCCGGCCCCCGCTCTCTCGAGCATCTGGTCGACGTGGTCTGCCACTTTGAAGGGGACCGGCACACCGGTCTGCGCCTGCTCCGCTCGTTGAAGAACCGGTACGGTTCCACCGATGAGGTGGGCTGCTTCCAGCTGACGGACCGCGGGGTGGAAGAGGTGCCGGACCCCTCGTCCCTGTTTGTCTCCAATCACGAGCGCCAGGTGGAGGGTAGTGCCATCGCCATTACCTTGGACGGTCAGCGGGCGCTGCCAACAGAAGTGCAGGCCCTCGCGCAGGAGGGGCCCGGTGGCAACGGACGAAGGACCGTCTCGGGGCTGAATCACTCTCGGGTGGCCATGATCCTCGCGGTGCTGCAAGCCAAGGTGGGGATCGGCTCGCGGGAGGAAGACGTGTACGTCTCGACCGTGGGCGGGGCCGTCGCCACCGAACCCGCAACGGACCTGGCCATCGCTTTGGCGTTTGCTTCCGCCAAACGCGGTGAGGCTGTTCGGCCGCGCCTGGTGGCAATTGGCGAGGTGGGCCTGACCGGGGATATCCGCGGCTGCCACGGGCTGGAGCGGCGACTGGCCGAAGCGCAACGTCTCGGTTATCGAGAAGCGCTGGTGCCGTCCTCCCAGGTCCAGGACTTGCGGGCGCCTCGGAACCTGCGACTTATCCCCGTGGGAGAGCTTTCCGAAGCCATCAACTTCGCATTGAAGATAGACTGATGACACTGGAAGACGGGAAGGGGTTGCCCACAGTGGGAACAGATCAGCAGATGTTGCGTCACGCATTGCGGCTGATTGCACCCGGGACTGAACTCCGCGAAGGAATTGGTCGGATCCAGAAGTCACACACCGGGGCGGTCATCGTGCTGGGCTACAACGCTGAGGTAGAGAAAATTGCCTCCGGTGGCTTCACCGTCAATGTCGAGTTCTCCCCCGCCCGCCTGCGTGAGCTGTGCAAGATGGACGGCGCGGTGGTGGTGGACGTGGACCAGTGGATCATCCGCCGGGCCAACGTGCAGCTGATGCCGGATCCGTCGATCCCGACCGACGAGTCGGGCACCCGGCACCGCACCGCCCAGCGAACCGCGCGCCAGGCCAGCCTGCCGGTCCTCTCGGTCTCCTCGTCGATGAAGATGATCTCGATCTACGTCGGGGACCTGCACCACACCGTGGTTGAGCCGGAGGCACTGCTGGTCCGCGCCAACCAGGCGGTGGACACGCTGGATCGGTACACCCAGCGACTGGACGAAGTCATGTCCACCCTGAGCATTTTCGAGATGCGCGACTCGGTGACAATCCGGGACGTGGCCACCGTGGTCCAGCGGATGGAAATGATCCGGCGCATCACCAGTGAGATCAACGAGTACATTGAGGAACTCGGCGTGGACGGGCGCCTGCTGGCCCTGCAGGTGGACGACCTGCAACGCGGGGCTGCGGCCGAACGCACCCTGGTCCTGCGGGACTACATCCGCAACCCCGATCGACTGGCCGAAGCCGAGGAGCGCCTCGCCCAGCTGTCGGCGGACTCGCTGGTGGACCTGGCCCAGATCGCCAACATTTTGGGGCTGGCCGTTTACGACTCGACCGACCTGGACTCGGCGGTGTCCCCCCGCGGGATCCAAGCCCTGTCCACCGTTCCGCGCCTGCCATGGCAAACCATTCAGGCCATCATCAACCGCTGGCCCACCCTGACCGAACTAAAGTCGGTCACCACCGAGGAACTGCAGGAAATTGAGGGGATCGGCCCCTACCGGGCCCAGATGATTGTGGAGCAACTTCACGAGCGTCACCGCCTGGCCTACAACCTCGGCTAGCTCAGCTCCACCCGCGTCTCACCGGGCAGCGCCTCCTCGCCGATGAACCCCAGCAGCCGGTAGGTTCCGGCCCCCGCCACCAGCGGCTCCTCACTGTCGTTAGTCACGGCCGCACACTCGGAGTAGATGTGTCCGTCCCATTTCAGGGTTCCCGTCCAATTCTGGTCGGGGCTGAGCAGCAGCGGCCGGGCCCAGTTACTGGAGCAGGCCGTCGGGGTCCAGACCACGTCTTCCCCGGTTACCAGGCGGACCGCCAGTTGCCCGGTATCGAACGAACAGTCACCGGTCCCGCGATTCTCAATCGTGACGGCGACGCTGAAACCTTCCCCCACCGGCGGGTTGTACACGTCGGGCTGGAAGTCGACCCGCAGGTCCTTGGCGGCGCAGGCCGCGATCTGCACCGGCAGGTTCTGCTCCGGCGTCAGCACCGTCTCCTTATGCTCCGTCAGCTTGGCGTAGACGCTGCGCCCCACCTGGAAGACACCGTAGCCGACGCCCGCCACCAGCAGCGCCAACACCAGCAAAGAAATGATTCGGCGCACCCACATGCTGGGGGTTACTGTTCCAGCCATCCGCGTCCCTCCCGCTCGGCCATTCGGGCAGTGCCGGTTGGCTTGCCACTGCCCCCGGGGCCACCGCCCTGCTCCTGATCCCAATCGTCCGCACTGTCATCCACGCACCAGTGCTCAACCAGCCACGAGATCCCGGCCAGCAGCAGCGAGCCGGCCAGGGCAATCCCGGCCCCAATCGCGGCCTGAACGGTGGTGGGGGCCCAGAGTCGAAACAGGCTGACCGCGCCGATCCCCAGAAAGAACCCGCTGAACGCAGCCCCGTTGATGGCTGCGGAGCGGGCAAACATGGCGATTCGGGCTGCGTCAACCGCCCCCACCCGAGTCTTCTCGCCGCGTTTGAACCGTCGGACCCCGCGTCCGCCCTGAAAAATGGCAATCGACAGCAGCACGAACAGCAGCGCCAACCACGGGGTGATCAGCGGCGGTGACATGGCGAGCTGCAAGAGCAGCGCGGATAGCAACGCTCCGATCAACAGGCCGATCAGAGCGGACAGCGACATTCCCCTCCAGGAGAGGGGTTTCACTCGGTCCCCTCTTCGTCGTCAAAAATCCGCACCCCGTGGTCGGGGAGGGGAATCATCCCGGTCGGGCTCGGGCGAATCACCCGGCGCCGGGTCGGCGGCGGAGCGGGCCGCTCCTCGCTGGTGACCGAATCGACGATCCGGACCCCCTCGGAATCCTGCGAGAACCGCCAGTTCGGCAACTCCGGCAGGTCGGCAGCGCGCTGCGGGGGAAACTCGGGGGCCGGCGGGGTCTCGACCGGCAACGCCACCGGCGGCGGGGTCTCGACCGGCTGACGGCGGCGCCGGGGAGGAGTCGAGGAGAACCGCTTGGTGGTCCGCAGTTCATCCACCCGGGTGCGAACTTCCTCCCGATGGAGCAGCCGCTGGAAGATGGAGTCCCCCTCCACCTCGGCCAGTCGCACCCGGTTGCCCCGGATGGTGACGGGCGGGGCCGCGCGGTGGGCGGCGGCTCGCGACGGAACCGGCGGAGCGGGCTTCGGCTCATCGGTCGGCAGCCACCGCTCGACCACGTTCAGGATGCCGCCAATGTCGGGGGCCTGAGCTGCCAGGTCGGTGAGCCGGTGGCCGGCAAACCGGCCGTTGGGCCGCAGCAGCGACCACGGGTACAGCACGAAGGCGCGCTGGGCGGCGCGCGGGTGCGGCACGGTCAGGGTCGGAGTCTGGATCCGCTCACCCTGGTAGTCGATCAGGTCGATATCGAGGGTGCGCGGGCCCCAGCGCTCCACCCGCCGGCGGCCAAACTGGCGTTCAATGCTCTGGGTTAGGGCCAGCACCTCTTCGGGGGCCATGGTTGTCTGTGCCAGGACCACCGCGTTCAAGTAGTTGGCCTGCGACTGCTGTCCCGGGGCCAGCACCGGCCGGGTTAGGACCAGGGGCGAGACCGCCACCATCGTCAGACCGGGGGCTTCCCCGAGGGCCGCCACCGCCCGCGCCAGAATCTGTTGCGAGTCGCCGAGGTTTGAGCCCAGTGCCAGGACCACCTCGTGGGAAGCCGGGGCCGGGGCGGGCGACTCGACCAGCAGGTTGGCCAACTGCGGGGGCAGCTGGGGGGCCGGCGGTGGCGGAGTCGATTCCCGGCGCCGATGGAGGGTGACGGAGACGTCGTTGAACAGGTGGGCAACGGGAGCCATCGGCTTGTGGACCGTGACGTCCACTTCCTGGACCAGCGGGTTTTGCAGCGCCATCTGCGCGAGGTGGTGAGCCAGCGTCTCCAGCAGGTAGACGGGCTTGCCTGTCAGGATCGCCACCGCGGCGTCCGCCATTTTCGAATAGTCGACCGTGTGCTGGACGTCGTCAGTTTCCGCGGCCCGACGCGCATCCACGTAGAGGGTCAGGTCGGCGGTGAACACCTGGGAACCGGAACGTTCAAAGTCGTAGACGCCGTGATGCCCGACGGCGCTCAGACCACGCAACTTGATGACATCGAGGTCCTTGCCCACAGTTACGCCCCATTCATTTGTGCCACCAACCTGCGGTTGGCTGCCACGTCATGCACTCTTACGCCCCACACCCCAGCCTGCCAGCAGAGGCGAGTGACGGCCAGCGTCCCCTCGTCCACGTTCTCCGGGTAACGTTCCCGGACGAACCGCTTCCGCGAGGCCCCCACCAGCACCGGGTATGGTTCCGCTACCCAGGTTCCCAGGTTCTCGACGATTTTCCAACACTGCGGCCCGGTGAGTGCAAAACCGAGGCCCGGATCGATGACGATGCGCTCGGCCTTGACCCCAGCCTCCCGCGCGCGCTCCACCTGGGCCAGCGTCTCGTCGAGGACGTCCTGGAGGACGTCCCGATAGCTCTCATCCAGGTCCGGATCCCCGGGAAAACCGCGCCAATGCTGGACGATGTAACCAACATCTCCCTCGGCCACCACCCGGTTCATTTCCGGATCGAAGCAGCCCCCCGAAATGTCATTCACGTAGTGCACGCCCGCGTCGATGGCTCGGCGAGCAGTGTCCGCGTGAATCGTATCCACAGACACGCGCAGGCCCTCACTCAACAGCACCGGCAGCACCGGAGCCAGGCGGTGCCACTCCTCTTCCACGCTGATTCGGGTCGAACCGGGTCGGGTCGACTCGGCCCCCACGTCAATCAGGTCGGCGCCCTCGGCCCACAGGTCCAGCCCGTGCGCAATCGCGTCGGCCGGGCTGAGCCAGCGGCCCCCGTCAGAGAACGAGTCGGGCGTCACGTTCAAGACACCCATCAGTTTCACCGGTGCAGCCCACTCATTCCGATCAGGCCAAACAGTTCCGAGCGGCCCTGGGCTGAGTCCAGTTCCCCGCGGAACACGCTGGTCAAGGTGGTGGCGCCGGGCTTGGCTACCCCCCGCATCGACATGCACAGGTGCTCGGCCTGCATGATGACCGCCAGCCCGCGCGGGGCCAGCATCTCTTCCACCGCGTCGGCCACCTGAGTGGTCAACCGTTCCTGCACCTGCAGGCGGCGGGCGTAGCCTTCGACCAGGCGGCCAATCTTGGACAGCCCGGTCACGCGGCCACCGCTCGGGAGGTAGGCCACGTGGGCGTGACCTGAGAACGGCAGCAGGTGGTGTTCGCACAGGGTGCGAAACTCAATGTCGCGCACCAGAACCAGTTCTTTACTGTCGACCGCGAAGGTGGTTCGCAGGTGATCGCGCGGATCCTCGTCGTAGCCGCGGACCAGCTCCGCCCAGGATCGGGCGACGCGGTCCGGGGTGCGGCGCAGGCCATCCCGATCCGGGTCTTCCCCAATGGCAGCCAGCAGGGCGCGAGTCGCCTCGCGGATGGCGTCCTGATCAACCATCAGTTCTCCTCGTTCTTCTCCCCCGGGTCCATCCGGGTCGGATCTAGCTCAGCGGGACCGGTGGCAGGCCCGGGTTCCACCCCGAGCGGCTCGCCAAGTCGGGCCCCGGGAATGGCCGCGTCGGCCCCGTAGTTCCAGACGGGCCGTTCGGGCTGCTTCACCACATCGCGGAAAATCTCGGCCAGCTGCTGCTCGTCCAGCGTTTCCTCTTCGAGGAGGCGGACGGCCAGTCGGTCCAGCACGTCCCGGTTCCGGGTCAGAATCTCCCACGCTTCGCGGGTCGCCTCGTCCAGCAGCCGGCGGGTTTCGCGGTCAACCTGAGCGGCCACGTAGTCGGAGTATCCCTGGCCGCCACCTCGGCCCATTTCGCGGCCGAGGAACGGGTCCGTGTCCTCACTGCCCAGCTTGACCGAACCGACCTCGCTGCTCATGCCGTAGTCGGTGACCATGGCCCGAGCCGTCTTCGTGGCCTTCTGAATGTCGTTGGCGGCCCCGGTGGAGGGGTCGCGGAACACGATCTCTTCGGCCACCCGGCCGCCCATGGCGTAGACCAGGTCGTCCAGCAGCATGTTGCGGGTCTTGGAGTAGCGGTCCTCCGCGGGCATCACCATCGTGTAGCCGAGGGCACCGCCGCGGGGCAGGATCGTCACCTTGGTGACCGGATCGGTGTAGTGCAGGGCAGCGGCGCAGAGGGCGTGACCGCCCTCGTGGTAGGCGGTGACCGCCTTGTCGTGCTCGTTCATCACCCGGGTCCGCTTCTGGGGCCCGGCAATCACCCGGTCAATCGCCTCGTCAATGGCGCGGGAGTCGATCAGGTCCGCGTTCGAGCGGGCGGTCAGCAGGGCCGCCTCGTTCAGCACGTTTGCCAGGTCGGCGCCGGTAAAGCCCGGGGTGCGCTTGGCAATCGCGGCCAGGTCCACGTCCTGGGTCAGCGGTTTGCCCCGCGAGTGTACCCGAAGAATCTCGGCCCGCCCCTTCAGGTTCGGCGCTTCCACGGCGATTTGACGGTCGAAACGACCGGGACGCAGCAGGGCCGGGTCCAGGATGTCGGGCCGGTTGGTGGCCGCAATCATGATCACGTTGGTGCGGGCGTCAAAGCCGTCCAGCTCAACCAGCATCTGGTTCAGGGTCTGCTCGCGCTCGTCGTTGCCGCCGCCAATCCCCGAGCCGCGGTGACGGCCGATGGCGTCGATCTCATCGACGAAGATGATCGCCGGGGCGGCCTTCTTCGCCTTGTCGAACAGGTCGCGCACCCGCGATGCACCCACCCCGACGTACAGTTCCATGAACTCGGAGCCGGAAATTGAGAAGAACGGGACGCCCGCCTCGCCGGCCACGGCCTTTGCCAGCAGGGTTTTACCGGTGCCGGGAGGTCCGTACAGCAGCACGCCGCGGGGAATCTTCGCCCCCACGTTGATGAACTTGGTCGGGTTGTCCAGGAACTCTTTGATTTCTTCCAGCTCTTCGACCGCTTCGTCTTCCCCGGCCACGTCCGCAAACGTCACCTCCGGGTCGGACCGGTTGAACTCGCGAGCCTTAGCGTTGCCGAAGCCGCCCATCATCTTGCCACCAGCGGCCTTGGACATCAGCCACCAGAAGCCCAACAGCAGCAGCATCATCGGCAGGATCAGCTGCAGCATCGACCCCAGGAAGGACTGGGAGGGGTAGAGAGCGTTGTAGCCCTGCGGCGGCTCGGCATCGTCAATTAGGTCCAGGACCTCCTGCGACTGCACCCGCGCGTAGGGGAAGGAAATGTTCTTGCCCAGGTTCCGCTCCGGGTCGGTGACCGCGGTCGACTTGTGGACGTAATCTTCCTTCAGGGTCAGGTTCACCTGCTGGGTGCCGTCATTGACTACGGCCCGCTCAATCGGTTGGGATTTGAGGATCTCAATTCCCTCGGAGGTGACCACCGTGGCGGGCTGAACCATTCGCCAGACAAACCAGGACATGGCCATCAGCATCAGCAGGGGCACCACGATGTATGGCCATACTCTGGCACCGGACTTCTTGGGTGCTTGCTTCTTGTCTTCAGCCATCAAATGCTCTCCACGTTTCCTGAGGGCGCCTAGCCGCCGTATACGTGCGGGGCCAGCGTCCCGACACAGTTGAGGTTGCGGTACTTCTGGTCGTAGTCCAGACCGTAACCGACCACAAACTCGTTTGGAATGTCGAAGCCGACGTACTTGACGTCCACCTCAACGCGCTGAACGCCGGGCTTGCGCAGCGCCGCCGCGATCTGGACGGAGGCCGCCCCGCGAGTTTCCAAGTTGTCTTTCAGCCAGGCCAAGGTCAGGCCCGAATCGATGATGTCTTCCACGATCAGCACGTGGCGTCCGTGCACATCTGTGTCCAGGTCCTTCAGAATCCGGACCACCCCGGAGGACTTGGTCCCCGAGCCGTAGGAAGAAATTGCCATCCAGTCGATTTCCACCGCTGACTTCAGTTTCCGGGTCAGGTCGGCCACCACCATCAGGGCCCCGTGCAGCACCCCGACCACCAGGAAATCTCGGCCCGCGTAGTCCGAGTCAATCTGCTCAGCCAACTCCTGGAGCCGCTGTTGAATCTGCTCCTCCGTGATGAGGACTTTCTCAAGATCGTTGCCCAGCTGTGCTGCTTCCATAGCCATCCTTTGATTACCCGGGTGAGACTAGCGTCCACTCAAGATTGCCACAGTTCCCACCTACTGGGCATCTTCATTCGCCCACAGCGTGGAGGGCGCGAACTCCAGGCCGGACCCGCGCCGGCGCACCCGCACCGCCCCGGGCAGCCAGGTGGGCCCCTGCCCGTGCCAGTTTGTGACCAACCTGTCCACGTTTTCGAGGTGAACGCTGGCCAGCTCGCCCGCCACCGCCCCGCATTCGAGGGCCAGTTGCCGGTAGAGCCGGCGCCGGATTGCCGCCGGGAGGGCCCGGGTGGGGGCCACCGGGATTAGCCGGTGTCCGTCCGCGCTGCGGGTTTGCAGCCGGGCCACCTGGGCATCGGCCAACTCGGTCAGCGCCTGCTCGTCATCTTGCAGTTGGCGCGCGGTGCGGGCGAGCGCGGGGGCGACGTCCTGGCCGAGGGCCCGCTCCAGCGCCGG
>WPCI01435131.1_pt1 | contig 21852 bp, 11 predicted proteins | sample 5399871 | NCBI WGS metagenome assembly WPCI01 (sample SAMN12869469, study PRJNA574797) | sludge metagenome | isolation source: wastewater treatment of pH7 | place: China:Beijing | collected 2019-05-20 | reverse complement strand
AAAGTGAAAGTGAAAGAGGGAAAAACACAACCACCGAAGCGTTATACAGAAGGACAACTTATTACGTTAATGAAAACAGCTGGTAAGTATTTAGAGAATGAAGAGCTGGAGAAAGTATTAAAGAAAACAGAAGGTTTAGGTACGGTATCTACAAAAAAAATATGTGCATAAATTAAACAATTAAAAGGAACGTTTTGAACAAAAGCTTTAAGAGGTTCAGGAATATGTGTGCAAAATTAATTTATGTGCAAAAATATAGTTGAACTTGATACAGTAATTAAGTGAAGAGGGTTTTGATTTTTAAATGAATTAAGAAAATTAAATCGCAATAGCAATCAATTGTTTTAGAGAACACAGGAATTAAATGAATGGTAAAATGAGTATTTTTATTGAAATATATCTAATAGCATCTTGGATACGTATTTTATCAGGATTTTCATATAAATATAATCACTTGAAATCTTTAAAGAGAAGGGATTAGGGATAATGAATGCCTTAATAAATTTTTTGCTAAATAAGCTATTTAACATTGGTACAAACCTTTCGAGAATAGAAAAAATAGAAAATCAGCACATGATGTATAGACAAAAAAATTTGTTGAATACTTTAATAATTATAATTGTCTTTGTATTAATTACAGGATCTTCATATTATTTATATAATTATTATAGACTACATTCTTATGTTTTGATTTTTTTATACGAATTGATATCTATACCTATATATATATTGATGGTGAGACGTATAGGAACTAGTGAATTACCTGTAAATATTTTTGGTTTTGTCAATATTTTAATTGTATTACCTATAATTTTATCAATATCGTTGATAGAGTTATTTTACTCTAAATTTTCATATTTAAACTTTTTATGTTCGGTTATAATAATTAGCGTATTGTATGTAATGTATTATGGAATCTATTTTATTATTAATGATTTATTTAATTTAAAAGAAGTACCAAAAATGTCTGTTGTTCTTAAGAATAGTGAAGAACTAGTAGTAAATTTAATCTCAGTAACAAAAAGAGGAGACTATATTGTAGAAATTTTAAATGATGTTAAATATGAAAACACAGAAGTATTGATTAACCATTCTGAGATTCAAAAGGTAATATTACATTTTAAAACTAAAACATGTAACAAGGAAAAAGGAGCGGATTAAATTACTTTAGAAAAAGATAATAAATTTATTTAAAGTGATTCCTAGATGTAAAGGGATAGTATATTTAGCATTTATATAGGAGGAGAAGATTATTAAATAAGTGTAAATAATAACATATGCTTTAACAAGTGTACGATTATATAATATATTTATTTGGTATAATTAGGAATGTGTGGATGGATTTATCTGGTTTGAATATAAAGAAAACATTTGATATTAAAAAAAATATAGAGCAAGGACTGAAATGTTTTTTATAAAGGAGTAAATTATGGGGAAAAGTACGGATGTTAAACATAGTATAGCAGGTTACTATTACCAGTTGTTATTGGCAACACGTGAATTATTATTTCTAGCTAAAAAATCAAATAACCAGCTTGATTACGTTGCAATAGAGAAAGGATCCGATGTTCGAGTTTCGACCCAAGATAATAGTTATATAGAAGCAAAATTTTATAAAGTCAATGCATTTACAAAGGCTGCAAATGCAATTAGGCACACAATTTTTAACTTTTATAACGATTATAAAAAGAAGATTCACACAGGAGATGATATACCTAATTATTGTTTTGTTACAAATGTGCCTATTGCAACAAAAGATGAAGAGTTTTTTAAGAAATGGACCGGTAGAAAAATAATTGATTACACTGAATACATTAAATATATTAAAGAGTGTTTGGTGTATGAGTATATAAAAAAAGAAAAGTCTGAAGAGTTTCAGGAGTATAAAAAGAAAAACCAAATAAAGGGTTTAGATCCTGAGAAAAGCAATGATTCGAAATATTATCTAGAACTTTTTAAACATTTACAAAAAAATCCAAATGAATATAAAGTTTATGCAGATCCGGACATGTTGGATGATGACGACATAGAACGTTTTATAGAGCGTTTTACTTTTGAATTTTCACCTACAAAGAGTTCGAAAGAATTTTCTATTATAAAAATAAAGAAAGATATATTTAATCTCATTGAAGAATATGATAGTAGCGTAACAAAAGATGAACTTAATCATATATGTAATTTAATTATGGAAGATTTCTTTAATACTACTATATTAGAAAATAGTAGTGAAGTAACGTTAAAAAGAATGAAACAACTATTTAGAGAAAAGCATGAACAAAAGCTAGAATTTTTAAATAACGTTCAATTGAAAATATTTATTGATGCTATGAAAGAAAATATGGAAGATTATAAGAATTATTTAGATGAAGCAGGATTTGAAGATAAAGATGATGTTATGGCATTATTAATTCACTGTCAAGAACAATTATTTGGAGAAATGGACATATCAGGAGTAGAGGAGGTTGCTCGCCGATATGTTATGGATAGTAATTTCAATTCACCAAATTTAGTTATCCAAATGTTGCAAACTATGTGTGAAGTAGCAGTTAGCTCTCAAGAAGAATTAGGAGAGATTTCATTAAAAGGATTGAAAGGTTTAAATAATTTTTCCCATAAAGACAATAAGGAGTATTGTTTAAAAGGAACAAGTAGTCGATATGCTCGTTTTCTTCAGAAGTTTATACATAATGTGGAGCAGTATCATAATATAACAGAACTTTGTGATACACAAACGGTTATTTTTGAATCAAATAAACGATGTGATATAAATAAGAATTTAATTTCTTCAATTGTACTTGATATTAGTGATGCAAGTGATGAATTTGAGAAAAGAAAAATGTTATACGACTCTTTGGAATATAGATGTAATTATTGTTTAAAGAGGGATTCAGATATAGACGATTGTGAATTTGCGAAAAAAATAAGAGGAGAAAGCATATGAAAAGTGTTTTAGGAAAATTAGGAATAAAAAAGAAAGTTTTATTAGAAGGAATCTTGGATGGAAAAGAATGCTATTTGTGTGGTGGATACCGAGATAAGATAATTATAGCTTTTATGATGGATGATATTAAAGAAATAGAGAAAGTTGTATACTCAGTTCCAGATTTAAAGAATGTTATAGAAAAGGACATTAAAGAAGAGGGGGATAAAAAGACAGAAGAGGAAATAAGTTTGCCAACATTTCTTTGGGATATTTATATAGTGGGATTTTATAACCTGTCTATAAATAAACGCTTGGATGTTTCCGAAATTTCAAAAGTTCATAGGGATCGTTATATCGCAAGGAAAATTATTATTGAATATGAAAATGAGACAGAACTAATTCAGAAATATAATCAAATAATTGATCCGCAAGTGTATCTAAATGAACTATATAGTAGAAATTCTGAGGAAAAGGAATTAATAGATTTACATAAAATTGATGAAAGTATAAAAGAAATTAAAGGTTTTTTAGAAATAACAACAAAAAATTAAGGGGTCTTTTATATGTATTTAAAGTCAGTAAAACTTAAAAATTTTAGAGGATACGGAGAGAATCCGGATAGAGAAGACGGTTTATATGTCTTTGATGATTTAGATAAAGATTTCGTCGTATTTCATGGATTCAATGGATTTGGAAAATCATCCTTTTTTGAGGCGATTGAATGGTGTTTAACGGATACTATCAAGCGTATAGAAAATTTTCATGGCACATACAGTGCTAATGAGTTAAAAACGTCTCAACATTTAAAACATTTTCATCCGACAAAGGGGAATATTGAAGATAGAAAAGTCGTTGTAGAATTGCTTTTTAACAATGGGTTAAAAATGGTAAGAACGACAAAGAGTATTGCATATAGATTTGGAAATGGAAATAATTATGCTTCAGAATTAATAGTTGAAAAAAATGGAGAAAAAATTAAGGATTACATGCACGAATTTACTATAGAAGAAAAAATAGATAGAAATAACTTTATACATGCACATTTGTTAGGACAAGAAAATATAAATCATTTTATTCGAGCATACTCTCCTGAGCAAAGACGTAGTATATTTATGCAGATGTTGGATCTTCATAAATTAAATTCACTATATACAGAAGCGCATGAGATTAAAAGAAGTAGAGGGTTTGTAAATAAAAAGGATGAAATTGAACGTAATAAATCTTCACTAGAAAAGAATTTAAAAGGGATAGATACATTTTTGAGGAATAAGAATTATGAAACAATGGATAAATTTTTATCTACAGTACAAGCTGTTTATCAAGAAATTGTGAATATTCCTAGAGAAAGGGTCGAAAATGGTGAATTGGCAAGTATTCAATTTAAGCCAATATCCAAAATTAGCCCGAAGGTGGCTATAAATATTTTGGAAGAAAACGAGAAAAAGTATTATGATTTGCTAAAAATTAAGCGCGATCTATATGACTCAAAACAGAATTTAGAAAAGATTAAACGTGTTATTGAGGATTTAGAATTATATAAAGTAGGTGAGAGATTATATAAAGAGAATAATATTTCGAATTTTTTGATGGATACAGATTTACATCAATCAAAAAAACGTTTTGAGAGTGCAATTAAGAGTATAAATATTCTTTCTAGCGAAATCAATAATCAAATTTCTAAACGGAAAAATTTAACGGGATATGAGAGTGCTTTTTCAAATTTAATAATAATGTCTAGAAAAGAAATTCTTCAAGAAGAGTTTTGGAATGAAATAACAAAGGTGAAAAAACGTTTACAAGAATTAGGTTTAATCTTAATGTTTAATAACACTAGTAATGAAAAGCGGAGTTTCCAAAATTTAATAGGGTTATTAGGTAAGGACTATTGGAAGCAGAAACAGTTGGAGTATAATAAATTAATAAACGTACTAGATATACAGCGACAAAGAATTTTATCTATTAATGAGAATATAAAAACTACATCAAAATTAAATAAACAATACCAGGAATTATTACTTAATGCAAAAAATTATATTTTAGAGAATGATACTAATATCAAGGAATGCCCAATATGTTTAAGTAATAATTTTGACCAATCAGAGATAGTAAATAATATTGAGGGTTTTTCGCATCAAGTTACAATAGTTGAAAAACTAAAAACAATTATTGATTATACCTCCTCTTCAGGGGAAGAAATTATAAATAATTTGATTGCAGAACGAGCAGATGAAGAAAAAAAACAAGCTGAACTTAAACAAAGTATTACCAATTTACATAAAGAAATAGCTAAAGTATCTAGCGAATTGAGTGAAGAATATAATAAACAGTATAATAATATATTAATAGAATTGGATAATAGAATTAATTTCAAAAAAAATGAACTACTTAGAGAAAAACAAGAGAAGGATAGTGCATATAAAGATGTAAATCGTATTAATCAAGCATATAAATTGATGTTTGGTGAAGAATTGACTATAGAAAACTATGAAAAACAAAATATGATAAAAAAGAGGGAACAAACTGAAGTTCTGAAACAAAATTGGTATCATGAAAACAAAGAAAAACTAAGATTGTTTGTTGAACCAAGTTATAATGATATTAAAGATAAAATATTAGAACTTGAAACAGATGAAGATGTTTCGCAATTTTATCCTAATAATCGAGAAACGTTAGATTTAAGTTTAAATCTGAATACAAAGGATCTGGAAACTATTTCTCTCACTGAAAAAGCTTTATTAAAGCTACTTGAGTTTAAGATACCTGAAGATTTTAAAGAAAAGTTTACAGAGTATGAGCAACTAAATATACTAATAAGAAAAGACGAACAAAAACTTGAATTATTAGAGTATTATAAAGGGGAAATAACTAAAATAGTTGAAGAACTATCAGATTTTCAAAAGTCGACAGTGGAAGAAAAACTAAAAAAGCATCCAATCATCAGTTGGATATATGAAATTATTAATCCACATCCATTCTATAATAAATTAGTTATAACTAATGAAAATAGGGGTACAAATTTTAAAGATGAGTCGGAGAATCTTATCTTAGATCAAATATTTAGTTCAGCACAGTTAAATATTTTGGCGTTAAGTGTATTTTTAGGGTTAGGTTTATCACAAGAGAAAAGTAAATTAGAACAACTCTTTATGGATGATCCTATTCAAAGTATGGATGATATAAATACACTAGCGTTTATTGATGTCTTGAGAGGGATAATGGATTCCCAATTTAAGAAAAAGTTAATTATTTCTACTCATGATGAAAAATTTGCCAAACTATTAGCAATTAAGATGAGGAATCGTGAATTTACTCAGTACAAATTTATTAGTTATAGTGAAGAAGGGCCTATGTATATTAAATTATAATCAAATTATTGTATGGAAATAAATAAGAATTGAATATATAATTGGTGATATAAGATAGAGGTTTCTTACAGTGATAACAGTTTTTTTACTGATTTTCGATGTGCAGCACATGGAAAGTTATTGTAATTATTAAAGCTACTATTTAGAAATTGTAATAAACGTATTTTAGGCAAAGATTATATTTAGGGATGTAAAAGTAGAATCGACAAAATGAATGATTTAAATTAATAATTCAGACCTTCAATTGAACAGTTTTATAAATTTATTAGTTATTCATCTAAGATTGGAAGAAGTGTGCTTAAATGTTATCTGGGTAGATGATTCTTCTTAGATTCCAAGTTTATTAGACTATATTGTAGATTTAAAACGCAGTTTAATCAAAAAAACACCACAAACATATATTATATGGTAAATAAGAAGGCTCCATCTTGAAAAAGTTTAATCAAGATGGAGTTTTTTGTTAGAAGTCTGCATTTAGTTTTTATAGAAAGATTGATCCAAACTCATGAACATATTTATTTTAATCGTTTACTTATACCTAACTTATTCTTTAAGAAAAAACAGAACTTCAATAACTACTTTTAAAAACTGTGTAATAACATAAGGAAGTTTAAATAAAGGGTTATATGTTCCATAGAGTAAAGGGTTACTAGAACCAGTATTTAACGTAAAAAACTTTCTGTTCCAAAGGATTTAATGTCACTTTTCATCTCTATTTTATTCTTTCAATGCTTAATAATGATTTTCTTGTAACTGAAAAATCACTTCTTATTTTGATAGCGGGTGAGTTTTATTCAAGGTTTTTAATATCATGTTTCATAGCTTCTATCATCCTTCAACACTAATTCCTGGAATATTTCTTGTTGCTTTTATTGTGATTACTGTATAATTGTGCGACTAATTCAACTAATATGGAAATTTATGATTTTTAGTTGACGCCCATGAAACATAATGATTATTATAATTCACTTCATCAAATTCTAAATGAAATCTTCTTATTTTCCCTATATACGGTAGATATTTTGCAAACTCATTTTCATTTCTATTGTCATTGTTCTCTCAATGACGAATATTTTGTAATAACTTTTCCAAACATTTATCTGTAGTGTCTCAATTACTTCTACCACTTCCTTCTTTTAGATGATTTACCCATATTTAAAATAATTCGGTGTCTTTTTCATTTTCCTAAAACTAATAAGCATCTTTATAAAATAGTAGTGGGTCTCTCAATTTTTAAAGAGATAGGGGAATTCCAGTTCATTTATTTGGTAAACGGTTAAACCTTTTTTGAAATAGGGAGATCATTTTATAAGCAGTTCAACTTTATTTCAAAGCCACATATATAAGAATGTAAAACCAAAAAAGTATATACATTTTGAATTGGTTCTATTGTAAATATTTCACTATCAAACTAAGTTCACACAATGTTAATTATAGTATAGAAATTGTTGCTTACTTCTAATTATCATGTAGAAGTAACTAAGCATATAATAAACATTATGCGTTGAGTTTCTATTGATATTGCATTTAAACTCGTCGTATAATGTATAGGGAAGTGCTTATTTTTTATAAATTTGTTAACTTATAACTCAGCATATAATATAAGAAGGTGGGAAGATGCTACATAAATATCGTAAGTATTTAATTGATAAAGGAAAATCTCAGAATACATTACTATCCTACATCAACGATTTGCAAATTTTCTTTCAAGAAATGAGATTAAATCCAGATAGTTATGTAATAAGTAATGATATTAAAAAATGGATAAGAGATATGTTAAATCCTCGAGAAGGTAAAGCATTGTCCGTAAGTACGATAAATCGTCGTTTAAATACTCTCAGGAGTTATTTTAGTTGGGCTGAAAGAGAACAGTATATTAAAGTAAATCCTATGACAGATATTAAAGATTTAAAAGTGGCAGATGAAGAATATGAAAAGATCATGTGGCTGACAGAGAAAGAGTTTGAAGACTTATTGGAGCGAATGAGGAAGTATCCTGTAAAGACTAGAGGAGTAAATCCTGAAGAAAAGTATCGGAGAGATAGAGCTATTATTTATATCCTCACTTATGCAGGATTACGTGTGGAAGAGTTATCAAGTTTAAAGATTACGGATATAGATTTAGATTTAAAAAAGATTAGGGTAATTGGAAAGGGGACTAAGGTAAGAACCATACCAATGTCAAACTTTCTTTATAATGAAGTATTGGACTGGCTTCAATTCAGAAATAAGATAGCAAAGGACAAAGAGATAGTTAACCAGTCACCATATGTTTTTTATAGCCAACGATCTGAAAAATTTTCAATTCGTGGAATTCAGGCTATGATTGAAAATTACAGTACATTAGATAAAAAATTAACACCTCATATGTTTAGGCATACTTTTTGTAAATGGATGTTAAAGGCAACCAATAACGATATAGAAAAAGTTCGTCGTCTAGCAGGTCATAGTCATATTGCCACTACAACGAGATATTTAAAGAATTCTTTTGATGAATTGACAGATGCTGTAGAAGCAATGCCAATCTTTTAAATTTAATTACTTATATTATTTAGGAGGGATTCATTTTGAAGGCAGTAATTATAGCAGAGAAACCTTCCGTCGCTAAGAACATTGCTGATGCATTAAAAATTAGAAAAAGAAATGATGGGTATTACGAGGGAGATAATTATATTGTCACTTGGGCATTTGGTCATTTGCTTCAATTATATGATGCAAAAGACTATGATGAAAAAATGGCTAAATGGCAAATGGATAATTTTCCTTTTATTCCAGAGAAGTTTCAATATAAAGTAAAAAGCAGCCCGAAAGATAGAGATAAGGCTGATAGTGGTGCGAAAAAACAGCTAAGTATAATCCGTTCTTTACTTTTTAGAGAAGATGTTGATTCTATTATTTCGGCATGTGATTATGACCGTGAGGGGCAAGTAATTGGTGATAGTGTCATTTATAATATAAAAGCACCGAAACAAGTCTATCGTCTATTATTGAATGAATGGACACCAGATGAGGTAAACGCAGGGTTAAAACAAATTAGACCAAACTCGGATTTACGTCCGCTGCAAGACGCGGGAGTAAGTAGACAATGGGCAGATTGGGCGATTGGAATAAATTTAACTTCTGTTGCTACACTTAAGTATCAAAAAGGAAAAGGGCAAGCGTTAAATATTGGGCGCGTTTTATTACCTACCTTGAAAATTATTTATGATCGGGATAAAGAAATCGAAACGTTTGTACCGGAGAACTATTACAAATTAGTTGCTACATTTAAAACACAAAGGGAAGAAGAATTTGAAGCAACTTATCTGGAGAAGCAAGAGGAGAAGTTTAAAAATAAGGCTACCTTAGATGAAATATATAATATATTGCAACGTTCTTCAGGAGAAGTTATAGATAAACAGGTTGAACAGAAAAGAGAATATCCTCCTTTTCTATTTAATTTATCTAATTTACAAGGATATGTTACAAGTAAGTATAAAGGATGGACATCAGATAAAGTATTAAAAGTAGCTCAGTCTTTATATGAGAAAAAATATATTACTTATCCCCGTACAGGAAGCACAGCTTTAGAAGAAAGTTTAGTTGGACGAGCAGCTAAAGTATTAGAAGCAGTAAAAAAAGGATTGCCATACGAAGATGAAATCTCTTTTGTTAAAACAAAACGAGTATTCAATAATGCAAAAGTTGAAAGTCATAGTGCTATCATGCCTACGTATGTGCTTCCTAAATCATTAACAAGTGACGAGCAAATTGTATATACAGCAGTCAAGAATCGTTTTATCATGCAATTTATGCCTGTAGCAGAGCATGAAGAAACACGTATTCAAATTAAAATTAGTGATTCCTTAATAAAAGGTGTGTTTATTGCAAAAGGTCGTGTTCAGATTGTTGAAGGCTGGCGTAAAGTAGAGAAAATTGAATCCAAAGACAAGATGTTACCATTTGTGGAATTTAAAGAGAATCTGGAAATTACAAATGCAGATGTTACTTCCCATGTCACAAAGCCGCCAAAGCATCATACTGAGAAAACCTTATTACGTATAATGGAGACTTGTGGAAAAAACTATGATGAAGAAGAAGCTGTGTTAAGTGGTTTTAGTATAGGGACTCCAGCTACTAGAGCGGAAACAATTAAGAAATTGAAGGATATAGGTTATATTTTTTCAAAAGATAAAAGTTTATTATGTAGTGAGTTAGGTCGAAAAATTGTAGAAACATTTCCTGTGAAAGAGTTGTTTGACTTGGAGTTTACGGGTAAATTAGAAAAAGCCCTGTCGGACATGGAAAAAAAGAAAGTGAGTCGAAGTGTCTTTTTAAACTTTATCTTTGATTTTACAAGGAAATCAGTAGAAATGATTAAAAATGACCAAGATGTTATCTTACACCATGTTACGAGAGAACCGAAAGAGGTAGAGGTTTTAGGGAAGTGTCCAATTTGTTCTAACGCCATTGTGGAAGGACAAAAAGGTTTTGGGTGTTCAGATTGGAAGGATGGGTGCAAGTTTGTTATTTGGAAAAATGATAAATTTTTAGCAACAATGAAGAAAAAGCCAACAAAGACAATGGTTAAGAATTTATTGAAAAATGGGGAAGCGTTAGTTAAAGGTTTAACAAGTAAAAAAGGAAACAAGTTTGATGCGATATTAAAATATGAAAAAAATCCTGAAAATGAATTTTTTAGTTGGAAAATGAGTTTTGTAGATAAGGTTTCTCAATAAGGTTTCTCGTAGAGAAGGTTTAGGTACTTATTGAAATAGAAAAATCAGAAAGACCTCGCATGTCAAGGAGAAATGTGAGGTCTTTGTGTTTATAATACTTTGTTGTAAGAGGTTATATGGATATTAGGAATTCGAAAGAAGAATATAAAAATATAAGTTGCTTGAACTATAATAGCAGGCTAGTAGAAAGTATATTTATTAATTTTTAGTTTCAATAAATTTAATTGGTATTATAATTAAATAAACAAATATTTCGTGGATTGCTATTTAAGTGATATGAGAAGCGAAATTTTTCAGGAGGGATTGTATGAGCAATATTATTTTGAAGTTACCTTCAGTTGTTAATAGTTATAAGTTACATGAGAATGTTATTTGTCATACTGCTAAAGAGTACAATAAAGAATCATATTTATTTGCGGAAGAAAATGAATGTTTTTCTGTTGTTAATATTAAAACAAAAGAAAAAATATATATAGTGGATTCTTATAAAATGAAAAATAGATTTGATGAATGTTTTTTTATCTTAAAAATAGATGATTTACATGATAAAAAAGATAATTTAGAAGAGCAAATTGAGCAGGGGAAATGGATAAAACATCCTGATTTAATGCAAGATAGAATATCTAAACATACAGTTGCAAAAATCAAAAAGTCTTGGGAAAACAAGTTGTATCCAGAAGGAAGTAAAAGCGGAGAAAAGAATTCAGGATTACGAGCTCCTCAGATAGGGGCCTTATATGCTACGTTATCTCATTGGACCATATCAAGTAATGCAGCAACTATTGTTTTACCGACAGGAACAGGAAAAACAGAGACCATGTTGAGTGTTATGATTGGTGCTAAAGTCTCTAAAGTTCTTGTTATAGTACCTAGTGACGCGTTGAGAGAACAAATCTCCTCTAAATTTATATCTTTGGGAATATTGCCAAGATTAGGAATAGTGGGAAATGTTATTCATCCTATAGTTGGAATCCTTAAAAAAGGAATAAAAGAAATTACTGAGCTAAGTGAATTTTTTTCGAGTTGTAACGTGATTGTAACTACTATGTCATTACTAGCAGGATTTTCAACATCTCAAAAAGAGAAAATCTCTGAATTATGTAGTCACTTGTTTATTGATGAGGCGCACCATATTGCGGCTAATACGTGGAGAGAGTTTAAAACTTATTTTGATGGAAAGAAAATTTTACAATTTACAGCCACTCCGTTTAGAAATGATGGTAAATATATTGATGGTGACATTATTTATAATTATCCATTAGCTAAAGCGCAAGAAGAGGGCTATTTTAAACCAATAAATTTTATACCTGTAGAGGAATATAATGAATTGTTATCAGACCGGAAAATAGCAGAAGAGGCTGTTCAGCAATTAAAGAGAGATATTGCATTAGGATATGATCATATTATAATGGCTAGGGTTAATTCTAAAAAAAGAGCAGATGAAATTATTGAACTTTATAAGCAGTATAAGATTTTTAATCCGATAAAAATATATAGTACAATGAATGCAGGAGATAAAAAAGAAGCTTTAAATCAAATTAAGAATAAAAAAAGTAGAATCATAGTGTGTGTTAATATGTTGGGCGAAGGTTTTGATTTACCACAACTGAAAATTTCTGCCCTTCATGATAAACATAAAAGTTTAGGAATAACCTTACAATTTATTGGACGTTTTACAAGAACAGCTGAAGGTTTAGGGGATGCTACTTTAATTGCAAATACTGCTAATGAGAATGTTAGCAATCAAATTCAAGAGTTGTACCAACAAGATGCTGATTGGAATAAATTGATTCAACAGAAAAGTAAAGAATCTGTTGATCACCGACTTAGCTTAGATGCACTTGCAAATGATTTTACAGGTGATCCAATAGGTGCATTATCAATTCAAGAGCTTCGTCCTAAAACGAGTACAGTGGTATATAGGACTAAACTGCCAGAGTGGACACCAGAAACGTTAGAGAAACGTATTTCCCTCATAGATAATACATGGATTTTAAAAAATATTCACAAGAACATTTTAATTGTTATCGAAAAAAGGCAGCCAACAGTAACTTGGAGTAATACACGAGAACTTCATAACACTGTGTGGGAATCTAGCATTTTTTATTGGGATCCAGAAAAAAGTATATTATTTGTTAATAGTTCTGCAAATGAATGGTTAGATAGCTGGGTTAAGGATTTGATACAAGAGCCTATTCGTATAAATAGCGACAGTGTATTCAATAGTTTTTATGGTATACAGCGTCTTCAATTGAATACCATAGGGTTAAATGAGGCTGTAAAGGGGCCTCTAAGGTATAGGATGTATACAGGAATTGATATTGCTGAAGCTTTGAGTCCTGCAGAAAAGAGGACAAGTGTAAAATCAAATATCTTTGGAGTAGGATATGAAGATGGTCAACAAGTTAGTGTTGGTGCATCATACAAAGGTAAGGTATGGTCAAAATCTTCTTCTGATATAAATGATTGGGTAGAATGGTGTAAAAAGACTGGTGAGAAACTCACTGATAAGAGTATTAAAGTCGAAGATATTTTAAAAGGAGTTCTCATGCCATCTGTAGTAAATGCAATTCCAGAATTATGCCCTATTACAGTAGATTGGCCAGTTGCGTTATTTGAAGATGGTTATTTTAGAGCGGAGCTAAAGTTTGGTGCAATTAAACGTAGTTTATTTGAAGTAGATATTAGGTTCGTTGAGAAAGAAAATGAAAGGTTATTTTTTGACATCATCACGGGTGAAATCACTTCTAGATATTCAATGGAAATTGAAAATAGTCAAGTGATTTATGAGCATCACACTGGGCCTGTAGTTGAAATTTCTACATCGACAAGAGGTCAATTTATAAATATTTTAGGCTATTTAAAAGAAAACCATGTTTTATTCCAGTATCCAGATACTTCATATTTGGAAGGCAGTGTTTTTGTAAAGGTGCCTGATATAGGATTTATATTTGATAAAGATAAAATTGAAGCATGGAATTGGTTAGGTACAAATATAAAAAAAGAATCTCAATATGTCTCGAAGACAGATAGTATTAGGACAGATTCAGTGCAGTATAAAGTTATTCAATCTTTAAAGATGAGTAATAAATATACATTGATATTTGATGATGATGGTAGTGGAGAAGCGGCTGATATAGTGGCAATTTATGAGAAAGGTAAAACACTTTTTTTTGAATTGTATCACTGTAAATATTCAAGTGATCTAAAGGCAGGACAAAGAGTAGGGGATTTATATGAAGTTTGTGGTCAAGCAAATAAAAGTGTTGATTGGAGAAAAAATTTACTAAAGATAGTAAGTCATATTCGACATAGAGAGAAAATTAGGAATAAAGAAGGAAAAAGAAGTCGTTTTGAAGTTGGAGATTATAAAGAGTTGTCAACTTTAGAAAGTAAGATGAAATCGTATAATTTAAAATTAGATGTTTTCATTGTACAACCAGGTATTTCAAAGGAAAATTTGACTGATGCACAACTTAATATCTTGGCAGCTACGGAACATTATTTAAAAAGTACTTTTAAGATTGGGTTTACTGTAATATCTAATAAATAAAAAGAATTTTAATTAGTTTATAAAGGATTAACCTTGATAGAAGATGTCATAGAAAGAGCATGTTTTGAAAAAAATTCAAAATATGCTCTTATTTAATTTAAATTGCTATAGCTTTTATGGGTTTTTAGGTGATTGTAAAAAAGTGGAGATGCATAAGTGTATATTTATTTTTTGAAAATATTCGGAAATACCTTTTTGAAATCTAAACTTACTGCGTTTTCCTTGTTATTATTATTGATAGTAAGTAGATTACCTTGAAGTTGATTTTCTTCTCTATTATCTTTATATACACTTCCAGCTACAATGTCTTCATATTCTCTTAAAGTAATCGTCAGCTCTTTTATTTTGTTTTGTTGTTGTTCAATGTTTTCTTTGTATTGTTCAATTTTTTTCTGTGATTGTAATAGGTCATCGTAAAGAGATTGAATCACTTCATTGACGTGTTTTAAAGCACCTGACAAAGCTTTTGTATCATTACCATAACGTTCAATAATAAATTCGATATTAGGTAGTGGAAGAGGGGGAGCATCATTTTTTGTACTTAATAAAGGTGTATTTAATCGTTCGATATCTTTACGCTTCCTTCGAGACCATACATGTCTTTTTATTCCCGTTACATCTTCTAGGGCTGAAAAATTTATTTTCCCAGGTGTTTTTGATACATAATCTAGTAAAATTTTAGTTAATTCTTCATCGGTATATTTTTGGGGTCTTCCTTTTTCTTTTTTATTCAATGTAATGTATTCTCCTTTTATTAAGTGGTTTATTTATGCAAAACAATTATTCAATTGTTTTAGGTAACTTGGCATCCACAATAGCTTTTTGATTTAATAAACGATTTAATTCATTGGCACTTGAAGATAAATTTTCTTGATCAATTAAAGAGTAATTTAATTCTTCTAGATTGTAATTCATGTTTTTAGAAAGAAATGTTAACATGCTAACTTGCTCGTTAATTTTTCTTTTTAATAGTTTTGAATAGTCATTGAGCCAGGTCAGTCCTTCGTCGATTTTATCTGTCTCAGGTGAAAACAAATAATGACTACAGTGGCGACAATCCCCAGTACAATTGAAAGGATATTCGATATCAGTGCAATATCCAAAATCAACTGGTAAAAAGTTCTTTGTATCATATTTATCTTTATATAGTTTATATTTATTAATAGTGTCTCTAATATATTGAGAGAACGATGGGTCTGGTAAGGAAGTATTTACGTGCATTAATCTCCTATGTTTCTCAGTTAAATTATATACCCATGATTCGGTGAAATATGTAAGATGACTCCAGTAGCCTTTTTGTGTCTCTAAACGCTTATGTCCACCAATAATAGCAATGGTTAGCATATTAAAGCCTTGTAACATCATGTTGCAAAATGCTAAGTGTCGAGTATCTCCAGGAGAAATTTGTTCTATTTGATCATAATTGTACTTTTTTTTTAATATCTCGCGGTAGAACTGATCAATAAGAGAATCAAATTGTCTTAAAGGAAGAAACTCAGTATGCCTTGTACGTTCACTCCCAAAGTGTTCTTTATACAATTCATAGTATTTATAGGTAAATAAATACTGACTATTATCCTCTTTAGGTAAGAAGGATTTAAAGATTTGAACTAAATCATATATATCTTTATTAATTTGAAGTGTGTCTGTAATATCAATGTCTTTTAGTAAATTGCCTTTTTCTTTATTTCTGGGAAGCGTAATTTCATATTTATTTGTATTGTTTTTTGATTGATTTACACAATTCTTTTTAAGTTTTAGGAATTCTGTAGGGCGCATGGGTATAACAGTAGTTATTTTCCACCAAAGCACAATCGGAAAATATTTTTGTAGTTCAAACTCAGTTCCCTCAGTCAAAAATTGTTCGATCTTTTCATCAAAATATAGTATATGGCGATAATTGGGTAAATCCCTACTTTTTTGAATGTTATTAATGAAAGGAGAACAAATATCAATAAATTTATCTGAATTAGTAATGTCGATAAAGGAAAAGAAATCAATTGTATATTTAGCTAGTTCATACCTTTTTCGATAGTTTTGTTTACTTATGTATTCTTCCAAATCAATCAGATGATCTACATTAAATGCTTTTGACATATGAATAGATTCTTTTATGGCGCGAATAACATTATGTATATGATTGACAGAAAAAAGTTGATCAATTAAATGAATGGTATAGCACTTTAAAGCGATGTTTAAATTGCTATACAGTTCTATATCAAATAAAATTCCACGACGGTTATAGTCTTTGTCTCTTATGAACCATTTTGTATCATGAAAGGATTCATTTTCAATTATATTAGCGGTTTTCCATTTGTTGAAATTTTGCAGGAATGTTTCTATATTTTCTTTTGAGCTATGAAAACGTGTCGGCTTTATGGAGATTAAGTTAATATAGCTATCTTTATCTAAGAATTTAGTTTTATTTAGCATTCAATAAGTACCTCACTTAGTAGAAATGTGATAATTTGGATAATCGAAGAGAAAATATTTATTTGCCTCGGTAATGATATGTTCAAAAACTTCGAAGTTAATAAAGGTCTCTATATAGGATTTTCCAAATTCTGAAATAGCTTGATTAATTATATCTAAAATTAAAATAAACCTTATTGTGTCACGGTATCGAATTGTATCAAAGTTAGTACTTTTTATAGAGGTATGAATATTTTTTAATTCTTCCACAATACTAATCAATAAATAAATATTGAATATTGCATTAGGGCAGTTCAAACAAGAATCGAAGTTTGGAAAAGAGCACTGTGGATAGGTAATGCATTGTACATGTTTAGTTTTAGAAGGTTTTTCACCCTTTAAGATTTTAATAATAATCTCTATCACTTGATCTTTCGGAAGGTGCATTAATTTATCAACAATTGGTGCTCTTTCATTTTGATATTTAAGGAGTAAAAATGATATATCTTCTAATTGAGAAGGAGAATAATCATGTTTTAAAACTTGTATAATAGATGTACGATTTTCTAATAAATTAATTTCTGTAGCCTTATCCATCGCTAAATCAATGATGAAATTATAAAGCCATCCAAAAGTTCCGCGGTTAAATAAGTTAAGTGAGACTACGTCTAAAGTGTCATCATGATTTGTAGATTGAACATAAGCAGTAATTGAATTTATATTTCTATGATTCCTTAAGTTTTTTGTTAATTCATGAGATATTTCTGAGTGTTTTCCATAGTTAGTTACAGTATAAAAAAAGTGAGTGAGTAGAGAGCGGTTCATAACTAAACTATTAAATTGGGGCAAATTTTTATTTTTATTAAAAAATGTATTAAAACGTTTGTGTGAATTACTATATTTGCTTATCGAGCCGAGTAGAAGTTCTTGTTCTTGTGAATTCCTACGATGTAATTCACAAATTAGCAATGATGTTGCAGCTGGCATAATCATGTCTTCATTACATAGAAATTGACCTAAAGAACCCGTTTTGGAAATGTAGATTTTTTTACATACTACATAATAATAATTTACAATACTTTGAGCTTGATCAATTGAAAGACTATTTTCTTTAAGTTGTTCTAAAGCGTAAATGTTTAATCCTTCTATTTCTTCTAAAGGTAAGTTTGGAAGTTCAGTAACTATTGTGGATTTTCTCCATCCGTTAATCATATGCATAATCACAAAAAGCCAAGTTTGAGCATATTGCTTATTCCGTTTCGCCATTGCAATATGTAAGTCAATGTTATTCGCGTATGTATAAAAAGCAAGGAATGTTTGTTTATCGTATATTTCTTTATCTCTTTTTAATTTTTCATTGTATTCTATTTTATAGGTGTTTTTAAATGTACATTCTATTTTGCTGCAACAAAAATTCAAAAAATTTATAAAAGTTTGTTTATGAGTACGTGGGATGTTCTCGGTGTTTAGAACTTCTTCAATCTCTTCATCAGTTAATAAAATGATTTCTGTTCTTAGATTGAGAATAATGCTATTTAGAGTATTAAATAAAGAGCGTGCTTTATCTGTAAAAGACTCTTCTTGGCCTCTAGTTTGGGAAATTTTTAATAATACAAACTCATTATATAAAGTTACAGTGTTCTTTAGATCTTCTTTGTAGTATAATGTGTTAATTTTTCTGTTATATAATTCAATAGCAATCGTAGAAAAATTCTTTTTCTTCTTTGCTTTAACAGAATCTATACTACCTTTAGGGATTAAAAATTTAGTATTTGAATTTAATTCGTATGAGTTAGTTTCGGAAAAAGAAGAGACATCCAACTTTTCGTTTTGAATTAGTTTGAGAAGTGTTTTTCTTGGCAGTTCTAGTTCTTTTGAAGCTTGTTCTAAAGTTAAATGATCTTCATTAGCTTTCGTTAAGCTTAAAAAAGCGAGTAAATCTTTTTCTAATATAAATGTTTCTCCTTTAAAGTTTTTTTTAATAAATTTTAAGGTTCCGTTTTTAATCATTTGTAAAACTTCTTTTTCTGTACAAGAGAGCTTATGAGCACAATCTTTAATTGAAATGTAATCTTTAAAGGTAGTTTCTCTGTTTATATAATCTGCTAGTTCTTTTTCTGGTATCAAATATCGTTTTTGAAATTTATTAAAACATGCATTAGGAAATTCACCATTATGAATAAGCGACAAAATACTACTATCATCTTTATTAAGTTTCTTACAAACGTCTTGAACGGTCATAAATCCTTCAGGTGCATGGAGCATTGATTCGTAATCGATAATATCTGTTAAAGGTATATAAGCACGTCTTTTTAAAATAATTCTATTTTGAAAGAAGGTACCATCACGGATATATTTTTTTACAACAACGGGATGTTTTTCAATTCTTGTTGCGGTTTCTTCAACAGACATATAGTTTTCTGGAATGGTGTTCCTAGTTTTTAGGTGTTCAATATCTTCTTTAGGTATGAGCCAAATATTGTTAGAATTCTGAAAAGCATTTGGGAATGTATCTGATTTTATATAGTTTAGAATAGTTCCTGGGAGAATATTTAGTTCTTTGCTTGCTTGTTCAGTTGTGAAATAAGAGGTATCATCATTGGAAAGACCAGTGTAATTTTCAATGTCTTTCTTTGGAATGAACCATCTATTTTTCAAATCCTGGAAAGCATTTGGAAACTGGTTTAAATCGATATAATGTTGGAGTATCTCTAATTGAAAGTTTAATTCTTTACTTGCTTGTTCAAGTGTAAGATATGAATCATTGTCATAAAAATAGGTGTGACTTTCGATATCTTCCTTAGGGATATAGTATCTTTTATCGGAAGGGAGTTTAAAAGTATTTGGGAAAATTTCTTTTTTGATAAGGTCACGAACATCTGAGATAGTGATATTAAGTATTTTACTTATGTCTTCTACGGTATAGGAAGATTCTTTCTTTTGAAGTAAGTTTGTAAATGAAATTATATCTTTTTTTGAAATATAATATATCTTACCTAGTTTGATTGAATTCGGAAATGTACCAAGTTTCAGCAATCTGCGTGTTTTTTCTGAGGACATATTTAATTTTGGGCTAGCTATAGATATAGGACAGTGTGTTCTTGAAATATCATTTTTTTTAAATTTAATAATATCTTCCTCTGCAATTCGCATCTCTTTTTTTGAAATCCATTCTGCATGTAATTCTCCGTTTCTAATAAGTTTATATACAATTCCACGAGATAGGGATAATTGTTCAGCTGCCTCTTTTACTGTGAAATATTTCATGCTAAATCTCCTTAAATGTTTATTCTAACTTATAGTTTTATTTCGATATCAATATAAAGTTGATTAAGGTAATGCTCTAAATTGGTTTTCATTCGTTTTGTATTTGCCATATAGTCAAGTGAACTTGATATATTATCATCTCCACGTAAAAGTGCGACATCTTGAGGGTTTTTTGCAACTTCTGCAATCATGTTGGTAAAAATGCCTCTACCTATATGTGTAGACCAGTCGATATTGCTTAGGGAAATGGATGCTATTTTGTCATTTGGCTCTTGGGATTGTTTTAAATAATTGATAAAGGCTTTCTTTGCGTTAGTAAAATAGTAACGATAACTAGCGCCAGTCATTGGCATACCTTTTTTATTAAGGAAGATGGCATTAGTATCGGAGTTTTTTACATATTGTTGGTAGTGTAGTTTATATAATTGTCTTAACCAATCCCTAAACCCAAGAATTAATTGATCTCTTGGTTTTTTGACATAACTCGATCCTGATCCATCTTTAATATCAACTCGATTAATACTATTTTTAACATTTAGAAGTAAACCATCTTGACCGTAAGGACCTATGAGTTTAATATCGGATGTTCTAATATTTACTACTTCTCCAGCACGTAAACCACCAAATATTTGCATGTAGACCCCTAATGCAATAGGATTTGCTACCTCAAATACAATTTCTAAAAATCTTAAAATATAAATATGTGGTATATCGTGTTCGATGTTGTTTCTTTCTGATGAAGGGACAATGATGCCTTCGAACTGAGTGTTAATGTAGTCTACAATAGAATTTGTAGAACTAATTAAATGTTCAGTCCTTGTTGATAGAGTATTGTTCAAATTATTTTTTGAAAGGTAGATAAAAAACTCTTTTATAGTACAACGATAACTTAGAACAGTTGCTCTAGATTTTCCTTCTAAAGTCAAATTGTTTAAGAAACAAATTGCATGCTCAAAATTTAAATGTTCTAGAGAATATAGTTTATAACTCTTTTGTTTTCTTAGAAGAAAGTTTAAGAATACTGCTAAATTTTGTGCGTGTATTTTCATTGTATTGTAGCTTCTATGTTTCCACTTGGAAAATAAGAAATCTGTTAGAGGGTGAATAATAACCTGTTTAGTCATGGGTATTTTTATAGCTAATGTGGCATGTTTCTTTTGTATAGGTTCTCTTTGTACATTCCTCCCAATACTAATCCATACAGGATACATAATAAACTTTATTTTCTCTGTTATATCTTCATTAAAAGGAAGAATATTATCTTCTTTAGCTGTTGACTTTTTTATGAAGAACGCCTCCTATAAATGCATTAATAAATGATGAATTACTTGTTTATGTAAATTATAAAAAATTATCTCTATATTGAAAATAGTGAATTATATATGTGCATAAATAATTTTAAAAATTCTGTTATATATGCAATTTTGTTAGTGATTAATGTACAATATATTTATGCACATAATTTTTTTTATATGGCACAGAAGCAACTCGCGCTGGAATTATTACGATGCTGAAAGACCGTAAATATATAGATGTGAAGAAGAACCAAGTGTATGCGACCGATAAAGGGAAAGTATTAATTACCGCAATCGGTGACAAAATACTAGCTTCACC
>WPCI01386798.1_pt1 | contig 21853 bp, 21 predicted proteins | sample 5399871 | NCBI WGS metagenome assembly WPCI01 (sample SAMN12869469, study PRJNA574797) | sludge metagenome | isolation source: wastewater treatment of pH7 | place: China:Beijing | collected 2019-05-20 | reverse complement strand
TGCCTCGGCGTTGTCGGCGTTGTACTGCCGCGCCCAGGTATTGAAGGCCGTTACCAGCTCCTCGTTGGAAATGCTTTGCGATGGCGTGTACAGACCTGTACCACTGATCACAACCTGCTTCATATCGACTCCCTAACGGCCAGCACCGCTAATACAAAAACAAGAAAAAAGACGGAAACTGACCCGCCACACGAAATGAGTCAAGTATAGCCCTGTTCACCACTCCGGTGGCAGTACAAAAACCCAATCAGCCTGCGATCAGTCCCCGGTCCACACCGCCAGCTGCTCGCGGGCGATTGCATGGCCATGCACGGCCGCCTTGGATAGCCATAGAAAGGCCTGGCTGCGGTCCTGGGCAAGGCCACAACAGCCCCCCCCCCGAGTGCTCGATACCATGCAAATACAGCCTGCTAAGGTGGTGCATGGCGTCGGAATGCCCCTGCTCCGCAGCCAGTTTGAACCAGTGCAGCGCAACCGGCCCCTGTGCCTGCTCCAGACAGAGAATGCCCAACTCGTTTTGCGCCACGGCACTGCCCCGGTCGGCCTCGACCAGCAGGCTGGCATCCCCTTCATCATCCAGCCGGATGCACAGCAGCGGCCCGAGGTCGGCCAGCGCCAGCAGCGCCCGGCCCCGCTCATCGGTACCGCTGCGGCCGATCTGGCCATCCTGCACCCGTCGCCACAAAGTGCGCCGGCTTACCGTAGCCAACAGCACTGCCGAATCCAGACTGATTGCTGGTTGTGTCATTGCTTGTCTCCCGCCTGTTAACGGCCATCAATTCTGGCACAGCCCCTTGCATGCCGGCACAGTCTTTAGTGTGCCGCCAGACCCGGTTGGCACACTAAAAGCTGTGCCAACCGCTCTGCCAACAGTAATCGAATATGGCCTGTTTGTGGCTACATTGTCCAATAACTGCGGGAATAAAACCAGCCGGCAAAACTGTGATGCAAGTCACAAATAGTCCAGCATAAAAATAGAAATCCCTTTTGTTTTCAACAAATTAAAACAACAAAGAAAACATCGAGAAATTCAAGACACATTGCAAATGTTCATTTTATTCATCCTGAAACAGCCCGCTTGACAGCTGTGCCAGAAAAACTGGCATGCCCGTTGCAATAGCTCCTGCAGGTTCACCGGCAACCGGGACCATCCCCGCCGGGCCTGATCTAACATTTAGGAGAGACAAAATGAAAAACATGCAAAAGGGCTTCACCCTTATCGAACTGATGATCGTTGTGGCGATCATTGGTATTTTGGCTGCCGTCGCTCTGCCGGCTTACCAGGACTACACCGCCAAGGCCAAAGTATCTGAAGTTGTCCTGGCCGCGTCCAGCGCTCGCACCTGCGTAAGCGAAATTGTCCAGTCTACCGGCTTTAGTAACTTGAACAGCTGTGCAGACAGCTTCGCTGCTACAAAATATGTATCAACATTAACTGTAAACGCGACTAGTGGTGTAGTTACAGCAAGCGGTACAGTTGACGGTACAGCTGTTACGGTCACTTTGACACCAACACCACAGGGTACAAACGGCATCTCAGAATGGGCATGTGCCGCTACTCCGATCAAATGGGCACCCGGCTCCTGCCGCTAAGCTTTATGCTTGACGAAAACGGCCAGTTTAACTGGCCGTTTTTTATTGTGAATATCAGGGCGCCTCAATGAACAGTCATACAAATATGAAAGCGGTGAATGAGTGGTTTGTCTTGCCGGGTGCCTTTCTTTTATCCCTGTGCTGGCTTATCCCCATCCACCAGATCCCCTGGATGTCCTTTCATACCGATGCATCGGTATCTCTTGTACTGCTGGTCCCCGCCTGGTTGCTCCTTGCCAATAAAAACACCCCGGTCGCGCTGGGCAGCCTTGGTGTAGCTGCCGTTTTCTGCATCCTCAGCGTATGGGCGCAATATGTATCCGGAAAGATAGACTCTTTCGGCATGGCATGGATTCACTCCCTGTATCTGGCAGGATTTCTCGTTGCGGTACTCACCGGCCGCTCGTGGAGCAAAAGAACACCCTATCAGTGCGATGATTTCCTGTTTTATGCTGTGCTGATCGGGGGCTTGCTATCAGTCGGTGTACAGTTGTTACAGCTCTTCGAGGCTGGCTTTTCCAGCGGGCTTGCATATCCGGGTCGAACCGGAAGGCATGCCGCAAACCTTGGCCAGCCCAACCAGCTTGGAACCCTGCTGACGCTTGGCATTGTTGCCTGCGGCTGGTTTCATGTCAGAAGGAACACCAATGGATTTGCCCTGATGGTCTTGGCCATGCTGCTGGCTTTCGGGCTGGCAATGACAGGTTCAAGAACAGGCTGGCTCAACATGACTGCTCTGGTTGCCGGCGTGCTAGTGTTCAGAAAAAAAGCAGCCAGCAGGCATCTGGTTCTGGCCGCCTTGGTGCTACTGGCATTTTATTTTTCCATGGTGTTCTTTCAGCCCTGGAGCTTCATCAGCAAAATATTGGGACATACGGGGGATATTCCAGGACGCTCACTGGTGGACCATGCACGCCTGAACATCTGGAAGGGTCTTCTTGCCTCATTAAGCGATTATTTTTTGTCAGGTTATGGATGGGGCCAGATACATCACTCACAAATCTTTTCCGCCAACCCGGAACTTGATCTGGGCAATATGGTTATCCAGTCACACAACCTGCTTCTCGATTTTGTCCTGTGGGTCGGTATTCCATTTTCCGCAATCCTGTTCGCTCTGGGCCTTTTCTGGTTGTTTGAGGCCGTTTCAAGAACCAGCGATCTTCATGGCTACTTGAAGCTTTGCTTTCTGCTTGTCCTGTTTGTGCATTCGATGCTCGAGTTTCCGCTGCATTATGCATACTTCCTGCTGCCTGCCGGCCTGATGGCCGGATCCATCGGTGCAGCGGCCAACACCACAGTCATCAAGGTGCCGAAACTTGCCGTCGTCCTGTTGATGGTTCTCTCAACCGCAGCCTATGCCATTACGGTGAAGGACTACCTTGTTATCGAGGACGGTTTTCTCGGACTGAGGCTGAAACAGAACAGGATACAGGGCGTGGAAGAATTCCAGGCAGACAGGATAATGGCCCTGACACACCTGCGTGACTATATTGCTTTCAGCAGTAACGATCCCGCCCTGAAACACTCTGAAGCTGACATAGCACTGGGCAAACAGGTTGCTTCAAGTTTTCCCAGTGCGCTGGGCATGTATAAACTTGCCGCGGCCCTGGCATTTGCGGGCGAGCATGATGAAGCTGCATTCTGGCTTGACCGGATCTGCAAGATAAACAACCGTGCGCAATGTGAAACCATAAGGGCTTACTGGTCAGATCTGATAGAACAGAACCCTGACCTCGGCCCCGTGGATTTTTAAGTCATTTTCCTTGCGACCAAGCCACTACGGGGGCATCAATGCCCCAGCAGCAGTCAGCACAATACATAAGTATCACTGGGAGTCAAAGCGCTGCGCTCAGCCATCCTCGTGCTTGACCAGTCGGCAGAAAAGCATCCCGACATCACGCCCCTCTCCAGTGCCTACATGCGATCAATCTGAAAGCACCCAACAACGAGCCCATACAGACAAGCCCGAAAACTCCGAACCTTGAAACGTACACCACCACACCAAGGTGGTACACATGGATCAGACCAGTACCCAACCCGTTGTTGCATCGTTGGTTCGCCACCATACCATTGGAGCCAGGCATATCACTGCGCTATAGGCACCTGCCCCCTTTTCATCTTGTTACAGGAACACCGCCTCGATACTGTCGGCAAACAGGATACGTTCGGTCCAAAGCTCCAGCTCGGTCTCGCTGGCATTGTCCAGCCGGGCCAGGACATCAGCATCCAGATCACGGAATTTGAGTTGCAACAGCTTATGCAAAGTAGCGGCACGGCCTTTATCAATGCCTCGTTCGATCCCTTTTTCGAGCCCTTGTTCAATGCCCCTGGCAAAGGATTCACGCTTATAAATCGCCATGTAACCCATGGTTTCGTCCTCCTGTTCGATCAGGTCGATGTGTTCATTATAGTAGTCCAGCTCCTGCTTGGGTATGGCGGATCAGCTTGTCGACATGGCGGCGTGAGTCGCTGCTGTCGCTGGTCAGCTTCTGTAACTCCTTGTCCATGAAGACCGGCTCGTGGTGCCAGTCCAGCTGGCTGGCCACGTACGGGAACAGCAGCTCCATACAGGGCTGGAAAAACACCTCGATGGCGGATTTCCACGGGCTGTCGTGGTCGCTGGTATCATCGGGATTTACGGGTGGTGACAGATCATTCATGCAAACTCCTTTTGCAGTATCAGGCAAGTCCTTTGCCTGAAGTATAGTCAGCTATTGCGCAGCCGTCGTTGCTGTGGAAAACAGGAGCAGATCCCGTTGCGACAACCATGCACCGACTCCCGCAACTGTGTGCGGGGCCGGCATTTTGCTGTGTGGGAGCCGCTTCTCAAAAAGACAAGTGCGGATCAGGGGGCCTCGACTGCCAGGGCAACGCCCATGCCGCCGCCGATGCACAGGGTGGCCAGCCCCCTTTTGGCCTGGCGGCGCTGCATTTCGTGCACCAGCGAAACCAGGATGCGGCAGCCGGATGCCCCGATCGGATGGCCTAGTGCAATGGCGCCACCATTGACGTTGACCAGCCCGGTATCCCAGCCCAGCTCGCGGTTGACGGCGATCGCCTGGGCGGCAAAAGCTTCGTTGGCTTCAACCAGGTCCAGCTGGTCGAGTGTCCAGCCGGCTTTGGCCAGGCAGGCTTGCGTGGCCGGAATCGGCCCGGTACCCATGACTTGCGGGTCCACCCCGGCGCTGGCACCTGCGGCGATGCGTGCCAGTACCGGCAGGCCCAGTTCTCTGGCCCTGGCAGCGCTCATCAGCAGCACGGCGGCGGCACCGTCATTCAGGCTGGAAGCGTTGCCGGCGGTCACGCTGCCGTCCTTCTTGAAGGCGGGGCGCAAACGGGTCAGGCTGTCCAGTGTAGTGTCTGTCCTCGGTTGCTCATCGGTGGCGAACACCAGCGGGTCGCCCTTGCGCTGGGTGATTTCCACTGGCGTGATTTCGCTGGCAAAGCGGCCGGTTTCGATAGCCTGTGCCGCTTTCTGTTGCGAGGCCAGAGCGAAGGCATCCTGTTCCTCACGGCTGATGCCGAAACGCTCGACAATGTTTTCCGCAGTGATGCCCATGTGATAGTCGTTGAAGGCGTCCCACAGTCCGTCAGTGATCATGCTATCGAGCATCTGGGCATGGCCCATACGCAGCCCGGTGCGGGCCTTGGGTAGCACGTAGCTGGCCAGGCTCATGTTTTCCTGACCGCCGGCAATGACGATGTCGGCATCGCCGCAGCGAATGGCCTGACAGCCCATCTGCACCGCTTTCAGGCCGGAACCGCAGACCTTGTTGATGGTCAGTGCCGAAGCGGATGCCGGCAAACCGGCGAGAATCGCCGCCTGACGGGCAGGGTTCTGGCCACAACCGGCGGTCAGCACCTGGCCCATGATGACCTCGTTCACCTGTTCGGCAGTCACGCCGGTTTGCGCCAGCAGGCTGCGGATGACAATGGCACCCAGTTCGGTGGCCGGCGTATTGGCCAGCGCCCCCTGGAAGCTGCCAATGGCGGTACGTGTGGCGGCGACGATAACCACGTCATTCAGGGTCGAATTCATATTGTTGTTCTCCAGCGTGACCAAAAATAAAAAAGTGTGCGTGCAGAATGGCCCGTTGTCCAGAGTTCTGCAAGTACCTGACAGACTACTGCCGGGAACTGCGGGCGATGCAACAGAAACGCGCCAAAATTGATGCAGATTTGCGCCATGCCGGATCGGTTGTCTTGTCCTTTTGATCAATGGAGCAGTTTGGCCGTTTTCATTAGCATGAAACAGAATCCGGACCGCAATGGCATTTGCCTGGAGCAGATTTGGCCGCAGTAACCACACGGCCGGACCGGGTTTGTGAATCAATTCACTTTTGCCGGCTGTGCCCGACGTTTATATACCAGCCATGGAACCGATCAAGATGTTTTTACCGGAACAGGACGGGACCTACGAGGTTTCTTTTTTGCTATTGCCCGAATATTCGATGATGGCGCTGTTGTCGGGCATTGAGCCGTTGCGGGTGGCCAACCGCATGGCCGGGCGCGAGGTCTTCCGCTGGAACCTGCTGTCTGTCGACGACCAGCCAGCCCGGGCCAGCAACCGGCTGATGCTGCTGCAGGACGAGCCGCGACAGATCGGGGACAGTATCCCGAAGAACCTGTTCGTGTGTGCAAGCTTCAATGCCGAAAGCTACATCACTGCCGACATCATCCGCTGGCTGCAGCAGTTGCAAAGGGCCGGCAGCCTGCTGGGGGCGATTGATACCGGTGCGTATTTCCTGGCGGAGGCCGGTCTGCTCAAGCCGGACATTCCGGTGACCTTGCACTGGGAAGCGCTGCCGGCATTTGCCGAGAAATACCCGCAACTGACCCTGACCCACGAATTGTTTGAGATCGGCAAGCACATCATCACCTGCGCCGGCGGCTCGTCCGTGCTGGACCTGATGCTGTACATGATCCAGAACGAGCTGGGCCACGAGATTGCCGTCAGGGTGTGCGAACAGTTCATCCGCAGTGGTATTCGTGGCAAGGATGACCAGCAGCGCCTGGATGTGTCGGCGCGATTGAAACTGCACGACCAGCGTCTGGTCAAGGCGGTGATGCTGATGGAGCAAGAGCTGGAAAACCCCTTGAGTACTGCAGATATCGCCAGCCAGGTACACGTCTCGGTACGACAGCTGGAACGGCTATTCAAGCAGAAGCTGCAGGTCAGCCCGGCAGAGTATTATCTGGAGTTGCGGCTGGCCAAGGCGCATCAGTTGCTGGAAAACTCCGACCTGTCGGTATCGGCCATCGGCATGATTTGCGGTTTCAGTTCCGGCTCGCACTTCTCGCGCAGCTATCAGGGCTTCTACGGCAATACACCGAGTGAACTGCGCAAAAAAATGACCCCCTGACGCCGGAGTGCGGTGGCATCAGGAGGCCTGTCCTTGCGGACATCAAACGCTACTTGGGTTGTACTTCGGTGCTGCCTTGCAGCCGTGGCCGGCCGGCTTCCGGCTCGCTTAGCGGAGTGGCCGGTTTCATGGTGGCGCAGCGCCGGACCAGCTCCTGATACTCGAAGGTATTGAGTTTTTTCCAGTGCAGGTCCTGCTCTGTCAGTTGGCGCACGGCCCTGGCCGGACTGCCGACGATCAGCTGGTTGGGCTCGCAGGTGAAGCCGGCCTTGACCATGCTCATGGCACCGACCAGACAGTTTTCCCCGATCACAGCACCGTCCAGAATCACCGAGTTCATGCCAACCAGTGCGTTCTTCCTGATTACGCAGCTGTGCAAAATGGCGCCGTGGCCGATGTGGCCGTCCTCCTCCACCACTGTGTCGAAATCGACATAGCCGTGCATGATGCAGTTGTCCTGCAGGTTGGCTCCCTCTTTCAGGATCAGCCGGCCGAAGTCGCCGCGCAGCGAGGCACCCGGGCCGACGTAGACGCCGGCTTCGATGATGACATCGCCGATCAGCACGGCAGTGGGGTGTACATAGGCATCCGGGTGTACCACCGGGGTCAGGCCTTCAAATTCATAACAGGGCATGGCCGGCTCCTTATTTTTGCGGGGTGACGCCGGTCAGGTGTTCGCCACCGTCCAGCTGCAGGTTGATGCCGGTGATGAAACCGGCGGCCGGCGAGGCCAGATACACCACCGCCTGCGCCACTTCGGATGGCTCGGCCATGCGCTTGATTGGCAGTTTCTGCAGGGCCTGTTCCAGGTTGTCGGCGTCGTAGTTGTCCAGCCCGGACGTGCGCACCGTGCCCGGTGCCACCGAGTTGACACGAAAGCCCAGTGGTGCCCATTCCCAGGCCAGGGTCTTGGCCAGGTTGGCCACACCGGCGCGGGCTGCGGCGGCGTGGGCCATGCCGGGGATGCCCTGTTCCTGACACAGCACGATGTTGACGATGCTGCGCTCGGCCGGGTGCTGCTGTGCCAGCTGCGCCAGCCCCTTGCTCATGTTGAAGGTGCCGAGCAGGTTGAGCTCCATCACGCTGCGAAAGCCGTTGGCGGAGATCTCCAGCGCCGGAGCGGTGAACTGGCCGCCGGCGTTGTTGACCAGAATGTCGGGAATCATTTCGCGCTCTTCGAGAGTGGCATAGAACTCCTGTACGGCTGCTTCGTCACGGATGTTCAGTGAGAACACCTCGCACTCGATGCCGCGCTCCATGAGTTCCTTTCTGGCTTCCTCAAGGCGCTCCAGGTCACGGGCGGCCAGGATGACGCGGGCATCCAGCTGGCCGAACAGCAGGGCAATGGCGTAGCCGATGCCGGTGCCACCGCCGGTGACCAGTACGGTCTTGCCGGAAAACAAACGGGGTTGGAATACATTGTTCATGGTTGCACCTCGGCTTAGCGACCGGTCCAGACCGGGTCGCGGTTTTCACTAAAGGCACGGATACCCTCTTCGGCGTCCGCAGATGTCAGCATGGCGGCATAGGACGGCAGCTGGCCGGAGCGCTGTACCTGGAAGGCGCGCTCGGTGGCGGAACGTTGCCAGGCCCGGGCCAGCTCCTTGATGGCACGCTGGGCCAGCGGCGCGGTCTGCATGATGCGCTCGGCAAACTCCAGCGCAGTTTCCTGCAGCTGGTCAGCGCTGCAAATCCGGTTGACCAGCCCCCAGCGCTCGGCCTCGGCGGCATCCAGCTGCTTACCGGTCATGGTGATTTCCAGCGCGATGTTCAGTGGCAGGCGCTCGACCAGCCGGAACACGCCGCCGGAGTCCGGCGCAATGCCGATCTGGCCCTCCGGCAGGAAGAACCGGGCATGATCGGCGGCAATGATGAAGTCGCAAGCCAGCGCCAGCTCGAAACCGCCGCCGACCGCCAGGCCGTTGACAGCGGCAATCACCGGCTTGGTGCGGCTGAAGTACTCGGTCAGGCCGGCAAAACCACCGGGGCCGTGGTCGGCATCCACCGCTTCGCCCTGCGCGGCGGCCTTCAGGTCCCAGCCGGCAGAGAAGAAGCGCTCGCCGGCTGCGGTGAGGATGGCCACATGCAGCTCGGGGTTGTTTTCAAAGTCGGCAAATACCTGATACAGCGCCAGGCTGGTGGCGCAGTCGATGGCGTTGGCCTTGGGGCGGTCCAGGGTTACCAGCAGCAGGTTGCCGCGCTGCTCGGTATGAATGCTTGAGTGGGTCATGGCTGCCTCGTGAATGTTGTTCTTGTTGGCATCCGACCTTCGCGGGCGAGGGCAGGACGTTTTTCACTTTGGCAGGTTAAAGGCCGGTCACGCAGCAGGAAAAACAGAAAAACGACAAAAACAGGCGCTTTTGCGACGGGCGTGACTGGCCGGTTCCAGATGTCGCAAAAATGAAAATTGTTGTCGTTTGAGCGTCATGCATGGCCGGGGCGGCGGGGATTACTGTAGGGCCAAGGCAAGCAGCAGGCTCAGCCGACAACAACAATTTCAAGCAGCAGCGGAGATTCAGCCATGGACTTCAACCTGTCAAAAGAGCATCAGGCCCTTTCAGCAAAAGCCAAGGATTTCGTCGAGCAGGTTCTGTACCCGCACGAAATGGAATGCGAAATCAACGACGGCATCAGCCGTGAGACCCACCAGAAAATCATCCAGGCCACCCTGGACTGGGGCTTCAACGCACCCAACCACAGCAAGGAAGACGGTGGCCAGGGCTTCACCATTTTTGAGCAGACCCTGCTCAACGAACAGCTGGGCAAGGCCACTGGCGCCATCTGGGATGCGCTTTGGTATCCGTCCTACCCGATGCGTTTTGCCACTCCCGAGCAAAAGCAGGAATACCTGATTCCGACCTGTCAGGGCAAGCGCCGTGACGCCTACGCAATTACCGAGGCCGATGCCGGTTCCGACCCGCGCCAGTGCGTGACCCGTGCCGACAAGGTACCCGGCGGCTGGAAGATCAACGGCGAGAAGTGGTTCGTGACCATTGGTGACATTGCTGACTATTTCCTTGTGCATGCCCATGTCGATGGCGATGTGGACAAGCCAACCGTGTTTTTTGTCGAGAAGGACCTGCCCGGCATCGAGGTCAAGCGTACCCCGCTGTACACCCACCACTTTGCCTTCAAACATCCCGAATACACCTTTACTGATGTAATTGTCGGCGAGGACAAGATTCTCGGCGAGATCGGCCAGGGTTACGAGATGACCAAGGACTGGTTTGTCGAGGCGCGCCTGGGTATTGCCGCCCGCTGTGTTGGTGCCGCCATCCGTGCCACCGAGGAAGCCAACAACTATGCCGCCAACCGCGTCCAGTTTGGACAGTCGATCCGCGACTTCCAGGCCATCGAATTCATGCTGGCCGACATGGCGGTGGAAATCATGGCGGCCAAGTCCATGCTCTATCGCCTGAGCTGGGAAATCGACCAGAGCAACGACCGCAAGCTCAACCACGCCCACGCCTCCGCCCTCAAGCTGTACTGCTCCGAGATGGTCGGTCGCGTGTGTGACAAGGCGGTGCAGATTCTCGGCGGCCGTGGCTACATGCGTGATCAGCCGGTTGAGCGCCTGTGGCGTGACACCCGTGTCGACCGCATCTGGGAAGGCACTTCCGAGATCCAGCGGGTCATCATCGGTGGCCAGATCAAGCGTCGCGGCCTGGATATCTACACCGGCTGGTAAACCCGATCCGGGTATCGGCCGGGCCGGTACCCTCCATTCTTGCGAGTAGTGACCATGACCAACAAAAACAATATGCAGCGGTTACTGTCCCCGAAATCCATCGTGATGATTGGTGGCTCCAACCTGGCCCAGCCAGTGAAGAACACCCGGGACATTGGCTTTGACGGCGATCTCTGGATTGTCAACAGCAAATATGAAGAGATTGCAGGCGTGCGCTGCTATGCCAGCCTGGACGATTTGCCGGGTGTGCCGGATGCCGCCTTTGTGGCGGTCAATGCCCGCGCCTCGGTAGATGCGGTGGATGCCTTGCGCAAAAAGGGTTGTGGCGCAGTGGTGTGCTACGCCGCCGGCTTTGCGGAAATCGGCGCAGAAGGCGAGCGGTTGCAGCAGGCACTGGTGGAAGCGGCCGGCGACATGGTGCTGGTGGGTCCCAACTGCTACGGCGTGCTCAACTTCACCAATGGCGTGGCGCTGTGGCCCGACCGCCTGCTGGGCGAGCAGACCCAAAGCGGTGTGGCGATCCTCAGCCAGAGCGGCAACGTCGCCCTCAACCTGACCATGCAGGACCGTTCGCTGCCGATTACTCACGTGATCAGTGTCGGCAATCAGGCCCAGCTGGAGGTCAGTGACTATATCGAGCCGCTGCTGGACGACGAACGGGTCAAGGCCATCGGCTTCTACATCGAGGGCCTCAAGGATGTCGCCAAATTCAGTCGTGCCGCCGTGCGTGCCCTGCAAAAGGGGGTGCCGCTGGTGGTGCTGAAGGCCGGTACCTCGGAAATGGGCGCACAGTTGGCCATGAGCCACACCAGCTCGCTGACCGGCTCCGACGACATGTACCAGGCCATGTTTGACCGCCTCGGCGTGATGCGCGTGCATAGCCTGAGCCAGTTGGTGGAAACCCTCAAGGTCGCCTCGTTGTGCGAACGTCCCGGCGGTGACCGGGTTGGCGTGCTGACCTGTTCCGGTGGCGACAGCGCGATGCTGGCCGACGCGCTGGACCATGTGAATCTGCCACTGCCGCAGCTGTCGGACGAGCTGGCCAAAGCCCTGCGCGCCAAACTGCCGGACTTTGCCTCCCTGTCCAACCCGCTGGACTACAACACCTCGGTCTGGGGTGACCTTGAAGCCAGCACCGAAGTGTTCAGCCTGATGATGCAGGCCGATTATGACGTCACCGTGCTGGCGCTGGATTTCCCGCGTGCCGGTTTTGGTGATGACCGCGAGTGGCAGGTAGCAACTGATGCACTGATTGCCGCCCATGCCCGCAAGCCGAAAACCACGGTGGTGATTTCCAACTTTGTCGAGCTGATGCCCGAGGATGCCCGTCAGCGGCTGGTGAAGGCCGGCATTGCCCCCTTGCAGGGTACGCTGGATGCCGTTTCGGCGCTGCGCAAGTGGGTCGATTATGCTGCCAGGGTGCGCAGCCTGTCCGACATGCAGCTGCAACAGCTGCCGCTACGGGCCGGTACGGCCATGCCGGGTACAGCCGCCATGCTTGATGAGTGGGACTCCAAACAGCTGGTGCAGGGCTTTGGCATCCAGGTGCCGGCGGGTCGCAAGGCAACGCTGGAACAGCTGCCGGAAGCACTCAAGCGGATGCCGTATCCGGTGGTGCTCAAGGCCGTCAGCAACCAGCTGGCGCACAAGACCGAAGCCGGTGCTGTTGCCTTGCACCTGTACACCGCCGAGGCGGTACAGCAGGCGGCAGCAGCCATGGCCGAGCGTCTGGCCGGGCAGGGCCTGCATGACCTCGAATACCTGGTCGAGCCCATGGTAAGTGACACCGTGGCCGAGCTGATCATCGGCCTCAAGCGTGACGAGCAGTTCGGGCTGGCGCTGATCCTGGGCACCGGCGGCATTCTGGTCAACCTGCTCAACGACAGTGCCACGCTACTGCTGCCAACCAGCAGGGAAGCGGTCAGCCGGGCATTGCATGGCTTGCAGGGCGCACCGCTGCTGCAAGGCTATCGCGGCCGCGAACATGCGGATGTTGAAGCCGTGATTGATACGGTCATGTCGGTTGCCGACCTGGCCATGGCACACTGGGACAACTTGGAGGAGCTGGATATCAACCCGTTGATGGTACGACCGCAGGGCAAGGGTGCTGTTGCCGTCGATGCCCTGATAACCTTGGCACAAGGCAGCGCTGCATTGCATGACCCGGTGAGGGCGACTGCATAGGAGCGAAAAGCGCCGGCGGACTCGCAAGAGTGATCGCGGCGCACGGGCCATGCAACGTCGCAACACCAGATACAGTGCAGCTTTCATTACAATAACAACAAGTTGGTGAATCCTATGAAAACCGAAACTAGCAGCAATAAAGCCATTGAACCCCTGATCATGTGGCCGGCTGTTGCCGTGATCCTGCTGGTCATTGTGCCTCTTGCCATTAACCCGGCAGCCGGCAAGGTGGTCATTGATGCCCTGCTGGGCTGGGTGACCGGCAACTTTGGCTGGATGTACCTGCTGACCGGAATCGGCAGCTTTTCCTTCATGTGCTGGCTGGCGTTCGGCCCCATTGGCCGCATCAAGCTGGGCCAGCCGGATGAAAAGCCCGAGTTCAACAGCGTGTCGTGGATCACCATGCTGTTCACCGCCGGTATTGGCATTTCCATCTGCAACTGGGCCTTTGTCGAGCCGATCTACTTTCTGTCCAGCCCGCCGCTGGGCCGGACAGCCGGCACCGCGGAGGCTGCAGAATGGGCCGCGATGTACCCGATGTTTCACTGGGGCGTGGTGCCCTGGGCGCTGTATCTGATGCCGGCACTGCCGATCGGCTATGCCCTCTATGTGCGCCGGGTCAACGTGCTGCGCCTGAGTGAAGCCTGCCGTGGCCTGCTCGGCAACCTGGTGGACGGCCCGGTCGGCAAGGCCATCGACATCATCGTGATTTTCTCGATTGTCGGTGGCGTCGGTACCTCGCTGGGTCTGTCGGTGCCGCTGGTGTCGAAGCTGATCCAGACCATGTTCGGCGTCGGTGACTCGCTGTTGCTGCAGTTCGGCATCCTCGGTGTGTGGATGCTGCTGATCGGCTGGAGCGTCTACAACGGCCTGAGCAAGGGCATCCAGACCCTGTCCAACATCAACGGCGTGCTGGCGCTGGTGATGCTGGTGTTTGTCCTGCTGGCCGGCTCCACGGTATTCATCCTCAACCTGTGGTCCAACAGCTTCGGCCTGTTCCTCAACAACTTCTTCCGCATGAGCTTCTGGACCGATCCGGTTGCCCATGGCGGCTTTCCGGAAAGCTGGACCATCTTCTACTGGGCCTGGTGGATTGCCTACACGCCGATGATGGGCCTGTTTGTTGCACGGATCTCCCGTGGCCGCCGTATCAAGGAGGTGATCATCAATGGTGTGGTCTGGGGCAGTATCGGTTGCTGGGCGTTCTTTGCCATCTGGGGCGGCTACGCCATGAACATGGAACTCAACGGTACTGTTGACCTGCAGGGCATCCTCAGCGAGCAGGGTATTCCGGCAGTGGTGGTGGCGGTGCTGCAACAGCTGCCCGGCAGCAATATCGTGTTGCCGACCTTCACCGTGCTGTGCCTCATCTTCCTGGCAACCACGGTAGACTCCTCGGCCTACATGCTGGCATCGGTATGCACCAAGGAACTCAACGGTTACGAAGAGCCCGCCCGCTGGACCCGTGTACTCTGGACCGTGATGCTGGGTGTGGTTGGCGTGGGCCTGCTAGTGGTCGGCGGGTTGCAGGCGGTACAGGCTTCCACCGTACTGGTGGCCCTGCCGATGATTCCGGTACTGATGGCCATGGGCTTTACCCTGATGCGCTGGTCCTATGACGACTTCGGTGCCCAGCTGAGCGCCAAGGAGCTGGTACTGGGCCGTCGCCGTGGCCGCCGTTCACGCCGCAACCGCAGCGAACGGGCGAGCCTGCCGGCTGCCGAATAACTGCGCAACCCTTCGCCGCGGACCTGTCCGCAACCGCTGGCCCGTACAGGCCCGGTTGCCGGCAGGTCCGCTGCCGTTTGTAGTCAGGCCGAACGCAGGGCGTCGATCGGGTTGAGACGGGCGGCACGGCGGGCCGGGAAGTAGCCAAACAGCACGCCAATCAGCGCCGAGAAGGCAAACGCCAGCAGGCTGATGCCGGGGTCGAATACATAAGGCATGCCCATCAGTAGCGACAGGCCAAACGACAGCCCGACCGACAGGGTGACCCCGAGCAGCCCGCCCAGCGATGACAGCACCACCGCCTCCACCAGAAACTGCCACAGCACCTCATGCTCCAGCGCACCAATCGACAGGCGGATGCCGATTTCGCGGGTGCGCTCGGTGACCGATACCAGCATGATGTTCATGATGCCAATGCCGCCGACCAGCAGGCTGACACCGGCCACCGCGCCAAGCAGGCGGGTCATGGTGCGGCTGGTGTTGGTCAGCGCATCGGACAGCTCGGCGGTGTCCATGATGCTGAAGTTCTGGCTGCTGGTCTGGTTGCGCCTTTCCTTCATCAGTGTGGTCAGCCGGCTTTTGACGTGCTCGCTGTCAATGCCGTCTTCCAGCGAGACATAAATCTGGTGTACGTCACGGCTGCCGGCCATGCGCTGGGCAAAGGTGGGGAAGGGCATCAGCACCACATCGTCCTGGTCCTGGCCAAAGCTGGTCTGGCCCTTGCCCTTGAACACTCCGATCACGGTGCAGGCATAACGGCCGACCCGCAGGGTCTTGCCCAGTGCGCTGCCCTGGCTGGCAAACAGCTCGCTGTTGACGGTACGGCCGATGATGCAGACATTGCCGCCTCGTGTTTCCTCATCTTCGGTGAATTCGCGGCCCTCGCCCAGCGTCCAGTTGCCGGCGACAATGAACTCGTTGGTGCTGCCACGAATGCTGGAGCTCCAGTTGTTGTTGCCGACCACCAGGGTGGCGTTGCTGCTGCTCAGTGGCGCAATGGCCTGGATGCCGGCCACCTCACGGCGGATGGCATCGACATCCTCCAGCTTGAACGCCGGTGCGCTGACCCGGTCACGCCCAGGGCCAAAGCCCTGGCCACGATTGAGCATCAGCAGGTTGCTGCCCAGGCTGGCCACCTGTTCGGTCACCTGCTGGGTGGCACTTCGGCCCAGCGTGACCATGGTGATGACCGCCGCCACGCCGATGATGATGCCCAGCGTGGTCAGCACCGAACGCAGAATATTGTGGCGGATTTCCTGCAGCGCCAGTATCAGGGCGTTGCCAAACATGCTCAGGAACATGATGCATTCTCCGCTGCGGGGTGGCTGGCCAGCACTGGCTGGTTGGGCTGGTCGCTGTCCATCCGGCCATCGACAAAATGCATGATGCGGCTGGCGTAGGCGGCCATGTCGGCCTCGTGGGTGACCATCATGATGCTCAGGTTCTGCTCGCGGTTCAGGCTGTACAGCAGCTCCATGATTTCCATGCTGCGCTGCGAATCCAGGTTGCCGGTGGGTTCATCCGCCAGCAGGATCGCCGGTTGCATGGCCAGCGCACGGGCAATGGCAACGCGCTGTTGCTGGCCGCCGGACAGCTCTTCCGAGCGGTGCTGCGCCCAGGGCAGCAGGCCGACCTTGTCCAGTGCTTCCAGCGCCTGCAGCTGGCGTTCGCGCTTGCCCATGCCGCGATAGATCAGCGGCAGCTCGACATTTTTCAGCGCCGTGGTACGGGCCAGCAGGTTGAAGCCCTGAAACACGAAACCGACATGCTGGCGGCGCAAGCGGGCGCGTTGCTGACGGTCCAGCTGTGACACCGGCACGCCCTGAAAGAAATACTCGCCACTGGTGATCACATCCAGACAGCCGATCAGGTTCATCACCGTGGACTTGCCCGAACCGCTAGGGCCCATCACCGCGACAAACTCGCCGGGCATGATGGAAAAATCGACCCCCTTGAGCGCCTGGTAACTGGTATTGCCCTGGGCATAGGTTTTGGTCACCTGCCGGAACTCGATCAGGCTTTGCCGGTTCATTTGCTGACCTGCACGGCGTCGCTGATCACCAGATCACCTTCCTGCAGCTCACCGGCCAGCACCTGGGTGTGGATACCGTCGGAGATACCGGTTTCGACAGGAATCGCCACCTGCTGGTTGTCACGCAGTACATGGATCACCGCCTGGCGACGCGCAGTCTGCCGGCTGGCCGAAGCATTCTCACCGGCACGTCGTTCTGGACGGCCCATTCCGGGTGGCCGGCGTTGGGATGTCAGGGCACCCATGATGCCGCCTTGCTGCCCGCTTTGCTGTGTGGCGCGGCCGGTTTGTGCGCTGTTGTCGCCAGGGGTGGCGGGGCGGTAGCGCAGGGCCGCGTTTTCTACGGCCAGGGTATCGCGGGCAGACTGCACCTGGATATCGGTGACGGCGGTCATGCCGGGCAGCAACAGCAATTCTTCGTTATCCACCTTGAGCACGGTCTGGTACGACACCACGCTGCTGGTGCTGGATGAGCCGGATGCCGAACTGGCCAGCCGGATCTGCACCACGGTAGCGTTGAAGCGTCGCCCGGGGTAGGCGTCAACCGTGAAGCTGGCGCTTTGGCCTTCACGGATCTGGCCGATATCGGCCTCGTCAATGTTGACCAGCAGCTCCATGTCGCGCAGGTCGCGGGCCAACAGGAACAGGGTCGGGGCCGACAGCGACGAGGCCACCGTCTGGCCGACCTCCACCGAGCGGCTCAGCACAATGCCGTCGATGGGCGAGATGATGCGGCTTTTTTCACGGTCGGTTTCAGCATATTCCAGATCGGCTTTGGCATTTTCGACACTGGCCAGCGCCTGTTCCAGGCTGGCTTTGGTTTTTTGCAGCGCGATGCGGGTGTTGTCCATGGTCTGGCGGGACGGGTGTTTGCCGTTGCTGCTTTTCCATACGTCCTGATAGTTGTTGTAATTCAGCTGCGCCTCTTCCAGGTTGGCACGGGCAGTGGTCACCTGCGCCTGCGCCGAGCGCAGCGAGCTTTGCTTTTGCAGCACGGTGGCATTGAGCTTGCTGGTATCCAGTTCGGCCAGCAGCTGGCCCTGTTCGACCGAGTCATTGAAGTCCACATACACGCCGCTGACGATGCCGGACAGCTCGGAGCTGACCTCCACCTGGTCTTTCGGCGAAATCTGGCCGGTGGCCGAGACCTGAAGCGAAATATCCAGGCGCTGGGCCGGCGCTGTCTTGTATTGCAGGGTGGCTTCCTGTGGCCGCAGCCATAGCCACAATGCCAGTGCCAGCCCGGCAGTCGCCAACAGCAGCAGCGGCAGCCAGCGTTTGAGGCGGCCGCTGGCGGGCGTCATCAGGCCCAGTTCTTGGGCGCGTTGTTTCTGTTCTTCATTCATTGGTGTCACCCATGGCAAAGGCAGTGGCCGGCAGTGGCAGGTTTTGCCAGCCGCCGCCCAGGCTGCGATAAAGCTGAATCCAGCTGCCCAGAATGGTGCTGCGATTGCCCAGCAGGCTGCTGCGGGCACTGATCAGCGCGGTCTGGGTGGTCAGCAGGTCGGAGAAGTCGAGTAGGCCGGCGTCATACTGGAACAGTGCCAGCTCGGCGGCCTGCTCGGCAGCATCCAGCGCCTGCTGGTAGGAAAGCTGTTGCCGCCGTGCGGTTTCCAGCTGGGTCAGGGCCGCTTCCACTTCCTGTTGGGCAGTGAGCAGCTTGCTGCGGTAGGCCAGCAGGGCCTGATCCAGCAGCAGTCGGCTCTGTTTGACATTGGAGCGCTGCACGCCGCCATCAAACAGCAGCGCCGACAGGCTGCCGGCCAGCCGTGCCACGGCGGCATCGACATCGAAAATGTCGGCAAACAGGTCGCTGCTGGTACCTATGCTGCCGCTCAGACCAAAGGATGGCAGGCGGCTGATGCGGGCCAGTGCGACCGACTGGGCCTGTTCCTGCACGGCCAGCTCCTGTGCCAGCACATCCGGGCGCTGGCGCAGCACGTCGGCGGGAATGCGCAGGCTTTGCGGGCCCTGAAATTCGGGAACGGCACCCGGTGCAGCCAGTAGCTTGAGGGCTTCGGTGGACTCGCCGCCCAGCAGGGCCGCCAGCTGTTGCAGGGCCAACAGCCGGGACTGCTCATGCTGGGGCGCTACCGCCTCGGCCTGGCGCAGCAGGGTCAGAGCCTGGTTTTGCTCCAGCTCGGTTTTCAGGCCGGCCTGGTATTCCCAGCGCACCAGGTCATGGCTTTGCGCACGCAGCTCTATGGTCTGTGCTGCCAGTTGCTGGTTGGCCTGGGCAATGCGCAGGCTGATGTAGGCCTGCACGGTTTCGGCCAGCAGGCTGACCTGTGCCGCACGTACTTCCTGCCCGGCACGCAGCACCGAGGCTTGTGCCTGCTGGCGCTGGGCACTGCGTGCGCCCCACAGGTCGAGCTCCCAGGAGGCACTCAGGCTCAGGCTGTGCGAGCTGGAGTGGCCGCTTTCACCGAGCGGGCTGGACTGCGAGCTGCTGATGCCGGCATTGGCTTTGGGGCCGTAACCGGCATTGACCACGCCGGCCTTGAGCTCGGCCAGACGGTAACTGATACCGCTGCTTTGCATCGACGGGTTGTTGGTCAGCACTGCCTGCAACAGCTCGTTCAGTGCCGGGTCGTGCAGGGCCTGCCACCAGCCGGCCAGATTATCCGCCGCATCGTTGGCGGCTCCGGTGTCGGTTTGCAGGTCCAGCCGGGCAGGCTGGATCACTTGCCAGGCCTGTGGCGTGGCCGGTGCGGACAGGCTCACCTCGGGCGCCCGGATCACGGCGCAGGCACCCAGCAGGCTGGCAGCCGCCAGAACACCGCTACGCATGGCAAGACGCAGAATAAAAACAGGACGTGCGCTCAAAGAACCCTCCAGATTCACCGGCCCATTCGGGAGCGCACACAGTAGCAAAACTGGCAGACAGATAAAGTTCTGGCGGGTAAAGGTTATGTAAACCCGCCCGGGCTTAATAGAAACCGGGGAAGCAGGCGATTACTGCCCCCCCTGTCCGGTTACTAAAAACAGCCCGCGTCAGTTGTGCTCGTCCTGCAGGCGGGCATACAGCCAGTTGCCGATATCCAGAATCTGCTCGTGGGTTACCTCGTGCTGCATGGGGTAGTCTTTCCAGGTGGTGGACACGCCCCATTCTTCAAGCTGTTGCCAGGCCGACTGGCCCATCACCAGTGGTACCACGCCATCGTAACGGCCATGCATGTTGAGGGCAGGGGGCTTGGCTACCGGGGTGCTGACCTCTTCAAAGGTCGGGGCGTAGGTGGACAGCGCCATAACGCCGCCCAACGGTTGCTGCCAGCGCAGGTAGGCGGTGTGCAACACCACCGCGCCACCCTGGGAAAAACCGGCGAGGAAAATCCGTTTTGGGTCAATGCCGGCGTCACGCTGGGCCTCGATGGTGCGGATCAGCTTCTGGCTGGACTCCTCCAGCTGGTCGCTGTTGATCGCCCGCTTGCCGGGGCTGATGGACAGGATGTCGTACCAGCTGGGCATCTTGTAGCCGCCATTGATGGTGACAGCCTGTGATGGCGCTTGCGGCAAGATGAAACGTACATGCGGCAGTTGCGGCTGCAGCATGCGGGCGACCGGCTCGAAGTCGCTACGGCCGGCGCCCAGACCATGCAGCCAGATGACACAGGCATCGGCGGGTTTCAGGGCTTCAACAATCAGGGCGGTTTCCAGCATGGTGATCCTCTCTTTACAGTGATTCGAAACGGCTTTGGGCACGGTTTTTCTGCACCTGCCCGGCGTTGAAAATTTGCCCGTTCATGGCAATGTAGACACCCGCTGGCAGACACTGCAATGCGCCCAGGGCAAAGCCCAGGTTGAAGGGGGCATCGCTGTGCAGCATGCGCGCCGGCAGCATGGCTCCGGTGAAGACCACCGTTTTGCCGGGTACGTCACCCAGCGCCGCTGCGCTGTGCGTCATGGTATCGGTGCCGTGGATAACCAGAATCTTGTCTCCGGCAGCCTGCCGTACATGCCGGGCCAGCAATTCGCGGTCGGAGTCGGTAAACTCCAGGCTGTCCTTTTTCAGCAGGCTGGTGATCTGGTAGTCAAAGTTGACGCCGGCGTCGGCCAGCAACGGGCCGGCCATGGGCTCGCCAATGCTGAACTCGGACAGGGCATCATGGTACAGCTTGTCGAAGGTGCCACCGGTAGTGAAAATCTGGATTGACATGGGAATTCAACGGTTTGTCAGATAACAAGAGCACGCAGTCTAGCCCAGAACAGACAGCGCAGCCTAGCCCGGGCCGCTGGTACGTCTATTTGGTGCGGGCTGCCAATGGTGCGCTGTATTGCGGCATCACCAACGACCCGCAGCGGCGCTTCAAACAGCACCAGAGCGGCAAGGGCGCACGTTTTTTCAACAGCAGCCCGGCAGTGGAGATGGTGTATGTCGAAGAGTGCACGGACAAGGGGACGGCGCTGAGAAGGGAAGTCGATATCAAGCGGATGGGGAAGCAGGAGAAGGAACTTCTGGCTTGTCAGGGTGCATATAAACAATAACCCGGCCTGAGCCGGGTTATTGACGTCGGGATTACCAGCATGCTGTTGGGTTTTTGGCTCCGCGTGAATCCATACTCATTGTGTTACAGACCGGATCGGCTGTTGCGGCTGTTGCCGTCACGGTGACGCATTGTGCGATGGTCTGACCGCCGCATGCAGCCAGACCAGTGGCTGTAATGGTATATCTTCCTGTTTCCGAGCCTGGATTGATCCCAAGATCACTCAGCGTTGTGGTGTACGTCATGTTTTGTGAGTGATGACGTTCCTGTGCCTGGAGCACGCGCAGGATATGCGCAGCTCCTTCGGCACGGTTAGCCCGCAACACGTAGTTGCGGTAGCTGGGGTAGGCGATGGAAGCCAGAATCCCTACGATGACCACTACGATCATGACTTCGATCAGGGTAAAGCCCCGTTGCTTTTTCATTCTTCCTCCCTCCAATAGGTCGGGTTGATGGGGCTGTCGTTGGGTGTGGTGTAGATACCGTCGTGCAGGCCTCCTTCAGTGCCTTCCGGAGTGACCAGAATCACCGGAGTTGGCGGTATGCCGGCCTGCTTGTTGACCATGCTGCGGACGTATTTGGTATCACCACCGATTTCGGTGGTGAAGACTCCTTCCGCTGTACGCAGGCTGAGTCCGTATGTGCGGCCCACGCCTACGTCGGAACCGCAGTCGGAAATGTTTTCGCCACGGGGCGAGAAGGTCGAGAACAGCACGGTGCCGCTATAGGAGATCGAGTCCGCCAGGACTTTCTCGCCACGGGGCAGGCGCAGCATGAAGCC
>WPCI01100986.1_pt1 | contig 21881 bp, 28 predicted proteins | sample 5399871 | NCBI WGS metagenome assembly WPCI01 (sample SAMN12869469, study PRJNA574797) | sludge metagenome | isolation source: wastewater treatment of pH7 | place: China:Beijing | collected 2019-05-20 | reverse complement strand
TAATAAAGTTATTATTTTACATAATTAAATTGAATTTCTTCCATTTCCTCATGATAACTTACAAATAAATCATAGTTTTGAAAATACCAAAGATCATCAGAATCTACAAAAAATATAATACCTTCCTTCTCAACTGACACTATTTCGCCATCGGGTTTCTCAGCAACAACCCCTAAAGAATATCCGGGCTGAATTGAACTATCCCCTCCGTACCTTACAGTAAAACGTACAGATTCACCGTGCTTTATACGTAATTCTTCCTGGAACCATTGCAGAGCTTTACGATCAATTGAAATTCTCATCTTTATTCCTCCAGTTTACGCAAACTCTTTTTTTCCTAATCGTTGTTTTACAAAGAAGACGAAAATAATTAAGGCTATCAATGCTGAAATTGCACTCCCTGAAAATAAAATACGATAACCAAACATTTGTGAAACAACTCCAAGTAAAATAGCACCTAACCCGATTCCTAAATCAAACGCTGTAAAAAATGAAGCATTTGCAACTCCTCTTTTACTCGGATCGACAATTGTAAGCATTGCCGCTTGCAAAGCTGGCTGCGCTGAACCAAATCCAATACCGTATAATGTTGCTGCGATAATTACACCTATCAAACCATTTGAAATAGTTAAAACAACTATAGCTAAAATAGTAATACATAATGCTGGAAGTATAATGAATACTTCTCCATACTTATCTAATAGTTTCCCTGAAATTGGTCTTACAATTGTTAATGCAATTGCATATACAAGAAAGAAAGTTCCCGGGTTTACATGAATTGATGATGCAAATAACGGTAAAAAGGTTGTTATTCCTCCATATGCAAACGATAAAAAGAATACTACAATCGTGATTGTTAATACGGATTTCTCAAATAGCTGAATTTTCCCTTTTTCTTTTTGTGGCGTAAATGGGATCTTCGTTATTAATGATAATACGACTGCCATAAAAGATAACAACGTCGCTAATAAAAATAGACCATCAAATGAATAATTTTGCACAACCCATAATCCAATCATAGGTCCGATCGCCATTGCAATTGTCATCGCCATCCCGTACCAACCCATACCTTCACCGCGGCGTGAATCTGGAATAATATCCGTTATTGCTGTTCCAACAGCTGTTGTAGAAACAGCCCATGTTACTCCGTGAATAACACGTAAAACAGCTAAAAGGACAATAGTCGATGCTATATTATAGGAATACATCGTTAAGCCAAAAAAGATGAGTCCGAAAATAATAAAGGATCTTCTACCATATTGATCTAACATTCCTCCAATAATCGGTCGTATTACAACAGCAGCTATTGTAAACATCCCCATCATAAGTCCAACTTGCGATTCATTGCCACCTATCTCTTTAATAAAGAGCGGGAGCGTTGGAACAAGTAAATAAAATCCTGTAAATAAAAATAACATTGCGAAAGTCATTTGAATAAATGATTTCGTCCATAATCGTTCCATAAAAATACCTCCATACACTCGTAAAATATTACGATTAACACCCTCATTGTATATTTTTTTTATCTCTTTTCCCTCCGCAAATAGACGTATCTTTTCATATTAAATAGTCCACCATCAGCTTACATTAGTCTTAAGACTTTGTACGCATATTTTAAACGAAAGTCCTATATATGTACCTTTATACGTGTGAAAAGAATATACTAATTTATTATCACAACTTAGGAGTGATTATTTTATGTGGGTATTATCATCAAGAGTAACTGTCGCGTTTCCTTCGATACCCGAAATACATGCCCCCGCCGTTCATACAGCAAGTTCCGATGTCGGCATTGAACTTCCAGCAATTTGGCAACAATACCAATCACCAGGTCAAGCTACCCCTTCATTTTGGCATCATGGTGCCCATCCAAGTAGCACTACCTTTTATCATCCTAGCCACGCTCCACTACCTCAGGCTCAAGTCTTTTATCATTTCCCATCAATTTATTTTCAAAATTTTTATGGTACGTTTAACATTTAAAACACATCATTTCATAGCTACTACATTTAAACGAAAAAAGCACTTAAGATTGTAATTTTCACAAATCTTAAGTGCTTTTTAATATTTTTTATAAATTTTTCTTATTGCCCATTATTAGCAGGGGTCTCTCCTGCATTACCGCCAGTCTCTGGTTGTGTGGTCGCTGGTGGAGTTGTATTTCCTTGACCTCCTCCGTTATTTGCTGGAGGTGTCGTATTTCCTTGACCTCCTCCATTATTTGCTGGAGGTGTCGTATTTCCTTGACCTCCTCCATTATTTGCTGGAGGTGTCGTATTTCCTTGACCTCCTCCATTATTTGCTGGAGGTGTCGTATTTCCTTGACCTCCTCCGTTATTTGCTGGAGGTGTCGTTCCTTGGCCATTTCCATTATTTTGTTCTTCTTGTTTCTTTTGCTCTTCTAGTTTCTTTTGTTCTTCTTGCTTCTTAAGTTCCTCTTGTTTCTTTTGTTCTTCTTGTTTTTTCAGTTCTTCTTGTTTCTTTAATTCTTCTTGCTTTTTCTCTTTTTCAGTTTTTTGCTGTTGATATTGTTTTGGTTGCTCCGTTGTATCCGGTACGCTAGTATTTGGCGATGAATCACGTTTTTCACCTTTTATACGTAGCTCACTACCTTCTTGAATAACACTACTTGGCATTTTAAAGCGTGATTTATCTGTAGCCATTTCGCTCATCATTTCTTTAAAGATCAACTGTGCAATTTTCGTATTTTTACTACTAATATACTCGTCTTTACCATCTTTCATATACCCAGTCCATACTGCCATCGTATATTGCGGTGTATATCCAGCAAACCAACTATCACGAGTTGCACTTTCTGGAATTTTATATTGAGCTAATTGTTTTGATGAGTAGTTTGTCGTACCCGTTTTACCAGCTACATCTAAGGATGCTACGTTTGCAGATGTACCAGTACCTGATGTAACTACAGTACGAAGCATATCTGTAATCATATATGCTGTAGAATCTGTCATAACTTGTTTTGGTTTTTGTCCAAAACTTTGTGACTTACCGTCTGGATAAACGACTTTCTTAACAAAATGCGGTTTCGTATATTTACCTTCATTACCAAATGCCGCATAAGCACCCGCTATTTCAGTTGGCGATACTTCATTTGTACCAATCGCTGTCGATTCTGTCGGTGCTGTATTAAATGTAATACCTAGTTTCTCAGAGAATTCTTTCGATTTACTAATCCCTACTTCTTTTGCAGTTTTAATTGCAGGAATATTACGCGACATTTTTAATGCTTCACGCATTGTAATTGGACCCATATGACTTCTATCTGCATTTCGTACTTCTTGTCCCGTTGAATACTTAAATGGAGAGTCATCAATTTGATGGTACGTAGCCCATTTTAAATATTCAATTGCAGGAGCGTAGTCGAAAATCGGCTTCATCGTTGAACCAGCTGCACGATCTAATTCAATTGCCATATTATGCCCTTTAAATACAGCTTTATTTTCTCCACGGCCACTACCTATAGCACGAACTTCTCCTGTTTTCGTATCCATAAATGTGAATGCACCTTGGAATTTATCGTTCGGATAATCAATGATATTATTATTTAAAATATTATCAGCAAGTTTCTGTGCTTTCGGATCTAACGTTGTATAAATTTCTAAACCGTCAGAACCGATATTAGCATCTGGTAATTCTTTTTCTACTTCTTTCACAACTGCATCCATAAATGCAGGGTATGGCATTGTTTGTAGTTGAGCTGCAGGCTTAAGCCCCTTTTCTACGTCAACTTTTGATGCTTCTTCCATTTCCTGTTTTGTTATATATCCATGTCGGTTCATTAAACTTAGAACAACATTTCTTCTTTCTGTTGCTTTTTGAACATTTTCTTTTTTCGTTGGATCATAGTTATTCGGTGCTTTCGGTAAACCTGCAAGCATCGCAACTTCTGGTAATGTTAAGTCCTTCAATTCTTTACCATAGTAGTTTTGTGCTGCTGTTGCGATCCCATATGAACGGTTTCCTAAGTTAATTTTATTTAAGTACATCTCTAATATTTCATGTTTTGAATACTGTTGTTCTAGCTTATAAGCTAAATATATTTCTTGCGCTTTACGCTTTGGTGTTTTGTCCATTGATAAGAAGTAGTTTTTTATAACTTGCTGTGTTATCGTACTTCCACCTTGAGAACCATAATCCCCTTTAAGACTTACTAGAACAGCACGGGCAGTACCTTTAAAATCTACTCCGCTATGCTCATAAAAACGTGAATCTTCTGTCGCTAAAAATGCATTTTCTACTAATTTAGGTATTTGCTCATACGTAACATTCGTCCTTTTTTCTTTTCCATATTCATATACCAAATCCCCGTTTTTATCATAAATTTTTGAGGATAACGGATTAACAAGTTTTGCTTTCTCAAGTTTTGGTGCATCCTTAATCATTACGAAAAAGGTAGCAACCCCTGCCACTAAACCAACAATACCAAGTAATAAACAAGTAATTAAAAACTTGCGAAAGAATGATGTTTTACCTTTTGGCTTTTGTGTTTTAGAAGCTGGTTGTTTTTTCTTTTTAACTTGTCGTCGTTCCTCTCGAGAACGATAATTTTCTGACATGTTACTTTCTCCTGCCTTTCAATTCTCCCGTTGATTTACTTAAAAATATTGAGGTCACTTTCTAAAATAAATTTGATTAAGAAAGTATATTGACCTGGAGCATTCAATATTTTCCCAATTCACAGATTATAAATTTTAGAATACTTCTTATACAAACTATTTTCACTTCTATTTTTCCTAATAACGCTGCCCCTTGAAGCATAGAATGTAAAAAGTGAATTTTTAATACCTCGTATAAATAATATACCTTTTTTTCAAATGGTCAATATTTTCTTATTTATAAATCAAAGGTGAAATAAAAATAGCACAACGATATGTACTTCGTGTGAACTTCCTTATAATTACGTATAACAAACATTTAATATATTGCATATAAGTATAATACCTCTTAAATTATAAGGATTTCAACATCACAACCTCAACATCTACAAAAAAGTATTAAAAATAAAAAGTGAGGAGTTGCGTAATGATGAAGCTATCTCCCGTAATTTCAAAAAATATAGTTGCTGTTGGTTATAATCCTTTTTCTATGATTTTGCGAATCCAATTAAAGAATGGTATGTACGATTTCTTTAATGTACCAGAAAGTATTTATACTGGCCTATTACATGCACAATCTAAAAGTTATTATCATAATACTTACATTAAAAATTCTTTCCGCCACACAAAAATCTAAACTTAACAACCACTAAAAAAGAAAGGAGGTTAATCCTCCTTTCTTTTAAAAACATTTTGCAGATGAATTATCTTCGATTCCTCTTATTAATTTCATCATATGCTTGAATTTGTTTTTTCAAACGCCGATCAGCTTTTTTATCATGCACTACAAGAATTGCATGTATAACTCCTGGAACCCAAAATATTAATGTTAATATGAAATTTATGATTGCCTGAATTGGTTTTCCACAAAATAATACAGCAACAGGTGGAAGAAGAATTGCTAATAAATACATCATCCCTTGAAAACTCCTTATTTTGTATTTTATATATCACTTTTCAAAATATACGCAAAAAAACCTACTACCATTTTAATCTTAACCTACCTCTAAAATCAATGTATCTCCTTCTATTTAAATAAGTATTTCAGACTTTTTATTGTTTTCTAGCCTATTTTCTTCCTCTATTGCAGTTACTCCAATTGCAGAAATTAACGTTCCTATCGCTTGTATCCAAATACCAATGAGTGCAATGATTCTCTCATCCTTCTTATCAAAAATACTATCTTCATTTTCTCTCTCATCTTTCAATACATTTGAAACACCTTGATACGCTTGTAATCCAGCCCCTAAACTTTGCATGGAGTTACCCAGTATAATAATTTTCTGTAATACATTTATATCCAACAAAGCTGCTTCTACTCCTAAAAAAGCACCGATCGATTGTAAACTGTTCCCTGTAATGATAAGATAATCATTTTCTTTCAATTGTTCATTTATATTAAAATATGTTCCTATTACATTTGATATATTGCCTAATGCTAATAACTCAATTCCTATTTGATCAAGTAATTTACTTTGATTCTCTAAGCCTATATTTTGATTTTCTCTTTTTTCTTCCCCATCATCATAATTGCTCGCAATGATTTGTAATATATATCCGAGAGCTTGTAATGAGCTTCCTACAATAACAAGATCCGATTCAACTTTCTCTTCTCCAATAAATCCTCTTGTCGTTCCAATAGCAGCTGTAAGATTCCCTCCCACTTGAAACCATGCCCCTGTCACTTTTAAACTGCTTGGATTCATTTTTATCACCTATTTAAATATTTTCTAAAGCTTTCAAAACAAACAAATCTCACCCTTAATCTTTTATTTTATTTTTTAGATGTAATTTTGTGAATGATATAATGTGCTACTAATATAAAAAGCACCTTAAAGGTGCTTTTTATATGCATGCTGGGCATGTCAATGAATCTCCATTTTTATCTATTGTTATATTCAATATATATTCAATTGCTTTATGTGACCAAGTTTCAGGTGTAGGCGATTCATTTATATATTGTGGCGCACATGACTTCAGCATTGGAGTACTAATACTCCCTCCAGGATCTAAAGCAACTACAGCCATGCCATGGGGTAATTCCAGGGCCATAGATTTAGTGATACCTTCAATAGCAAATTTCGAGGCACAATATGGCGCAAGCTCAGCCTCACCTTCTCTCCCCCAACTAGAACTCATATTAATGATAATTCCTTCTTTCCTAGCTACCATCGCTGGAACAAATGCTCTTATTACATTTACTACACCATTCACGTTTACATTCATTACATTTTCGAATTCTTGAGCCGTAATTTTCCAAAGTTGTGCATTTTGATTTACAATCGATGCATTATTTATTATCATATCGGGAGCTGTATGTGTATTAAGTATATAATTTGCCCAATTGTTAACTTGCTGAGAATCTGAAACATCAATTACTTGGAAATCATGTATTTTACTGTACTGTTTTTTTAGTTCTTCAATTTTATCTTTTGAACGTCCACAACCATATATGTTCCACCCTAATTCATGAAATCGATCAACCATCGCACGCCCTAACCCTTGTGTCACGCCTGTAATAATTACAGATTTACTAATTTCTTTTCGCTTCATTTCTCTCATCCTCCTTCCCTATATCTTACTCTCTTCATTTTTATTCAGCGATTTACTATAGTATTAACTCAACTCATACTTTAGTAATGGTTTTGATATTGTATACATAAACAAAAAAAGTAACCATCATGGTTACTTTTTGCTATATATCTAAAAATTCATTGTTTATTTCATTATTGTTTTTACATTTCAACTTCTCTTTTCCACATTTCTCACACTGGTAAATATAAACTACACCTAATGTACCTTTTTTAAAATCCTCATTATCCTGCATCTTAATAAAAATATATTTATGTTTACAATGCGATTCACCCAAATAATTTTTAAACCACTTTTTCAACACAACACATTCCACCTTTATGATAGAACCTTTATTTAGCTGCTTTATTACATACTTTTATTTAAATGTTCAATCTCATCTTGCAACTTTTTAAATTGCTCAAAATGCATGGTAATAGATTGGCTACTACCATAATCAACATTTTGTTTCACTAATATAACACCCGTATCATGAAAAAGCGCTTCAAGTTCTTTCCTAATAGACACTTTCGCAATATGAGCTGTTTTAATTGCAGATAAAATTGCAATTTCATTAAACTTTAATTTTATTTCATTTGGACAAAATGCGTCTTCAACTAATATAACTTCATTACTATAAATTAGTGCAACAAGATTACTTGATTTGGCATCTGTTAAATCAACTTTTTTCATAATATCTTTCATTACATTTTGCCTCCTTTATTTTCATATATATCGATTATACAAATTTTTAAAAAAAATTACTCAACTTTATTATATTAATTTTAACACACTTTTATTGAAATCCATGCTCCAAACGTTTTACTATTCCACAATTTTTATTATATGAACCATCTGGACTATAACTCCATATAGTAATGTTAACAACTTTTTATAAAGCAGGTGAAAATTATGCCATCAGTTGTAGGAAATTTAGTTGTACAAAATAGTAATGGATCATTTAACTTAGGTGATTTCTACAACGTTTCTCCGAAAGAAAATACGAAAGCTTATAATGGTTCCGGCGCATCAAACGTTGGCTTTGTTGTTAATACTTTTAGCGGTGTTAGCGCGACCAATACATTTGATTCTGACCTTGCAGATCAAAACCAAGTGGGTACAGCCTAATCTTATGTTCAACTTTTTGTATAGAAAATTTTAATTTGTCTATACTATAATCAGGCTGTTTGACAGCTCTTATCGATTTTGGAGTACCCTATCTTTTTCTCCCTTTCCCTGGGGCTCAGCAGCTAGCACAAAGCTAGCTGCTTTTTCTTATATTATTTGTCTCATAAATCAGAAATAAAAAAAGCTGCCATTTAATATTCAGCTTCTTTTACATTATTTCAATAATATCCATAGCGTTAAATACGTAAGTTTTATAAAAGGCGTCTGTACAAATTACAATTTGTTTTACCGGATTGATATGTACAACAGTCATGTAGCTTGTTAATATGTAACCATCTTCAAAATATGTTACCAATATTTCTTTCTCAGACAGTAATGACGTTAATAATTTATCAGAAATCCTCTCTTTTGCTTCATTTGTTAAAAGCGGTTTTTGTACTTTTAATTTCTCTCCAATAATCTTTCTCATATTTAAAAGTTGTTCGGACATTACTGTAAACGGAACCCACTCTCTTTCTTCTTTTTGTATCTTTACATCGTTCATTTTTTATCTCCTTGATCATTTATACATTTATTTATTCATGCTATCCCTTAGTTATTTTTAATACTTACTAAACTCGAATTTACTTCTAAACTATAATTAGGTTACCTCTCAAAAGAACATTCGTTCTTATTATACACGAACTTACGTTCCTTTGAGAAGAGCTATACTTATTATTTCTTAACAAAAAACATAATTTTATTTATCTCCATATTTTTTCCTTTATCAAATAAACTTTTCATTTCTTATATAAAATGCATATAAAAACTAAAAGGCGACTTCACACAAAGTGAAATCGCCTTTTTCTAAAAAATATTCAAAGCTTATTTTTCTATCCTAACTAATGTTCTTTCTGGAATACATAATTCATCTATATTAAAATGATTTATTTTTAAGTTCAATTCCCCTACTCGTTCCTTATCTTCATCACCAACCCAACAACTAAATAATTCGAAATAGTCTCCATCTTCCAAATAACTTTCCATAATCTTGCATAAAGTTAAAAGTTTTTCTTTCGCTTCTTTTTTTCCTTTACATTTTGCCACTCGACCAGTTCAATTCCCCAATTAGTTGAAACCTCATATGTGTAATTTGTTTGGAATTGATAATCTTGTACAATTTCAAGCATACTTTCATCTGAAAAACACGGTCCAAAAACAATTACATCATTAGAATCTGGATCCGTTAACGGAATTTCTACATTACAGCCTATGTAACTTGCTAAACTCATTTTATACTCCTTCAATATTCGTATAAAAAATACTTCATAGTATATTTATTTACTCAAATATAAAATCCCTGCCTAAACGAAAAAGTTTTAAATTTTTATCGTTTATTAACCATCTATAACTGAAAACATATACTATGATGAACGAACTCACAAAGCATAAGAAAAGAGAGCATTTACAACACTCTCTTTTCTTACATACTCTATGGAACTTTACAAAACTGAATCAGTGATTTTTATTATTATATTTTATTACATATACTTAGGTTGTACTATTATATGTAACTCTCTCTCTGTATCCGCTTTTTTCGGATGACGAAAATAATTAAGTTCGTACTTTAACACTTTATACTCAACCATCCCAATTTTAATCCCTTTCGTTTCTTTTAATATAACTAATAAATCACTTATATTTTCATCATATGACTCAAAAATTTTCGCTCCGCCCTCTCCTTGAAAGATTACTTTCATATATTCTCCCCACCTTAATTTATTGATGTGGTAAATGATGCGTTTAAAACGATTCATTCTTTATCCTAAAATTTTCACAACAAAAAGAACATCCTTTCCAATCGAATGCTCAGCTTTTTACTAATTATCCATGTTAAATATTTATTCAAAAACATTATATGTATTATTTTTTAAATTATGTTCGATATTCATTATTAAAGAGTAAATATATGTAATAAACTTGCATAATGAAAACCGTAAAATATCCACTTTCGTTGAAATAATTATAAACCATAATTTCCCATTGTAATTCTTAATATTTAAATGTAATATTGTATTGTCTTACTATCTATTTATAACTCACACACTAATTAGAAAAGGGAACTCTATATGAGTTCCCTTTTCTAATTATGATTACAGTCATTATTTCTTTTCTAGAAATTTAAATGTATCTTTAAATTCTTTATTATTCACTTTAATATCAGCATCTTTCAATAAATCATTGACTACTTGTTGTTTCCATTTACCTGTCGTATCTTGTAGTCTTTGTTGTTCTATATCTTTACGAATTTTATCCTTTACTTCATCAAATGGCTTCAATTCTTTTTTATCCGTCACTTTAATAATATGGTAACCGTAAGTTGTTTTAACCGGATCACTTACTTGGCCTGCATCTAATTTATACGCAGCTTCCTCAAATTCTTTCACTGTTTGCCCAGGAGCAAAACCAGATATTTCCCCGCCCTGTTCCTTTGAACCAGTATCCTCTGAATACTGTTTTGCTAAGGCAGCAAAATCTTCACCATTATTTACTTTCTCCTTTATTTCTTTAGCCGTTTTTTCATCTTTCACTAAAATGTGACTTACTTTCATTTCTGGTTTATAGTTATTTTTCACATCTTTATCTGTAACTGTTGCTTTAATCGCTTTCTCAAATGCAATTTCTGGCTTCATTTTTTCTTTTAATTCATCTTCGTTTTTCAATCCAAGTTGTTCTAAAGTCGATTTAAAGTTCTCACCCATTTTATCTTTTGCTTCTTCTACTTTCTTTTTTGCTTCCTCATCTGAAACTTTATATTTATCTAACAATGCCTTACTTAACATCATTTGATATAAAGTACTTTCTCCATATTGTTGTCGTAATTCTTTACTTAATTCTTTCTCTGTAACATTCCCTACTTTTGATGTTACTACGTTGTCTGAGGAACCACATGCAGATAATGCTAGCATCACGCATGAAATAATTGTTCCAATAAATATTTTTTTCTTTTTCAATTCAAATACCTCACTTTTATCATTATGCAAATTAACTATACACAGTCATTGTGAAAACAGTGTGTTTTCTACATGTAATTCATTTCATATGAGTAGACTATGTATCATGTATTTTCATTTTTAAACGTAAAGAGTCTTCTTACTATTATGTATAGTAAGAAGACTCTTTACATACTCCTTAAAAACAATACTGCCGCTATAGTTACTTAATAATTACATGTTTTTCAGGTATCCAACTATTCTGCCCGATATCTACCGCATTTCCCACTCTACCCCACACTCGAAAAGATGTCGATCCATCTATATTCCCTTTATAATTCATACATTCAGGCTCTTCATAATAATTTACTCCGTAACCGACAGGATATTTCGAAGTTGCATAAAACCATTTCACATTAAAATGTTTTAAATATGCCCACTGCTTATCGTTCTCTAAACAAATCATATCTTGCTCACCGCCTCCCCAATAACCTGTTAAGATTAAATATGGAATTTTCTGAGTGAGTGCACCTGTAAATTGAGGGGTCATGGGAGTTTCATATAAATTTATTCCGTATCCATCAGGATATTTCGAAACTGCAATACCAATGCCATTCGGTTGCTGTGTATACACTATGTTAGATTGATTTGCTTTGTTGGAATCTATAAACCAAGAAAGTGACTTATTTCCTACTAATCGATTCAGATCACATTTCCCAATCCCAGGAACATTCCCTGAATCCGTATATTGCCACATATCGCATGGATATGCTGGCTTATTCCCTCCATAACGAGGGATCCATACAAAATCAGCTTCAATATTACATGCTCCAAATGATAAATACGTGTGATGCCCTACGTATAATCCTACTTTTTCCGCACCTAAACGGCGTAATTCATCAATAAATGCCTGTGTCCCGCCTTGCATATCTGCCATCGTTTGAACTTCTACGTCCGCCACCCAAAACTTAGCTGATTGATCACCACGATTCCAAAAATCTTGTGCCTCTTTCTTTGCATCAGCAATAGATATAAAACGGCAAAAAGCATAATTACCGAATGGGATACTATGCTTTTTCATTTCACTAACATAATTTTGATACATAAAATCCACCGTATTAGAGCCATCTTGAACTCTAGCAATCACTAAATCTAGCTGAGATGCTGCAATATCCCAATTAATAGTTCCATTCCATTTTGAAATATCTACAATATACCCCATACATTCCAGCTCCTTTTGAATGTCTTATTCATAGCTTGTTTTATTGTAAGCCTCCTCTCTCTAAAACTAGCTATCTATAATATAAATAAAAAGAATCTTTACTGTTTTTCAAAATATATTCTCTTTCAGAAATATTTCTATCAACTTTAACATGTATGCCACATAAAACATTCGAAATATACCCTACTATTCATTTATTATGTAATCTCGTCCTATCAATCATTTTTACAGATATTAAAAAAAATCTCCTGTATTATTAAATTATAACTTTCAGTATCGATTTCCTTTCAACTAAAAAATTTCATCCCTTATTTTCTATATATTCTTAAGTCAAAATTACTACCTCTACATGAAATTTGAGATTTAGAAAAATTTTAATTAATTGAAGTTTACTCCTATTAAATTGCAATTTTCCAACCTGAACACTATTGGTGCATAAAAAAGACATTTTCTATTACTGAAAATGTCTTTTTACAGTTTAATAAAACAACTTTGGTGCTAAATCTGTATTTTGTAATTGTGAGTTTTCACTGCTCATAACACAACTTGTGGAAAATAGAATTGGGATACCACAAACCTCATCATTCATTACATCACGAAACACATTGGCCGCAACACCTGTAAACGTTTGACATAAGTTAGAAATATCGTCATTGAAAAACTGAATGACTTCCGCAGCGAAAACCGGAAAAACAACATTCGGTCCGCCAGGGAACTGAGGCTGTACCACAACTTGTTCAAAATAAGGATTATTTTCTAGTGCTACTTGAAATAAATGAGCTATTTCAAATGCATCTAGTGGACAAGGAAATGGATTTACAATTTCATTCTCATTATTCGTTACAATAACTGTCACACTTACATTCCCAAATTGTACAAAAGATTTTAAAAGCGTTGCTAATGCTCTCGCTTTTTCGTTGCTTAACGCATGCACTAAAATAATATAATTACCACCAACAGGAATAAGCGGCCCAACTGTAACAGTTGGATCAGCACCTATTGAATTTTTTAATTCATTAAAATATGTGATCCACGGTGGCGAAAGCTGAGCTTGTACATTTTCTTCCACTATTTTATACTACCCCCTTATACCATTCTTACTAACATAATATGTAACAAACAAAAAAATGCATTAGTTATATTAACCATTTGCGTATTTATTGATTATATTAATTAAACATTTTATTTTCCATTCTCAATTTCCCCTTTACATCTTTAAGCACTTTTACTACTATAAAATTCTTTATTATAAGCAAATCCACTGAAATTTCATATTATACTAATACGACTCTATATCCATTAAATTATAATACTCAATATTAGGAGCTGATTTCATGGAAAAAAAACCTATCGTGTTCAAAATCCCACCAAATTCAAAGCTAAAAATTACATTTTTCGGTCCTTGTAACGAAGTAATTACAAATGTGTCTATAATTAATCAACTATGCACCCCTAAATGTCAAACTATCACGCAATACCCAAACTTTAAGAAATATGTAACGGAAGTACGATCGCTATCCCGTTGTTAGTCCGCATAATGCACGATTTTCACAACTTTATTACCTAAAATAACCGAGAAAGAAAATAACTGCATTCCTAGACTAAAATTACTCATGTTATGATATTCCATTGATAATTCATTGATTTTTTACACGTTTTTATGAAAAGAACATATATTATCGTATGGAGATTATCCACTCATAAAACCTATCTTTCTTTGGAGCGTACTTTTTATGTATGCTCTTTTTTTATGTAACCGTCCCCCTTCTAAATTGACCAACAATATATTAAAATTCTTTATATACTCAAGGAGGTCAAATATGTTCAAGTTGCATCCAATACTACTCATCTTAGGATTGATTTTGTTTTTATATAGTGTAATCGCCTTTATGCTATTCTTTTCAGTGTATTAGCATTCCCTACACAAATCTATGTTCAATATATAATTTCTATATGGTAAAGAAAAAACATAATGATACGATCTTTTATGTATTCCGTCTTTCTTGTTCTATAAGAAAACTAGTAAACTTACTAACAATGCGTTTTTACAAGCATGTTACTTATTATTCTGTTTATTATCTGAAGAAGGTTGAAGCCCCTACAAATTAAACTACGCTTTACCTATTTACTTATATATTTTAGAAAAACAATAATAATCCCCCACCATTTGGTAAGGGGATTAACTAAACCTACTAAAAAACATTTAATAATCAGTTTTATTTAGTTGGAGAAGGAAATCTTGCCGCTTCAAAGTGAACCGTATTTACACCATTAACATTTTGTACAATTACGCCAGCAATACTACTTTCTGCAAAAACTTCAACTAAATCTCCTGCTTCTAATTGAAGAATAGTAGTTACGGAAACATCATTATTAAAAAATACTCCTGTTCCAAAGAAATCATTATCTATCGCTATTGCCGGATTGCCATTTACACGAATTTCTACTCTAGCTCTGTAATTTACATTAAAATCATTTGGAGAAAATGTTATATTTCCTAATACACTATATACCCCTCTAGTTTTCGGAGTAAAAATCGACGTTACTGGATTATATTCATTCGCTAGATCAAATTGTTCATTTTGAAATAATACTTTAACAGGAGTATTTGCTAGAACAGGTTGATTAACTGTATTCACAGCTCTAAATGCCGATGCCCTTACAAGCTCCTCTTTCTTATCATCACAACACTTCACCTTTACATACTTCCTATCACATTTACTACTTTTCCTATAACAATCATGACTTTCCTTTTTGTAATCTTTACAATACTTACAGTAATAATAAGACATAGTGAGTCCCCCTTTACACTTATTTTTACATAGTATGCTATATAGATTAGAATAGCTTGGACGACCTGTTACTATTTTTAATAGATTAAAAAACCCTCACCATTTCGGTGAGGGTTTACCTTTAAGCTTCTGCAAACTCATTGTTTAATGACTTTATTTAATTGGAGAAGGAAATCTTGCTGCTTCAAAATGTGCACCATCTTCTAAAGGACTTAAAACTCCATCTATACTACTTTGTGCATAAATCTCAACTTCATCCCCTGCATTCAATTGAACAATCGTCGAAACACTTACGACATTTCCAAAACTTATTGGACCAAAAAAGTCATTATCTATAGCTATCGCTGCGTTTCCATTCACACGAATTTCTACACGCGCTCTATAATTTAAAGTTGGATCGTTTGGAAAGAAACCAATCGTTCCAATAATAGAATATACACCTTTAGTCTTCGGCATAAAAATAGATGTTGCTGGATTATACTCATTCGCTAAATCAAATTGTTCATTTTGAAATAACACTTTCACAAAAGTATTAGCAGGAACATTTTGATTCACAGTATTTCTAGCTCTAAATGCCGATGCTCTAACAAGATTGTCCTTGTTATCATGGCACTTACAAGTGTTCTTACAACAATCATGATGCTTCTTTTTATACTCTTTACAATACTTACAGTAGTAATAACAAGACATACTAATTCCCCTTTCAAACTTATTACTACATATTATGTAAGATTGATTTATAAGGTTTGGACTAGCTATTTTTATTATTCATAAGGGCGCTATTAACCTGCACCCTTATTTATATACACCACTTCATTCCTTACTAGTTATAAGTTGTATACAGTCCCATATGGAATAGTCAGAAAAGAACTTCCGTACGGTGTAACTTGATGTACTGGGTAAAAATACTCTACGGATGAATAATACGGTTGTACACCTTGCTGCTGCATTTGCAATTGTTGTTGCATTTGCAATGCTTGTTGAATAGCTTGGACTGTACTTTGTGCTCCACTATACGTTATAGATGTACCATACGCTGGTCGCATACCAGTTTCAGAATTAAAATATGAATAAAACATGATTTTCAGCTCCCTTCCCGTATAATTTATTACAAATTATATTATGATTCTTTATTTCAGTGGGTACTATAAAGCTAGTCCGCTCGCTTATATTCAAATGACAAAATAAAAAAGTAGCTGCTAGACTACTTTGACTCCTTCTTATCACCAAATGAAATGATATACATATTCTCCTGTTACACGCTCATTAATTCCCGCAACCCTAACGAACCTAAGTAAATCCGCTCCTTGAAGGAAATATACCGAAATCGTAACCGGTACTTGCGACCACATGAATTGATAAAGCTCATTCACTCTCTGATTCGTCGTAACGATTAAATCATTTACAGGTCCATGATTCCATGCAGAGGTTTGAACTGAAGTGAAAGAAAGGTCTTTCCCATTAACCACTATTCTTGATACGCTTTGAGTTATGTCCACAATAATCCCCTCCAACATTACAAAAATTGGACCTTTTTTAGTTCATATTATTATAAATATTCTTGACTGTAATAAATGTTTAAGGCAAATCCCTAATAAAGTGAAACTTTAATCAGCTCTCACCAATCGGGCTTTTACTGGCAGCCCGACCCCACCTAACTTCTTTGCTTCCGCTGAATTTTGAGGTGGGGGTATTTACTGCCCGACAAATAGCGGGATAAAATTTTTTTATTCATATCCCTCAATTCCCATTACAACCATATAATTTCTAACCTTATTCAATTTTTGGAATTAATATAAAAAGGCATCTTAATTAGATGCCCTTTACTTATCTTCCACTACAATTCCACTATTAAAATAGCAACGCCAAATCCGATGCAAACCAATCCTATCAATATAAATAGCAATCGGAATCCCCATAAATCACTGATTATTTCTATAATATGCACCAGCACAATAATAATAAAATCTTTAAACCCACTGAAACTATGTTCCTTTGTCTCTCTGATTCCATCAATTACAGTCAGACAAACAATAAAAACACCTAAACCAATTAATATAAACCCTAATACAAGCATTCATATATCCTCTTTTTTCTTTTATCTCCTATTAACGAACATTTTCACATTAAAATTCAGTACATACGAGGAAGTTAGATAAAAAATTAACTACCCGTAAAACCTTATTAGTGTGTACTAATAATTAGAGGGAAGGCCCTCCTCTTCACCTTATATTATCATGAAAGGATATGAGCTTCGGAGTTATTTCTTTATAAAATAAAAAATAGCTAATTCACTACTTAAAAAGTAAAAAAGCATCAGATTGACTAGTATGTAGATGGTTAAATGCATGTAAAATGAGTTTAAATTATCTACTCTTTTTTTAGCTCGGAAGTAACTCTCATCTCGTCCCATCTTTATACACCACTTTCTTAATCACACTGAACGCAATATTCAATTGATGAGTTTGTCATTTCGTTACCTCCAATTAACGCTTTTGTTCAATGTAGTTATTTTCTTGTATAATAAAAGTTAATTAATCTAGAAGGGATTCTGAGAAAGAGCGAAAAATCAGCTGGAAAGCTTATCGATTTAAATATCTATTCGAAATTAATAAGCGATTAATTTTAGTCACTCTGCCCATACTCAATCAAAGTGTGGGCTTCTTTAATTTCTGTATAAAATTCAAAAGTTTGACACAATCCTGGAAAAAGCTTATAAAGAAAAGTGAGGTTCCATTATTTTCACACTTAGTAGCGCAGTCATGTTACATATAATTTTATAAGTGTGAACGAACTACAAAACTAAAAAACAAATAATAAGTTTGCAACATGTTTGCAAATACGAATTTTGCATATAAATTCGTGTGATATTGAAAGGAGTTTTACTTATGAAAGAAATTAAAACAGAACAAGAATTCAAAGACATCATCGCAAGCGAGGAGCCTGTAGTTGTTAAGTTCTTTACTACATGGTGCCCAGATTGCGTACGTATGGACAACTTTATCGGAGATGTAATGGAAGAGTTCAATAAATTTGAATGGTACTCTATCAATAAAGATGAGTTTCCAAGTATCGCTGAAGAGTATCAAGTAATGGGTATTCCAAGTTTACTTGTATACCAAAACGGTGAGAAGCTAGGCCACTTACATAGTGCTAATGCAAAAACAGAAGAGCAAGTTACTGAGTTTTTAGAAGCATACTAAAATGAAAGCCCTCTGGAAAATATTTTTCAGAGGGTTTTCATCTATTTTCACAATTATCTTTTGAAGTTTTTCATCGTTTAATGAATTACACCTTGTCATGATAAGAATAATACGTAGTAAGAAAAGTATTCGTTTCCTCATCCATCTACCCTCTATCTCTTTAGTAAATAAACTCCAATTAGGTTCACACCTTGACTTTGTACTTTTCAACATATTTTTCCTTTACGAAACTTTGTTATCCCCTTCTTAAAAAGCTATAAAACGTCAACAATGTTTGTATAGACCCACACAACTTTCGTTTGATACTCTATTTATAGAAAGAAATTCCTTTAAAGAAAGGTGAGTGATTAAAATGGATACTCTTTCTCATAAAGAAGCTGATAAAGGTGCTATTGTCAGCATTATGGCCTACATATTTTTATCCTCTATGAAAATCATCATCAGTTATATTACCCTCTCTAGCGCATTACGCGCTGACGGTTTAAATAACTTAACGGATATCGGTGCTTCTTTAGCGATATTAATTGGTCTAAAAATATCTCGTAAACCTCGTGACCCAGATCATCCGTATGGGCATTCGCGTGCCGAACAAATCGCATCACTTGTTGCGTCCTTCATTATGGCAACAGTCGGATTAGAAGTTGTTATTAGTGCCATTCAATCTTTCTTAAATCCGAAACAAGCAGCGCCTAATGTACTCGCTGCATGGGTTGCTTTATTTTCTGCTGTCGTTATGTACTGCGTGTATTTGTATACGAAAAAAATTGCAGCACGAACAAAAAGTAAATCATTAGAAGCCGCTGCAAAGGATAATTTATCAGATGCACTCGTAAGTATTGGTACCGTAGTAGGTATTGTCGGTTCTCAGTTCCAAATGCCTATTTTAGACCCTATTGCCGCTTTAATTGTCGGTCTTATTATTTGTAAAACTGCATGGGAGATTTTCGTAGAATCTTCTCATATGCTAACAGATGGAATTGATCCTGATAAAATGGAAGAATACGCTGATGCTATTGAGCATATTGGCGGTGTGGAAAACATTGTAGATATTCGAGCACGTATGTATGGGAATCAAACGTACGTTGATATTACAATTGAAGTAGATGCTCGCATGGATGTTGGAGAAAGTCACTGTATTACCGACAACATCGAAGCTATGCTGCGCAAAAAATTTGGAATTTACCATGCACACATTCATGTTGAGCCAATGAAAAAAGAACCTATTATGACATAGGTTCTTTTTTTATGAACGTTTTATGGAATATAACACATAAAACGAGCCAGCTACCGCCAGCTGCCCATCCTGCTAATATGTCAGATGGATAGTGCACGCCAAGATATATTCGGCTAACTGAAATAGATAATACAACAAAGCTTGCTATAAGAATAATTAACAATTTTTTATGCAACGAAATACGCTCTTCAGTAATTGTGACGTATGCAATAAATCCTAAAAAAGCAGTAGCATTCATCGTATGACCGCTCGGAAAACTATATCCAGTTGCAGTAACAAGCTGCGTGACATCAGGTCTTGCTCGTTCGTACCATAGTTTAAGCATACTGTTTAAATAACGAGATCCGTAGTAATTAATTGTTAGAAGTAACGCACTAAGTAACTTTTTTCTAACGAGAAAATACATTACAAGAATAATGAGTAATGGAAAATATATTCTTTTGGAACCGATAAAAGACACCCAAGTAAAATAGGTCGTCAAATAATCGTTTCGAAAGCTTTGAATAAAATGTGCGACTATATTGTCAAAGTTCTCAATACAAGCGGTATGATACGAAAGTGATAATACGACAAAACAAATGAGTAACGTAAAACTTAGCAAGTATAAATGTCGATATCGTTTCACATACATAACCTCACTATGCAAAAAAATGGAGCGGTTGTTTTAGTTTTCCTCTCCATTTCTTTTTTATGCATAGTTTATTAAAAAATATAATTATTAATTTTTTGCTTCATCTCAGGGATATCTTCTCTTGTTACGGTAAAACGAATCACCTTCTCATCAAGATCAAGCGCCTCAGCGAATAATCCAGCTAAACCACGGGATTTTCTATCTACTTCCATAATAATTTCTAGTCGGTCGTATGCACGTGGCAAGATTAATAATTCTAATTCATCTAATTTCCCATAATGCTCTCCAGAAACCGGAATAAACTCAAATTCTTGTGCGAATGGAACTTGCTTACGTAATCGATGCGGTAATTCTTCACATTCTATATGACGTGCTTTAAACCCTAATTCATTTACACTATCTAAAACACTACTTAATAATGCATTAGGTAACACTTGAACGTAGTCGCGGTCACTTGGGTCTATACTACGTTTAATATCAAGACCTGTATGAATCCAAACCGTTTTCATACCAAGTGTAAGTGGTGCTTCAATTGGCATTGGAAAAGAAAATGGAATTTCAACTTTTTCATTCGGTTCTACAGAAAAAGGTTCTGTTAAGCGCACTCGCTCTAAATCATATGTTGCTGTTACTTTTTTATCATCCACTTCTCGTACATACGACGTCGATAATGTTAAGTAAATGCTTTCAATTTGTTGGCTAACTGAACCTCCAGTTATATGAACCTTTCCAACTATTTCTTCCCCAACAATATACTCATCTTTTTCAAGAACAGTATCTACCTTTGCACTTCCAATACCAACGCTTGCTAAAAACTTTTGAAACATGGAGTCTCCATCCTTTCTAAAGCAGAAGCTACATCTTGTTTTAAATCTTGTACATTCTCATAGTACGGCGTTTTTATTTGTAACATTCGCATAAGCATTTCACGATTATAATGTTCCAAAGTTAATTCTTCGTACCATGGTTTTTCCTGTTTTTCATTAGATTCATATCCTGCATATAATAAAAATAATGAGAAATGACCGAGCGCATAAAAGTCGCTACGAAAGTGAACTTCTCGCATCAAAGCTTGTTCACCTTCGTAAGTTGTAGCTCGCTCATCATCTTCACCTTTCCATTTAGCCAATCCAAAATCGATAATACTAATTTGATTTTCTTTCATTAGTATGTTTGGAATGCGTAAATCTCGATGAATAATGCCTTCACTATGAAACACCGATACAATTTCTAATATTTCATATAAAATCTCAAAAACTTCACGTTCTGTATATACATACCCATCTATGAAAATATAATCTTCAAAATTTTTACCAGGCATGTACTCCATCACAAAGAAGCTCTTTTTCTCCCATAAGAAATGATCATATAGACTAGGAATTGCATGATGATTTAATGTTTGTAAAATCATTTTCTCTTGTTCAAATGATTTTCTACCAGACTCATATCTTTGTTTACTTTGTCTTAATTGTTTTAAGACTTTATATCTATTTATTTGTAAATCATTAACGA
>WPCI01397754.1_pt1 | contig 21942 bp, 18 predicted proteins | sample 5399871 | NCBI WGS metagenome assembly WPCI01 (sample SAMN12869469, study PRJNA574797) | sludge metagenome | isolation source: wastewater treatment of pH7 | place: China:Beijing | collected 2019-05-20 | reverse complement strand
GGTCTACGCCGACATCAAGAGGAACCTAGCGACTTGGGTAGCAAATGCTTACAAACGATCCTGAATGTCCATTTTGCATGATCGCGGAAAGGGAAGACCTCGATGCTCGCGTAATCTATCGCGATGACCACGTCGTGGCCTTCTTTCCCGACGATCCTGCCACGCTTGGGCATACCCTTGTTGTTCCGCGCAAGCATGTTCCTGACATCTGGATGATCGATGAAGTTTCGGCAGGGCGGGTGGCGGCGGTATCCGTAAAGATTGCTGACCTGATCCGGGGTGTACTTGACCCACGGGGTCTCAACGTCAGAACTCAGGCGAAAGGTCGTCATGAGAAAACAACACCCAAAAAGTGCCCTAGACAGGACTCGAACCTGCGACCTTCCGCTCCGGAGGCGGACGCTCTATCCACTGAGCTACTAAGGCATTCTTCGTGAAACCATCAAGTGACAGCCACACAGAAGCAAAAAAACTCTACCAGGCTTCCTGGGTTATCCCATCTCGGGGTCCCAAAGCCCCTCCTCTTGGAAGGTCTTCTTAGCCAATTCGGGAACGTCGGTGACGATGCCGTCAACACCCATGTTCACCAGCTTGATCATCTGTTCAGGATCGTCGACGGTCCAGACATGAACCGCCAGGCCTGCCGTGTGTGCCGTGGCGACAAACCGTGGGCTAACAACCCTGATTCCCCGTGTCTTCTCGGGAACCTGCGCTGCTCTCGCGTGATGCCTGGGACCCGGGACACGCCATGTCTCAGCGTTTGAAACGGTCTCTGACGCAAGTAACAGGTTCACTATCGCCTTCACACCCAGCGAGGTCGAGACCTCCGGACCGCCGATAAGACGAATGTGTTCAAGCCTACGTTCTGAGAACGAGGCAATCATGGTCCGTCCGATCGCGTCGTGCTCCCTGAGCGCCTGGACGAGGGGCTCCGCGACCTCGTTCGTCTTGGCGTCAATGTTCAAGTACAGCTCTGGGAACTCGGTGAGGACCTCAGAAAGCAGAGGCATCTTCTCACCCGCATCGTTTCGAAGCTCAGAGATCTCTTCGTAAGTGTGCTCGAAGATCTTGCCCTCGCCGCCGTAACTCCGGTCGAGAGTTTCATCGTGGCAAACCACAACCTGTCCGTCGGCGGTTAGCTGCACGTCTGTTTCTAGGTACCTGATTCCGATCTCTGAAAGCCGACGGAACGCGGCCATCGAATTCTCGGGGGCCTCAAGACCTCCGCCGCGATGCGCAAAAATTATGGGATACGGGCTGGCTGCTACGGGTATCACGAGCACTCCTGGCCAAGGAACACCGCGTCGTGAGCTTGAAGCCAAGGGCTGGGATCTATCGTTTCGGTGCCACCCGTCGGGTGTAGCTCTAGGTGCAGGTGGGGGCCGGTTGAGTTTCCAGTACTTCCCACAGAACCGATCTGCTCACCGGCTTTCACGCTCTGACCAACGGTAACTATTTGTGTGCCCTCAGCCTGGTGTAGGTACCAAGACTGGATCATGCTTCCATCTGTGTCGACGTGATCAATAATCGTCAGGTAGCCGTACGAGTCACGGAACCCGGCAAATGACACGGTCCCATCCGCGACAGCATGAATGGGTGTTCCAAAAGGAGCGGCGTAGTCGTCGCCCTGGTGAAGTTCATAGGCCCCAGTGAACGGGCTGAAACGGTATCCGTAGGGCGAGGAAGTCGTGTACGTCCCCTCACGAAGCGGAAAATAGACTCTCTGCGCTTCGGTGAAGCTACGCGAGCCGTTTGCTGCTGTGGGAAGTGCCAGACAACTGTCCACAACAACGGAGGCTCGAATACGGGCCCTGGATGCCGCAGTCGTCGTACTCGCGAAGTCTCCCGTGTCCTGCAGACCCTCCGATGCGAGCCCGGCCCACGACCCTTCGTCTGGTAAAGGAACGCTTCCGGTCGTCGTCGAGGGTTCATTTGAGGACTCAGCTACTGCCGTGGCAGTAGTCGCGGGGCTTACCAGCAGGGTTGCGAGCACTCCAGTTAACGCAGCAACTCCACCAACCCTGGCCCATTGAACGTGGCTATCCGCGCTTGGCGTTAGGACTTGGGTCTTAGAGGACGAGCCATGAAGCTCCGTCCGACTAGGGAACGGCACACCCACGTTCTCCCGCGACATCCATCCCAACTTTCCTGCTTGACTGCCTTTTAGTGCGCTCTACCACCGGCGTAGAAACACGCTCCGAAAATGATTGTACGCGTCAGAGGAGGATTGACTAGTGCCCTTGGTCACGGCATCCGCCTGTTTCACAGCCAAATATGTCACTGAATGCCTCGTTGCAACGAATCCTTAACCTGACCGACCAGCTCTTCGAGCAGGTCCTCAAGAAAGAGCACACCTATTACTGATTCTTTCCCCGCAGACGAGTCAAACCTGGTAACAGCTTCCATATGTTTCGCACCCTTCTGCATGGAACGAAGCACGGACTCTGCCTCAGCGTTTTCGTCCACCGACTCCAGTTCCCGAATACGCCAAGATTCAAGCGGCTCGCCCCGCTGATCACCGGTCGCATACAACACATCCTTCAGGTGGACGTAACCGACCAGATTTCCTTCGTCGTCCGCGACCGGGAATCTTGAGAACCCGGTCTTCGTAACCAGCGCTTCAACCGAATCGGGAGTAACCGGCTCAGTCAGAACAGTGAGTTGGCCCAGCGGAACCATAAGGGAACCGGCCGTCTCCTCAGTGAACTCAAGGGTTCCAGTCAGCAATCCCAAGTCATCAACAAGTTTGCCCTCCTCGCGAGAGAGCTCGACAATCGAGGCCACTTCCTCCACCGTAAAAGTCGCGGAGATCTCTGACTTCGGCTCCATCCCAAAGACCCGCAAGAACCAGTTCGCGGTGTGGTCAAGTCCGATAACGATAGGACGCAGTACCTTTCCAAACGCGACAAGAATTGGGGCAAGCAACAGCAGGGCCTTTTCGGGCGAGGAGATTGAGATGTTCTTCGGAACCATCTCCCCGAAGACAACATGAAGAAACAGCACCAGTAGCAGGGCAATAACGAATGCCACGCCGTGTGCTGCCCCCGCCGGAGCACCAATGGCAACAAGTGGGCCTTCAATCAGGTGGGCAATCGCGGGTTCAGCGATCACGCCCAGCGAGGTCGACATCACGGTGATTCCCAACTGACAGATTGCCAGCATCACAGAGACGTGTTCAAGGGCGTAGAAAGCCTGCTTCGCACCGCGACGCTGCTCGTGAACCAGCGGCTCAACCGCTGAACGCCGGGAAGAGGTAACCGCAAACTCCGAAGCCACAAAGAATGCATTGACCAGCAGCAGTATGACGGTGATTCCTAGTCCGAGCACGGGATTCATAGCTGCTCCCCCGCCCCTGGCTCTGAGATCGACTCATCGTCGCTCAGCGACTCGACATGTAGTCGCGTAATCCGCCGGCCTCGCATGGCGACAACACCAATTCGCGCGTCGTCTGTGACAACCTCATCCCCGACCTCTGGAATACTCCCGAGTTCGTCCATGACGAAGCCCGCCAGCGTCTCGTACGGGCCGTCGTCGCCCACATCGATTCCGGTCTGCGCCAGTAACTCATCGGGGCGTAGCGTCCCAGGAACCATGTAACCGCCACCGGGTGTGGACTTGATTCCCATCCGTCTGCGGTCATGCTCGTCGGAAACCTCCCCCACCAGTTCCTCGACCACGTCTTCAAGGGTGACGATGCCCGCCGTGGATCCGTATTCGTCCACGACCACCGCCATCTGTAGTCCCCCGCGCAGGTCAACCAGCAGTGGCGCCAGCCCCACAGTCTCGGGAACAAACACTGGTTCGACGCTCAGCGAACTTGAGGTCGCAGGGACTTCGCTACGGCGTTCGTAAGGAATCGCAACCGCTTTACGAAGTGACGCGATCGCGGTGACCGCTTCGCCACTTGGGTCAAGGATCGGGAACCGAGAGTGTCCCGTCTCCCTCGCCAGATCAATCAGGTCAGTGGCCGTTGCGTCGCTAGGAAGCGCGCGCACCCGCCCGCGGTCGGTCATCACATCCACCGCCGTCAACTCACCCATAAGGATTGAGCGAGTGAATAGATCTGCCGTTTCCTCGGCCAGGGTTCCCTCTTCCGCGGAGTGTCGGACGAGGAATGCCAGTTCGGAGGCAGATCTGGCGGAGGAAATCTCTTCCTTCGGCTCTATTCCGAAGAGGCGCAGAATCCAGTTCGCCGTTCCGTTCAACACTGCGATGATCGGCCGGAACAGCCAGGTGAATCCCATCTGAAACGGGGCGGTTAGTTTCGCCGTCGCCATCGGATCTGACAGCGCCATGTTCTTTGGAACCAGTTCACCAAAAAGCATCGAAAACGCGTTTACGACGATCAGCGCGACAATCACGCCGATGGTCGTAGAAAGGGCGACCCTCACCCCGGCGTTCGTCAGAAGATTTGTGAACAGCTCAGATAGTGCAACCTGGGTCGTGTAACCGAGCAGGATAGTCGTGAGCGTGATGCCCACTTGGGCCCCAGAGAGTTGGGTAGAAAGATGTTTTAGTGCTTTCAGCACTCCGGTAGCCCCGCGCTGACCCTCTTGAGCCTTCCGTTCAACGGAGGCCTGATCGAGTGCAACAAAAGAGAACTCCGCCGCGACGAACACCGCAGTACCGAAGGTTAAGACTATTCCCAACAGGATCATCAGGACATCACCCATGGCGATACCAGCCCCTCGGGACTGAGTCAACGGATCCTCTGTATCTGGGTCTATTTACCGCTGTTGAAACGTGCCAAATGCAACGTTCTACAACTACCTGATTCTGCCTCCCGCTGCGCCAGACGCAACGGGAGCCGAAATGTGGAGGTTCATCCTGTGCGCGAGCCATAGTGAGCCAACTATACCGAGACTTATGTCCACCTCGCCCGGAGCGTTCAGTCTCGATTACCACCGATCTCTGATGCGGCGGAATCCGCTTGGTAAACACTGGGATAACAGCAGGTAAAACCCGGCGTTTCTGGTGGAACAAACTAAGACTTAGGGCCCGGATGTCCCTAGACTGAGTCGGGATTGATGGCCGCCTGGCTATCTTGGAGTCGAGGGAGCTTCCGTGAGCGAAGAAGGTCAATCTGCATACGCAGAGCTTGGGCCAAACGACTGGTACATCGCGCATATGTTCGAGATGTTCACTGCCGATCCGCGCAGTGTGGACGACTCGTGGCGTGAATATTTCGGAGCGAACCCGGAGGTCGGACCCAAGTCGCTTGAATCGTTAGATTCCGGGTCTGAGGAGCCAATTATGGGGAGTGGGGCCGTTCCTTCAACGGAACTCGCTTTTGATGCCGCAGACCGTGATCCTTCGACCCCTGTTCCCAGGGCGACTCCGGCGACCAGACCGCATGATGAGCTGGTCACGCGCTCTGACCTGCCTCCGGCACCCACACCGCAGATCAACGAGGCGACCTCTCCTTACGTTCGTGCTCACCAGCAGAGTCTTCGAGTCTCTATGCGCACCAACTCGAACGAAGAAGACGAAACGATGGTTCTTCGCGGTGCCAGCCGGGCGGTCGCGAAGAACATGGAAGCTTCGCTGGCGGTGCCCACCGCAACATCAGCGCGCGATATCCCCGCGAAACTGATGATCGAGAACCGCTACGTCATCAACAGTCACCTCGCACACACGGTTGGTGGCAAGGTGTCGTTCACGCACCTGCTGGGCTACGCCCTGGTCGAAGCCCTCGCGGAGCTCCCCAAGCTGAACGTCCGCTATACGGAGAAGGACGGCAAGCCCGCGGTCGAGGAACTGGCTCACATTGGCCTGGGTATCGCGGTTGACATCCCCAAGGACGACGGAAGCCGCTCACTGCTGGTGCCCGTGGTTCGGGGTGCGGACACTTTGACATTCCTTGAGTTCGTTGCGGCGATGAACGACCTGATTTCCCGCGCTCGGCAAGGCAAACTCACCGCCGAGGACTTCCAGGGGGCAACTGTGTCCCTAACGAACCCTGGGACCCTGGGAACCACCCATTCAGTTCCTCGTCTGATGCCAGGACAGGGCGTCATCATCGGTATCGGTGCCACTGATTATCCAGCAGAGTGGGCCGGCGTATCCCCTAAGCGCCTGGCGGAACTTGGGATCGGCAAAACCATGTACGCGACTTCGACGTACGATCACCGGGTCATTCAGGGCGCGGACTCCGGAACCCTTCTGAGGAAATTTGCCGACAAACTAAGTGGTAAGGACGACTTCTACGACCGGGTCTTCGACGCCCTAGAGATTCCGTATCCGCCATACAGGTGGGAAGCAGACCGCGTCTACGACATTTCTCAAGAAAAGGGCAAGCAGTCCCGGACCACGGAGTTGATCCACGCTTACCGCTCCCGCGGCCACCTGGCAGCGGATACAGACCCACTCGCCTACCGAGTGCGACGCCACCCGGACCTGGAACTGGGTCGCTACGGCCTCACGGTGTGGGACTTGGATCGAACGTTCCCGACCGGCGGCTTCGGCGGCTCATCCCAGATGGTTTTGCGTGACCTATTGCAGCGCCTTCGCGACACGTACACACGTAGCATCGGGATCGAGTACATGCACATTCAGGATCCGGCGCAACGACTCTGGGTTCAAGAACAGGTTGAGGCTCCCTACCAAAAGCCCAGTTCAGAAGAGCAAAAGCAGATCCTCACCACCCTGATCCACGCCGAGGCGTTCGAGGAGTTCCTCCAAACCAAGTTCGTCGGGCAGAAGCGCTTCTCACTTGAGGGCGGCGAATCGCTGATTCCCCTCCTGGACGCGGTCATGTACGACGCGGCCGAGGCGGGGCTTGCCGAGGTAACGATCGGGATGGCGCACCGCGGCAGACTCAACGTTTTGGCGAACATCGCCGGAAAGTCTTACTCCCAGATCTTCTCCGAGTTCGAGGGCAGCGAGCACATGCGCGGTACCCGGGGCTCCGGCGACGTCAAGTACCACCTGGGAACAGAGGGCGTGTACTCAGCAGGTGACGGCCTTGCAACGAAGGTGTATCTGGCGGCAAACCCCTCACACCTTGAGGCCGTTGACGGCGTTCTACTCGGCATCACCCGAGCCAAGGACGATCTGCTGGACGATCCGACCTGGCCCGTTCTCCCAGTGCTGGTGCACGGGGATGCTGCATTTATCGGCCAGGGCGTGGTTTATGAGTGTCTGAACATGAGTCAGCTTGAGGGGTTCCGTACCGGCGGCACCCTTCACGTGATTATCAACAACCAGATCGGTTTCACTACCGGCCCCACGGCCGGGAGGTCAACCCGGTATCCAACCGATTTAGCGAAGGGCCTGCAGGTTCCGATATTCCACGTCAACGCGGATGATCCCGAAGCCGTGGTCCGAGTCGCCCGACTCGCTTTCCGCTACCGCGAAGAGTTCAACAAGGACGTCATCATCGACCTGGTTTGCTATCGGCGTCGTGGACACAACGAGGGCGACGACCCATCGATGACTCAGCCTCTGATGTACAGGCTCATCGACGATCTTCCTTCGACCCGAGCCGTTTACACAAGCAACCTGATCGGTCGTGGTGACATCAGCCAAGAGGAGGCGAACCAGTTCCTTCAGGAATACGAGGTGCAACTGGCGAAGATTCTCGATGAGACCCGCGAGCGAGGAGGCATACCTGACCGCCAAACCGCAGCAAGTCAGACTCCTGGCGCTGACCCCCACTACCCCGTGGCGGAACGGCACGGCCTTGAGGTTCCTGAGTCACAGCTTCCCGGCTCAGGCATGATGATTGGTTGGACTTCTGCTGTCTCAGCGCAGGAACTAGAACGAATCGGCGAGGCCTACACCTCTCTTCCCGAAGGGTTCACGCCCCACAAGAAGCTCGAGCAACTCTCCGAACGGCGACTCGCGATGTCTCGCGGTGAGGTTCCCATCGATTGGGGATTCGCTGAACTCCTGGCCTGGGGAACCATGCTGATGGACGGCACGCCGGTCCGCGTCAGCGGTCAAGATGCCCGACGCGCTACGTTCGTTCAGCGTCACGCCGTTCTCCATGATCAAAACGATGGCAGGGAGTTCACTCCCCTCAACTTCCTCACCGAGGATCAGGCTAGCTTCCAGATCTACGACTCTCCCCTGTCCGAATACGCTCCGCTCGCCTTCGAGTACGGTTACTCGGTTGAGCGTCCCGACATGTTCGTTGCCTGGGAGGCGCAGTTTGGTGACTTCGTGAATGGAGCTCAAACGGTCGTCGACGAGTTCATTTCGTCCGCGCAGCAGAAGTGGGGCCAGGCGACCTCGATGGTGATGATGCTGCCGCACGGGTACGAGGGTCAGGGTCCCGACCACAGTTCCAGCCGCATGGAACGCTATCTGCAACTGGCGGCCGAGGAAAACTTCTGGGTGGCCCAGCCTTCGACTCCCGCGAACCACTTCCATCTGCTCCGCACACAGGCATATCGCAGGCCTAGGAGTCCTCTCATCGAGATCACTCCGAAGCAGCTTCTGCGACTCTCGGCGGCAAACTCGTCCCGTGAAGAGTTTGTCCAGGGTGAGTTCCTCCCCGTGATCGGCGAGGTGGACCCGGAGATCACGGCAAATGCCAACGCTGTACGTAAAGTCCTGATCTGCACTGGTCGGGTCTACTACGACCTGGCAAAGCAGCGGGAAAAGCTGGGAGCCAAGGACGTGGCGATCATCCGCATGGAACGTCTCTACCCTCTGCCGGTAGAAGAACTCAGTGTGGCGCTTCAGCCATTCGGCGACGCTGAGTTGGTGTGGGTGCAGGATGAACCCGAGAATCAGGGTGCGTGGCCGTTTATGGCCCTGAACCTGTTCCCGCTATTGGGCAGAGTGCCTCTGACCTCGGCGGCTATCACTAGCGGAACGATCCCAAGGTGCCCGACGGTCTCAGTCATATCGCGCGAGGCTGCTGCCTCACCGGCAACGGGCCTGGGCTGGCGTCACCGCGAGCAAGTGGCATCAATCCTCGACCGTTCCTTCGAGTAGATCCAGGTCGAGTAGATCCAGGTTTGCTATCCAAGCACGGAAGAGCCCCCGACCTATCGGTCCTACGACCGTGATCTGGGGCTCTTGCTATTTGGCCTTGCGGCCCATCTAGTCCTGCGCGGATTGTCCGCGCGGCTTAGGTGTTGGGGCGCTTGCCGTGATTCGCCTTGTTCTTACGACGTGCCCGCTTCTTGCGTCCGCGTGTGCTCATTACTGCCTCCGTATCGCCCGCAATCCGCGAGTCCTCGTACTGCTACCAGTGAAAACTATCAGGATCACGGCCCCAAGCGGAACCTGAGGCCGTGTGAGATTCGAAAAAGATTCGCGTATCCGGCGCCCAGCAGGGCAGCCACGCGCTAGTTGTCGTCGGGCTCCTCGTTCAGTTCCCTGAAGGTCAGGGCGACGAACCGTACCTCGCGCACAATTCTTGCCTTGAGGGTTGGCGGGCAGGCTGTGGGCATGCATGCACGCAGTAGAGCCCGCATCTGCACCACTTCCCAGGGGGCGTGATCCGAACAGACGGGGCAGTCTTTGCCGTGTTCCTCCGGCGCGTTTTCCCCACGATCCGTGGAGTCATCAATAGAGTCTGCTTCCAGCATCAGTCCACCTCCCATCCTCGTGCTTCGGCTTCTGTCCGCAACGACCTTCTCAGTTTCTCGCGGCCTCTATGGATCCGACTAGTCACAGTACCCATTGGAACTTCAAGTAGCTCTGCGATTTCCTTGTAGCTGAACCCCATAACGTCAGACAGATACACAGCCCTGCGCTGGTCACTCGGTAGTTCTTCAAGCATCCGAAGCACCTCAGCACTCTCAAGCTGAACTATGGCTTCGCTTTCGGCAGATGGAGAAACAGGAGCATTCGCAATCATCGACTGCTCGGGGCCGTTCGAGTCTTGGGCGGCGCTGCTCAGTTGCCAGTCGGCCGGGAGCGGGTCACCGATCCGTCCCAAGTCCCTTCTCTTGCTGCGGTAGTCCGATATGAATGTGTTGGTCAGAATTCGGTAGAGCCACGCCCGGACGTTCGTTCCCTCCTCAAACGACGCAAAATTGGAGAAGGCACGCAGGTAAACATCCTGGACCAAGTCCTCCGCATCGCTTGGGTTTCGCGTCAGGCCGAGCGCAGCGGCATACATCTGGTCAAGGAAAGGCAGTGCCTCCGCCTCAAACCTGGCCTCAAGTTCTTCGAGTCGCAACGTCTCCGCCGCACTTGGTGGTGCATTCATCCCCTCAAGGCTACAGCCACCCGCATTCACAATCCTCTGCGAATGAAATTAGGGCCCTAAGTTGGCGAGCACTGTGGACGTAATTTGGACCAGGTCCCACAATGGGAGGGTGAGTATCAACTGGCCCGCCCCGACGCCCCTGGCGCCTCTCAGCGCTGAGGTTGTGCTGCCCGGATCCAAGTCCCAGACCAGTCGCGCATTGGTCATTGGAACTATCGCTCAGCACCCAACGGTTATTCGGGGGGCATTGGCTTCGCGAGACAGCTACCTTGCCTCGAAGGCTATGGAGCAGTTTGGTGCCCGATTCGAGTACAGCCAGTCGTCAAATGAGGTCACCGTCTATCCTCCGATAGAACTCAAGGGCGGAGGCACCATCGACTGCGGACTAGCGGGAACGGTGATGCGTTTTGCTCCTGCTCTCGCGGCATTCGCGAATGGAAAGACCCAGTTCATCGGCGACCAGGCCGCTCAGAAACGTCCTCTCGCTCCCCTGATGAACGCCCTCATCTCCCTCGGCGCCAAGGTGAAGTATCAGGGGGAAGAGGGCTATCTCCCCCTGCGCGTTCGAGGGCGCGCAACTCGGCCTACCTCCGCGTTTGAGGAACTGGGCCACGGCAGGTGGGACGCACCCTCCGCTCCGGACGTTGCCGTCGATACCACCAGCTCATCGCAGTATCTTTCTGCCCTCCTCTTGGCTTCTCCGCTGTTCCCGGTGCCGACGGTGCTGAGGGCTGAGGGACGCATCCCCTCGTGGCCGTACGTGCAGATGAGCATTGACATGCTGGCCGATCAGGGAGTGGACATCAAGAGAACCTCATCGTCCAGCTGGCTGACCGAGTCGATTCGTCCCTGTGGGAATCCGATTAGCATCGAACCGGACCTCTCAAATGCCGGGCCCTTCCTGGCGGCGGCCTTACTGAGCGGCGGGAACGTCACCGTCCGTGACTGGCCACAAGACACCGACCAGGTCGGCAAGTACTGGCTGGATCTTCTACCCCGTTTTGGAGCGACCGTGGCGCTTTCGCGACTCGGGTTGACCGTCCACGCCTCCCGCGGCCTCGGATGGTCGGGGATGGAGTTTGATCTGGCTCCGTGCGGAGAACTTGCCCCTACTGTTGCGGCGCTTTGCCTGTTCGCCACATCGCCCTCGACCATTATCGGTATCGGCCACCTCCGCGGACACGAAACGGACCGGCTGGCTGCCCTTGCTGAGCAGATCAGCAAACTCGGCGGCAAAGCAAAGATTCTGCGAGACGGGATCCGGATCATCCCCGCTCCTTTGAGCCCAACCCTGATCAACACCTATGACGACCACCGTATGGCCACCTTCGCAGCACTGGTGGGGCTGCGAGTTCCCGGATGCGTCGTCGAGAACATTGAGACCACCGCGAAGACCCTCCCGGCTTTTCCGGCCAGGTGGGGGTCGATGCTTGACGGCGCCGCCTCGCCCGAGCCGCTTTGGCTCTCGCAGGTCGTCGCTGATCCCTCTATCGTTGGAAGCAAGCCTTAGTGTCTCGCGCCCCGAAGTATGACACCGGAACGGATGACGGGCGGGTACGTGTAAGACCCCCCAAATCCTCACGTCCCCGCACAAAGCGTCGCCCAGACTATTCGGACCGACCATCGGGGCGCGTTGTGGCTGTAGATCGCGGCCGCTTTGCCGTCGCCCTCGACTCCGACCAGGACCTAGTCGTCTCGGGCGTCAAGGCGCGGGAGCTTCCTCGTGCCTCAGTGGTCATCGGCGACCGGGTGCGACTGACAGGGGACCTCACCGGAGCCGAAGGCACGCTCGCCCGCATCGCTCAGGTCGAGGAACGCAAGAACGTTCTGCGCAGAAGTCTGGAAGAAGCCGCAGAGGGCCGAGGCGAGAAAATAATCGTCTCGAATGCAGACCTGATGATGATTGTGGTCGCGGCGGCGACTCCACCACCGCGCGTGCGAATGGTTGACCGTTGCCTGGTCGCGGCGCACGAGGCGGGAATTCCGGCGGTCCTGTGCCTGACCAAAACGGACCTGGCCGACACGGACGAGTTTGCCGGACACTTCGACGGCTTCGGCCTCACCATCGCCCAAACCAAAGTGGTGGACGGCAAGATGGTGGGGGTCAACGAGGTCGAAGACCTGGTTACAGACCGCTTCTCCGTGCTGATTGGCCACTCTGGTGTTGGGAAGTCAACGCTAATCAACGCTTTGGCACCCAATGCCGACCGAGCCGTGGGCGAGGTTAACCAGCACACCGGCAAGGGTCGTCACACCTCAACCAGCGCCGTCGCGCTTCCGTTGCAAGGCGGAGGTTGGATGGTCGATACGCCCGGGGTGCGATCATTCGGTCTGGGTCACGTCAGTGAAGCCGACGTGCTTGAGGTTTTCCCCGGGATTGCGGAGGCCACTGAACTGTGTCTACCAAACTGCAGTCACGCGACGACGGAACCCTCGTGCGCAATTGATGCCTGGGTCCAGGAAGCTCCAAATGATGGGCCGGTACCGCGAGAGGAACGCGCCGAACGGGCAAGGAGCCTGCTGGAAGCACTCCCAAGCAGCCACTGGGAGTAGTTCTATTCCTGAGCCAAGATCTCAAGTACGGGCTCGGCCAACCTACCGTTGGTGACGACTGCGCCCGGACCCCAGGGCCCGGGATCACCGTGCAGGTTGGTGAATGTGCCACCTGCTTCCGTGACGATCGGCGCGAGGGCTGCCATATCGTGAAGGGCCAGTTCGGGTTCGGCGGCGAGGTCGACCACTCCTTCGGCAACCAACATGTAGCTCCAGAAGTCCCCGAATCCGCGGGATCGCCAGCATTCACCCACTAGCCGCTGGAACTGGGCTCCGCGGCCCGCCGTGGTCCATCCCTCGTACGAGGAGTACGAAATGAAAGCACGGTCCAGTTCGGCGACATCCGAAACACGGATCGGCCTGGGTGCCGATGAGTCGTATGAGGCCGAGGTGAACGCCCCACCTCCCTTGGTTGCCCACCAGCGCCGCCCCAGTGCCGGAGCGGAAACAACACCGAGAACTGGAGACCCATTCTCGATCAAGCCAATGAGCGTTGCCCAAACCGGGACGCCCCTGACATAGTTGTGAGTTCCGTCAATCGGATCGATGACCCACTGGCGAGCGTTAGATCCCTCCTCCAAGCCCTCTTCTTCACCGAGAATCGCGTCGTCTGACCGCCGTCGTCGCAGGATCTCGCGAATCGCCGCCTCACAAGCCTTGTCAGCGTCTGACACAAGGGTCATGTCCGCCTTGGTTTGGACATTCAAGTCAAGCGCTCTGAATCGGGTCACTGAAACCAGATCGGCTGCGTCTGCCAGGGACAGGGCCAGCAGCAGGTCATCATCGAGTAGGCGGCCGGGAGGATTCTGGGAAGGACTCATAGAGCCAGGCTACTTCGATCCGTCACAGTGTGAGTCGTCAGACCAATCCCACAACTTGGTTGACTGTGCTTTTGGTACCTGCACTACCATCAGTCATATGCCCGGGCGTTTCCTAATGATGACCACGCGAACGATCGAAACAGTTGCCGAATCGGAACGCGAAGCGATGCTTAGGCTGACTGGGCTGGGTGAGGATGATCTGGTCAACGTCCGGCTTGAGCGTGAGTTGTTCCCGCAGATCGACTTCCGCCACTGGGACGGAGTGATTCTCTGCGGCTCCTCTTACGACGTCTCAGCGCGCGAAGATGACAAATCTCTACGTCAACTCGACATCGAGAGGAACATGCGTGAGTTGACCACGCGTGCGATTAAGCAGGATTTCCCTATTCTGGGAATCTGTTACGGGCTGGGTATCGTTGCTCAGAATCTTGGCGGCACTGTCGGACATGACATCCATGAGGACATCTCTGCCCCCGTGTTGCAGGTGACCGCAGAGGGACGTCGAGATCCCCTTCTCGATGGTGTCCCGGAGCGGTTCCACGCCTACGTCGGACACCACGAGTCGGTCGTCATCCCACCGCCGCAGATGGTTCCGCTTGTGACTGGGGCAGTCGCTCCGTTACAAATGGCACGGGTAGGCCGGAACGTCTACCTGACCCAGTTCCACCCCGAGCTTGATTTCGACGGAATAAGCGTTCGGATCGAGAGTTTTGCGGACTATGGCTACTATCCTCCGGAGGAGCGGGCACTGGTCGAGGCCCGGGTCGCCGGAGTCGATGTCAGCCACGCGCACAAGATTCTGAGCAACTTCGTGGAGCGTTTTTCCTCAGATCGGTATGCCGCTTAAATCAAGCCATTTCCTTCTCGCGTTTGGGCACTGCTGTACTCGGTCGGTCACCACTTCCCCGAACCGGGCCGCTCTGTAATGTCGAACCACTCAAGTGGCACATCGAACAGTGCTTCTACCAGCACATTCGCCTCGTCTTCATTCCCGGAAACCAGAATCTGACGCACGATCTCGGCTCCCTCGCGTCCGTCTGCCATTAGGGAATCAATCTGATCCCATGACTCGAAGAACTCGCCCTCACCAGGCAGATCGCCCACAGCAACGGCGCGGCGACCCTCACCGCCAATCTCCTGTGCCAGTTCGAGCGATAGAAACGAGGCCTCATCGAGGGCTTCCTCTAGCGCAGCCTCGCGGTCATCGGGCGTGGCGCCTGCGGGGACTACAGCATTGATGACCTGGCGTTTCGGCGGATTGGTATCCGAAAGTTCGGCCGGGGTTAGGGGAAGGTAGGCGCGCATGAAACCAGTGTGCCACGTCAGATCCGAGCTTCAAGGAGACCCTCTCTGTGTGAACCCCGGTTAGGTCCTTTTTCCACAGGCTCGCAGATTGAATCTCTTCCCCTGGAGGCACTGCTAATGTCACTTTTCATCCAGAAAGTACGGCACGCTCAGGGAAGCGGAAACGCCCAATCGAATGCCCGATCAGGTGCCCAGTGACAGGAGTGAGTCGTGAGTGTAAAGGTTGAAAGAGCGGTCGTTGTTCAGTCTGATGGTTTGGACTCAAAGGCGGTCCAGCCTTCGGCTAGTTCAAGAAAACCGCCAGCGCATCGAAGAGGTAGTCGACATCTTCGGGCTACCGGGGTCTTGTTGGTTCCGGTTTCAGTTCTGGGCCTGACAGTACTGGCAGGGCAGCACCTACTTCCTCTGGTTACAGCGCAAGGCTTCCATGGCCCCGAAGCCTTAGCGCTGATTCTTGTAGTCATGATTGAAGCGGTCGCCCTCTGGTTCCTGGTGTGGGCTGCGTTGGCGTTGCTTTCGACCGTTCGGTTACTCCCCGCTAGGTTCCGTTCGCGGTTAGCCACTTCGGTCATTTCCTACGCGCCGACTGCTGCGAAGACCATTGCCTCCCGCGCACTCGTCTCGACTGCAATCGCGGGGTCGGCTCTGGTCGGTCCAGTAGCGTTTGCGCAAGACCTGGACTCCGGCGTTGACGACCTGCTCTGGGATACCGCCACTGCCACGACCGACGTTTTGGACACAGCAGCTAGTGAGGCGCAAGAAGTCTGGCTTCCGGGCGCCGCGACCGAAGCAGTACCAGGCGAAAACTCCGAGTCCTGGACCGCGACCGCGCATAACCCAACAGAGGCTCAGGCCTCTCCGCAGACCCAGGTGCAGGCAGAGACCCCCGTACCATCGACCACTCCGGCCGGAGCCGAAATGGGTGAACCTGAACGTGCCGATGCCGCACCCAGCCACGCTTCCGCGGCGACCTCCAGCGCTAAAGGCCCCGCCCCGAAGACTGACGAGGTCACCCGTCGCGGGGCAAGCAAATACGCCGCACGGCACCAACTCCGCGATCAGGAACTGACATCAGGGTCGATCGGTAGCACCGCCAATCGGCCGGTTCGATCAGCTAAGACTGAACCAGAGATCATAGATGAAGCACGCGTTGCAGAGACCCTCAGCTACACCGTAGAACCGGGTGATTGCCTCTGGAACATTGCTAAAGCTCAACTCCCGCAAAGTGCCGGGGACCAGGAAATTGAAGAGGCTTGGAAGCAGATCTACCAGGACAACCAGGACATCATCGGATCGGACCCAAATCTCATTGAGCCGGGACAGGTTTTCTCACTCCGAGGGTGATCGGGCCACGGATCCAGGTGAAGTTGACTATGAGGAGTAGAGCCAAATGACCGCACAAACCCTGGTCTCAACACAGAGCCACGCGGCACGAAAGAAGCGTCCAATTCGCTCGTACTCTCCGCTCTACCCACCTCATCGCGCCAGCGCCCCCTCAACAGATATCGACTCGGAAGAACATGGCCTACTGGAGGCAAACAAGCCGTGTCCCTCTGATGACAACCCCGAGATGTGGGCCCTGGCTCTGGCAAGTGCAATTTTCGATGCGATGGCGGGACGAAGAGATCTCCGGAGTCTGGACCGATGGATCACCAGAGAACTGTTCACTCAGCTTGCAAAGTCATGCCTGCCATATCAAAGGGGCGATCAGAAGCCGCTTCGCTCCCAGCCGTGTTCGACTCGGACCTGGTACGTCTCAAGTAGGGTAGCGGAGATCGCCGTGACCGTATGGGATCAAGATCGACTGCGCGCCGTGGCAATGCGAATGGCGCTACGCAACAAGGGCTGGATAGTCACCGCTGTGGAGTATGGCTAGTGTCTCGCACCGTCCCAGATAGGGCGTGTCTCCTAGCGCTTTTTCGAGCCACCCTTCTTCTTCGACTGGGCACGGCGTTGCGCCCGATTCATGCTTGTCTGTGACGACGTGGGGGCTCCCCCGACAGTCTGAGCCGCTTCACCCGGACCTTCGAGCGTCATTCGCTTGGGTGCAGCCTGCCGCCCAACGTCTCCCATAACGTTCTTGACTGCCCTGGCGGGAACAGGACCCTGTTTCGCGGCCTTCTTGTCCTTCGTGCTCTGCTTAGCCCTAGCGTCCTTGCCTGCATCACTCGCCGGTGTTGCCGCAACGTTCGCGGCAATGCCAGCTGCTGCCACGCCAGCACCGGAAACATCAACGCCTGAGGCCAGCAACTCCTCACGCTGTTCCTGAAGCTTCTGGAACTGGGTGGAGTAGTTGAACAACTGCTGGACCGACTCCTCCTGAATCCGCTCCATCATCGCCTGGAACATCAGCGCGCCTTCGTCTTTGTATTCGACGAGGGGATCACGCTGACCCATTGCGCGAAGACCAATGCCTTCCTTGAGATAGTCCATCTCGTACAGGTGCTCCCGCCACAGGCGATCAACTGTCGCTAACACCACGCGACGCTGTAGCTCGCTTCGCGGATCATCCCCAAGCTGGTCAATTGCAATGGGGTTCGATGCAAGATCCTCGACCGCGGTCTGATACGTGGCCTTGATGTCCCCCGTCAGCTCAAACGTGATGTCTTCGCGTGTTATGCCCTGCAGTCCTCCATGCTCCTCAAGCACCTCGTCGACTGTTACTGAGACCGGGTAGTATCCGCGCAGCTCAACCCAGAGCTTGTCCAGATCCCACTCTTCAGCCCTCTCTGCTGCGGTGAACTGAGCCACCGCGTTGGAAACCAGTGATTCCTGGAACTGATCAACCTGATCGGCCAGATCCTCTCCACCCAAGACTCGCGCTCGCTCCTCGTAGACGAGCGAACGCTGGGCGTTCATAACGTCGTCATATTTCAGAACGTTCTTTCGAATCTCGAAGTTCCGTGACTCAACCTGCTGCTGCGCTGACTGAATCGAACGGGACACCATCTTTGACTCAAGAGGCATGTCCTCCGGGTAAGCACCCGACATCATTATTCTTTGTGCCATTCCTGAGTTGAACAGGCGCATCAGGTCGTCTTCCATCGAAAGGTAGAAGCGGGACTCGCCCGGGTCTCCCTGACGTCCGGAACGACCGCGTAGCTGGTTGTCAATGCGGCGGGATTCGTGACGTTCAGACCCGAGGACGTAGAGTCCGCCCAGTTCCGCCACCTCGTCATGCTCTTCCGAAACCGCTCTGCGCGCGTCCTCAAGCGCGTCAGCCCAGGCCTCGCGGTACTCCTCTGGATACTCGTCGGGATCGAGACCGCGACTCTTGAGGTTGGCCTGAGCGATGAACTCTGCGTTACCACCTAGCATGATGTCAGTACCACGACCAGCCATGTTGGTTGCAACAGTGACGGCACCCTTGCGTCCGGCCATGGCAACGACCTGCGCTTCGCGTTCGTGTTCCTTGGCGTTTAGAACCTGGCGAGGAATACCGCGCTCAGCCAACATCGATGCGAGCAGTTCGGACTTTTCGACGGAGGTGGTGCCGACCAGTACCGGCTGCCCCTTCTTGTGACGCTCCGCGATGTCATCAATGATCGCGTTGAGCTTGCCCCCCATGCTCGGGTAGACCAGGTCAGACTGATCAACGCGGATCATGTCGCGGTTCGTCGGGATCGGGATAACTCCGATCTTGTAGGTCGAGGCGAACTCCGCTGCCTCGGTTTCCGCGGTACCGGTCATGCCCGAGCGCGAACCCTCGGGATAAAGACGGAAGTAGTTCTGCAGAGTCACCGTTGCCAGCGTCTGGTTCTCAGCCTTGATCTCTACCTTCTCTTTGGCTTCGATCGCCTGGTGCATACCTTCGTTGTAGCGCCGCCCTGGTAGAACACGCCCGGTGTGCTCGTCAACAATCAGGACTTCCCCGCTCTTGACGATGTAGTCCTTGTCCCTGTGGTACAGCTCCTTGGCACGAATCGCATTGTTCAGGAAGCCGATCAGAGGGGTGTTGGCCGCCTCATACAGATTGTCGACTCCCAGCTGATCCTCGACCTTCTCAATCCCGGGTTCGAGGATGCCTACGGTGCGCTTCTTCTCATCGACCTCGTAATCGACCTCTGGTTCGAGGACCTGAGAGATTCTCGCGAACTCCGTGTACCAACGATTCAGGTCGCCGGACGCGGGGCCGGAGATGATCAGAGGGGTTCGCGCCTCATCGATGAGGATCGAGTCAACCTCGTCAACAATCACGAAGTTATGCCCGCGCTGTACCTGATCTTCCGGGCGCTGCGCCATGTTGTCACGCAGGTAGTCGAAGCCGAACTCATTGTTGGTTCCGTAGGTGATGTCAGCGTTGTAGACACCGCGGCGCTGCTCAGGGGTTTGGCCCTGAAGGACACACCCGACTGTGAGTCCGAGGAACTTGTATATGCGTCCCATCATCTCTGACTGGTATTCCGCAAGGTAGTCATTGACCGTGACGACGTGCACGCCGTTGCCCTCAAGGGCGCGAAGGTAAGAGGGCATGGTCGCGACGAGGGTCTTGCCTTCACCGGTCTTCATTTCTGCAATGTTTCCACCGTGAAGGGCCGCGCCGCCCATTACCTGAACGTGGAATGGCTTCATTCGTAATACTCGCCAAGCTGCCTCTCGCACCGTTGCGAAAGCTTCAACCAGAATGTCATCAAGGGTCTCACCATCGGCAAGGCGTGCCTTGAACTCATCGGTCTTTGCCTGAAGCTCCTCATCTGAGAGATTCGCGAAGTCTTCTTCGAGCGCATCCACCTGGGTGGCTATGTTGTCGAGCTTGCGAAGCTGTCGGCCTTCACCGGCCCTGAGGATCTTGTCAACAAATGACACTGGGACTCCTAATCTTTGCCTTCGCGGGGCTGCTGGCGAAGGCAACGTGGGCGATCTGCCCGCTAACCATCCTCCAGTCTACGGAATTCCTAGCAGGTAGGCCCCTACGCAGAGCAAAAGCACCGTGAGATTCCAGCAACTAAGCGGCAAAAGCAATCCTTGCGCTATCGGCTAACACCACCCGTTTCGATTCTGAGAAACAGGTCACAGTCAAGTAAGATTAGTGAACTCTCTCAGAGAGCCGGGCGTAAGCCCAATCGATATGTGATCGATATTGTGAAGGAGGCACGCAATACAGCGAAGCTCCTTTAGCTTCGCGGTTCACTTTTCCAAATCCGAAGGTTTCCTGGAGGCCCTAATGGACATCGTCGTCACCGGACGCAACGCAGAAATTCATCCAAACTTCCGCCAAGCGGTAGAAGACAAGCTTGAGAAAGTAACGCTCTTCTATCCTCGTGCTCAACGCGTCGAGGTCGTGCTAACGCACGAAAGTAATCCTCGCCTCGCTGACCGTAGCGAGCGGATTGAGTTGACTGTCTATGGAAAGGGACCCGTTATTCGAGCCGAGGCCGAGTCTGCGGACCGCTACTCGGCAGTCGACCTGGCAAGCGCCAAACTGTTTGAACGTCTGCGCAGAATGCGCGATCGGGTGAAGGACCGCCGCAAGGGCAAGGGTAGCGCCGCACCTGAGCCAAACGGACTGGCCCCTGAGATTATTGATGAGGCACTGACCGAGGACTTCACTGACGCCGAGGACTGGGCACTTCGCTCAGCAGAGGACCTTAAGGTTGGCGAGGTACGTGAGGAGCAGCTTGGCGATTCGCCGGTGCTGGTTCGTCAGAAGGTACATGAGGCCGCGCCGATGTCCGTTGATGAAGCACTACAGCAGATGGAACTGGTCGGACACCCGTTCTTCCTGTTTATTGATCAGGACACCATGCAGCCTTGCGTTGCATACCACCGTAAAGGCTGGACTTACGGAATCATCCGCCTGAACACCCGGGTGGATTCAAAGGGAGTAGTAAACAGCTAGTAGAAGGTAACGCGACCCCCGTGTGATGAAGCAACGATGCCGAATCACACGGGGGTTCTAGCGTCTCTGGGGTGTTTCACACCCTTTCCTAACAGTCTCCTGTCTTGGTGGTTATCCCCGGGAACGTCCGCTGCCGCGCACGAACAGGTCGGAAATGGCGTACTAATGGCCCATGAACCTAGATTTCGCTACTTGGGCTGATCGGGTCAGCCGAGCCCATCGGACATTGCGCGCCCTCATCTGGTCAGTCCAGTGCGCTGGCTGCAACAGGTGGGACGAGCTTTTATGTGCCCATTGCGCGCGCCTGGGGACAAAGATTCCCACTGACCTTGTCCTGGATGACGCTGAGGGAATCCCCTCCTGGCCGATGATCGCAAATGGTAAGTATGCGGGAGCACTTCGAAACATTCTCCTCGCCGCAAAACATGACCCTGTCATGGACCTTAGTGAGTTTCTTTTTCAGGCCGGTTACACGCTTGGCACGAACCTTGGGAAACGGGTACATATCGAACGAGGCGAGAAGATCTGGGTGGTTCCAGTTCCCAGTTCAAGGAAACGCCAGCGCGATCACGCAGAGATCGTTCCGTTTATCGCGGAGGGAGTTCAGATCGGACTCAGGAATGCTCTAGCTCTTCGCACTGATACTGCGGGTCTTCGTACCGACGCTCCGACGGGCGCAGTCCCTCAGGTTAGCGTTGTTTACGCAGTACGACCTCGCTCCCTCTTCGCCCTCGCATCGACAGAGAAGACAACTACCGCATCTCTCCTCGAACGATTCGTTCCTGCACCCATAACAGCGATACGCAGCAGCTCACAGCGGGGACGAGGTGTTCGCGCCCGGGGTTTAGCGCGAGCCGGGACAATGGAACTTGCCCTTAAGCTTCCTAAGAACGTTCGAGTCGTCGTCGTTGACGACGTTTGTGCTTCCGGGGCGACGCTACGGGAAGTCCTGAGACACGTTGGTGATCAGACACTGGCGATAGCCGTGGTTGCAGCGAGTGGACCCTCTTAGCCCAGGGAAGCAACCTGGACGGCCCCGAGACCGCCACCAGCGGAACCCCGGACCCTCTTAGCCCGGGGAGGCAATGTACTCAAACGATCCGGATATCGGCCGCCATGACGCCCCTACCCGCTGAAATGCGGCCTGATCTTCCCGCTGGGTGATCCACTCCGAGCCACCCACCCCAGAGTTCACCCAACGCACCTCATCCGGGGCCGGGTACCTCGCCAGGAATCCTCCAACTGGCACCACCCTG
>WPCI01101161.1_pt1 | contig 21996 bp, 17 predicted proteins | sample 5399871 | NCBI WGS metagenome assembly WPCI01 (sample SAMN12869469, study PRJNA574797) | sludge metagenome | isolation source: wastewater treatment of pH7 | place: China:Beijing | collected 2019-05-20 | reverse complement strand
GTTGACAATAGTGATTATTTAACGACGCACATGTTAAATTCAGATCCACCTAACCACAATCGTCTGCGATCACTTGTACAAAAAGTTTTCACACCGAAGATGATCGCACAATTGGAAGGTAGAATTCAGGATATCGCAGATGATTTATTAAACGAAGTTGAGCGAAAAGGTTCATTAAACCTTGTGGATGATTATTCATTCCCATTACCAATCATTGTAATAAGTGAAATGCTCGGCATTCCAAAAGAAGATCAAGCGAAATTTAGAATTTGGTCTCATGCTGTTATTGCATCACCAGAAACACCTGAAGAAATAAAAGAGACTGAAAAACAACTATCTGAATTTATTACATATCTTCAATATTTAGTTGATATTAAAAGAAAAGAGCCAAAAGAAGACTTGGTGAGTGCTTTAATACTTGCAGAGAGTGAAGGGCATAAACTTAGCGCTCGGGAACTATATTCAATGATAATGCTATTAATTGTCGCAGGACATGAGACGACAGTGAATTTAATTACAAATACGGTATTAGCACTTCTTGAAAATCCAAATCAATTACAGTTATTAAAAGATAATCCAAAACTAATTGATTCGGCTATTGAGGAAGGATTGCGTTATTATTCTCCAGTTGAGGTTACAACTGCAAGGTGGGCAGCGGAACCTTTTCAAATTCACGACCGAACAATTGAAAAAGGAGATATGGTTGTCATTGCCTTAGCTTCTGCAAACCGTGATGAAACTGTATTTGAAAACCCAGAAGTATTCGATATTACTCGAGAAAATAATCGTCATATTGCCTTTGGTCATGGTAGCCATTTCTGTTTAGGCGCTCCACTTGCGAGGTTAGAAGCAAAGATTGCTATTACTACTTTGTTTAATCGAATGCCTGAACTACAAATAAAAGGGAATCGTGAAGAAATTAAATGGCAAGGGAACTATTTAATGCGTTCTTTAGAGGAATTACCTTTAACTTTCTAGAATAGTTAAAAGGAGACATGCATACATCGAAAATGATTTACATAGAGTATGTATGTGTTATTTAAATTCGAAACGGAAGGGTGAAGACATCCCAATGATCAACTAATTCTATTTGTAAGAGATCTTCGTTAAAAAACGAAATATTCTTCTGAATAGGGTTAGTCTGTACATTTATAGAAAAGGGATGTATTTCGCTCTGCGAATATATAGTCTTTTTATATGATTTGTGCTGCCTCCTGTTCAGAACATGAAATAGGAGGCTTTTTTATGTCGACAAATGTAGTAACGAAACAAAACAATGGGGTATCACAAGTATTAAAAAATCGGTTTGTACAAGGGATTTTAGCATCAGCATTATTTTTACAAATAGGAATATGGGTTCGAAACTTTGCGGTATTACTATATGTAATGGAAATGACAAAAGGTGATGCTTTTGCTATTTCTATGATTTCAGTTGCTGAATTCGCTCCAATTTTTATTTTTTCATTTATTGGCGGTACCTTTGCTGATAGGTGGAAGCCAAAGAAGACAATGATATGGTGTGAAACGTTAAGTTCCATTTCAGTATTCGCTGTATTAATTACGCTTATGTTTGGAACGTGGAAAATTGTGTTTTTTGTGACACTCATCTCTGCAATCCTTTCACAGTTTTCACAACCATCTGGAATGAAGTTGTTTAAACAACATTTATCAACGGAACAAATTCAATTAGCGATGTCTATATATCAAACGATATTTGCAATATTTATGGTATTAGGACCAATTCTAGGGACATTTATCTTTCATAGTTTTGGAATTTATATTTCAATCATCATAACAGGTATCTCGTTTTTACTTGCGGCAGTTGTATTGTTATTTCTTCCGAAAGATCTTGAAAACGACGTAGAAAAGAAAGATATCACTCTGCTGCAGGAGATGAAGGATGGTATTAAGTATGTCAAAAAGAAAAAAACATTAACTTTGCTAGGGCTTTGTTTTATGGCTGCAGGACTAGGTATAGGATTAATTCAGCCATTAGGTATATTTATTGTGACTGAGCAGTTAGGATTATCAAAAGAGAGTTTACAGTGGCTACTAACAGTAAATGGTGCGGGAATGATTGTTGGCGGAGCATTAGCAATGGTATTTGCGAAAAACGTTGCTCCGCAAAAGATGTTAATTATCGGTATGCTTGGTCAAGCAATTGGTATTGGCATTATAGGATATTCTACAAATTTATGGGTGACACTTACGGCGCAGCTTTTTAGTGGTTTAGCTCTTCCTTGTATCCAAATTGGTATTAATACGCTTATTATTCAAAATAGCGATACCGATTTTATAGGTCGTGTAAATGGTATTTTAAGTCCGCTTTTTACCGGTTCAATGGTAGTAACGATGAGTATAGCTGGTTCATTAAAAGAGATGTTTTCATTAAGTATGATGTATGAAGGGACGGCTTTACTTTTTATAATTGGATTATTGTTTATTTTACCTATATACAATTTAAAGCCAGTAATAGCGGTAGAAAGTGAAATAAGTGGTAAAGGAAGTGCTGTACAAAATGAATCCTAATCCAAATATTAAATACCCTATTGAAGGAAATCAAAACGTTCAATTTATAAAAAATATAATAACAAAACCTAATATACTTGTTGGTGACTATTCTTATTTTGATGCAAAAGATGGAGAAACATTTGAAAATCGAGTATTACATCATTATGAATTTCTTGGAGATCGCCTTATTATTGGAAAGTTTTGTTGTATTGCATCTGGAGTTAACTTTATTATGAACGGAGCCAATCATCGGATGGATGGATTTTCGGCATATCCATTTAATATCTTTGGAAATGGGTGGGAGAAGTATACACCTAGTTTGTCTGATTTACCTTACAAAGGCGATACAGTTATAGGAAATGACGTTTGGATTGGTATGGACACAACTATTATGCCCGGAATAAAAATAGGAGATGGTGCAATCATTGCAGCTAAATCTGTTGTGACTAGAGACGTCGCACCATATACAATTGTTGGTGGAAATCCAGCAAATAAAATAAAAGAGAGATTTTCAAATGAAATAATAGAAGAATTATTACAAATTCAATGGTGGCATTTTGACATTGAAAAAATAACTGAAAATATAGATGTGATTGTACGAGGAGATATTGAACCATTAAGAAAGCTAAAAAGGGAATAAAAAATGGATGACAAATAGTATCATACCTCCGAATGTTGTTAATGATAATAGAACAAGGAGGTGTGATACTATGGCACAAGACGTTTTATGTGAAGTAAATAACTGTAAATTTTGGGCGAACGGTAATAAATGTAGTGCAGAGGCAATTTACGTAGTAAGTCATAAAGGTAAACATGCATCTACAACGGAAGAAACAGATTGCAAAACTTTCGATCCAGAAGTGTAAATGTTTGAAGGGTAGCCAAATCGTGGTTGCCCTTTTATTAATTATAGTATTGATAATAAATATCATTTTCATTCATTGTTTTTAACTTTTCTTGTTATTTTTTCATATTTTTTTCATAAGTGATGTAATCCAACTCAATTCATGTTCAATTCGTGATTTACTAAATTCAATGACTTCAGTAATAAAAGATGAGGTAACATCTAGAGACTGAATAGCAGTAAGCTGATTATGTAGTACGTTTTGACGTACAGTCAAAATCTCTTTTCTATCCTCATAGTCAAGTTTTTCAAATAGCGCAATACGAACAAGAAATTCTGTATTGTTTGTCGCAAGTTTTTCGGGAAACTCTCGTAACATTTCAGAAAAAATTTCTTCTCCTGTTTCTGTTATATCGTACATATTTCGGTTTGGTTTTCCGACTTGTTTATGTATTTTTTTCGTTATAGCACCCATATTTTCAAAGCGCCGAAGGGCTGGATAAAGCATGTTGTGATTTAATTCGAAATTTTCACCTAAACGATTTTGAACATTTTTTTTAATTTCATATCCATGTTTTGGTCCTGTCGTTAATTCTGCTAGTAGTAAAATGTCAACGTACATAAAAATCCCCCTTATATATTTCTCAAGTTCTCTAATGAAAAATCCCCTTTGGTATATGTTAAAATAACATATGATAGCTTATACAACTTTGGACTGCCGACCTATCACTTTTATTGTAAAAGAAAAGGGAGGAAAGAACTATGGCTTCACCTGAAAATGTTATTTTAGTTCATGAAATTTCAAAGCTAAAAACAAAAGAAGAATTATGGAATCCATATGAATGGTATCGTTTGATGAGGGATAATCACCCAGTTCATTATGATGAAGAGCAGGATGTATGGAATGTTTTTTTATATGATGATGTAAATCGTGTTTTATCAGATTATCGCTTATTTTCAAGTAGAAGGGAGCGCAGACAATTCTCAATCCCTCCTTTAGAAACTAGAATAAATATAAACTCTACAGATCCACCAGAACATCGCAATGTACGTTCCATTGTTTCTAAGGCATTTACTCCAAGAAGTTTAGAACAGTGGAAACCTCGAATACAGGCTATCGCAGATGAACTTGTACAACATATCGAAAAATGTAGTGAAGTTAATATCGTTGAACAGTTTGCTGCACCTTTACCTGTTACCGTTATTTCCGATTTATTAGGAGTCCCAACAACAGATCGTAAAAAAATTAAAGAATGGTCTGATATTTTATTTATGCCGTATAGTAAAGAAAAGTTTAATGATCTGGATGCCGAGAAAGGGATAGCATTACATGAATTCAAAGCATACCTTCTACCGATTGTTCAGGAAAAGAGATATCATTTAACCGATGATATCATATCTGATTTAATTCGAGCTGAATATGAAGGCGAAAGATTAACCGATGAGGAATTTGTAACCTTTTCATTAGGTTTACTAGCGGCTGGGAATGAAACCACTACAAATTTAATTATTAATAGCTTTTATTGCTTTTTAGTAGATTCACCTGGAATTTATGAAGAGTTAAGAAAAGAACCTAACTTAATTTTAAAAGCGATTGAGGAAGTATTACGCTATCGCTTTCCTGTTACATTGGCCCGGAGGATTACAGAGGATACAAATATATTTGGTACTTTCATGAAAAAGAATCAGATGATTGTTGCGTGGGTTAGTGCAGCGAATTTAGATGAGAAAAAATTTTCACAAGCCTCTCAATTTAATGTACATCGAACAGGAAATGAAAAGCATTTAACCTTTGGGAAAGGTCCTCACTTTTGCTTAGGAGCACCACTTGCACGTTTAGAAGCTGAGATTGCATTAACTACCTTTATAAATGCTTTTGAAAAAATAGAGCTATCTCCATCTTTCTGTTTAGAAAAATGTATATTGGAAAATGAACAAACATTAAAATACTTACCTATTCGATTGAAAGCCAAATAAAAATCTTAACAAGGTGCATACATTTGCATCTTGTTTTTTTGTTTCTCAATTGTGAGTTTTCGGCAATTACCTTAATATGGAATTGTATAAAACGTAGAGGAGGATTCTTATGTTGACTTGTAATGGAAGTAAATCATTTCAAAAGTTTATTAAAGGTGTTACAAATCTTATGGAAAACGGTTTATTTGAAGAAGAAATAGTGTGTGGCATTGAAAAGTTACTAGAAGAACTTTTAGAAAAGAAAACATGGCTTCCGTTAGATAAACAGAAGGCCAATTTGACTCAATATGCACGACATTTATTGTATGAAGATCCGCTCAAACGTTTTGAAGTACTAGCTCTCGTATGGAAAGATGGACAATCTACACCTTTACATGACCATGACGGCACATGGGGAGTAGAAGGCGTTTTTTCAGGAAGGATTATGGTGAAGAACTTTATACAAACGAAACAACTTGGAAATTCACTTGTTTATTTAACACATACAGGAAATCTTTATTTGGGAGAAGGAGAAACAGATAAAGTAATTCCACCAGCGGATTGTCATATTCTTGAAATTAGTAAAAATGAAAGCGTTATTACGATTCATGTCTATGGAAAACGGCTAGAAAAGTTTAAAGTATATATCCCAACTGAAGAAAAAAATGTGTACATGTGTGAGACAAAATACATTAGTTATAATTCATAGTTTAAAATCCAAAGCTTTTTTAAAAAGAAAAGCTTTGGATTTTATTTTTAATTATTTCTTGACCTGAAACGCTTTTCATAAATTATAAATAAGAAGTACCTCACGAGGATTGTATGAAAACGATACCTAATAATTAATTAGAACTCGTGTATTTATAGAAAGTGGTGAAGAAATAATGAAATTAATCGCAATTGATTTAGATGGAACTCTTCTTTCGGGGAATAAAATGATAAGTAAAGAAAATGCAGAAGCAATTCGAACATGTCAAGAAGCTGGCCATGTTGTAGCAATTTGTACAGGACGTTCTATTGTTGACATTGAGCGATTATTGTTAGAAGTTAATTTAGAGTGTCCAATCATTGCAGAAAATGGGGCTCTTATATATAAGGATAAAAAAATGATGAAGAGATATCCAATTCAAAATATGCAGGCACTTGAAATTGTAGCATATCTTGAAGAGAATGGTTTATATTATCAGCTTTATACTGATAAAGGTGTGTATGTACCGGATTATGGAGTAGAGAGTGTACGTAATGAAATTGAGTATGTGAAGAATTCAAAAGAAAATTTCGACTTGAAAGAGTTAGAAACAATCGCAGCATTATATCTTGAGCATACAGCGTTTCATAGTGCGGAAAGTTGTAAACCAATTGTAGAAACAGACATACATGTGCATAAACTATTACCATTTTCTTATGATATTGAGAAATTAAAAAAACTAAAAGAAACATTTCTTCATAATACAGATTTAGCAATTACATCTTCATATTGGCACAATTTAGAGATTAATCATCGAGATGCTCAAAAAGGGAATGGATTATATACTTTAGCAGAATATCTTAATATTCCGGTTGAAAACACTGTAGCGATAGGTGATGGACTAAACGATGTTTCTATGATGGAAAAAGCGAATATATCAATTGCAATGGGAAATGCAGTTGAAGAAATAAAAGCAATGTGTAAATACGAAACGTTATCAAATGAAGAACATGGTGTGGCACATGCTTTATATAAATATGTAATGTAATTAAAAAAAGAAAAAAGAATCCAAATGGATTCTTTTTTCTTTTTTATTAGGGGTAAGGTATTCTATGAGATTCATAGAAGCCTTATTACATTTTATTATATAGAATATATTGGAATAAATGTTTATATTTTTCATGGGAAATGTGAATATTTTATGAACTTTATACTTATTGCATGTTTATACCGCTATTAGTAACGTGTATGACTCTCGAGTAAAAATTCAGTGAATGTAAGGAGGAATTCAAGTTATCTAGATAATAAGTGAGGAATCAACGAAATATATACTAATTAAAGGTATATTCAGTATATATATTCTTTTCTTTTTTTAATTGAAAAATAAAATTTGTTCGAATAATTATTCTACAGCTATATACCTACACTAGCTTTCTTCGTATAATGGAGAAGTATGAATTTTAGATTTGTATTAATTTTACATATTGAGGTGAAAAAGGAATGAATTCGCGGCTAATGGAACTTATTGATGTGAGTACAATAGAAACCATGGCAGAACAATTTTATAAATTAACTAACATATCACATCAACTTCTTGATGCTGAAAAAGAGTGTGTTTTTTCATTCGGAATGAATGAGATAAAAAAGAGTAAACTTCCAAAGATTGAAATCCCCATTTTCTTATACAATCAACATTTAGGATCTTTTGTTGTATGGTCCAAAAAAAGTGAAATTTTCAGTTGTCAAAAATACTTTGAAATGCTCTCAAGTTTAATTTTAGATGGTGCAATAAAAGTATTTCAAAGTAAAAATACAACGTTGCTTTCTCGGAAAGAAGAGGAACTACATACGATTTTACAAAACATGCCTGTTATGGTCGATGCGCTTGATTATAATGGAGATTTTGTTTTGTGGAATCGAGAATGCGAAATTGTAACAGGTTATACCGCTGAAGAAATAATTGGAAATCCCAATGCACTGCAATTATTGTATCCTGATCATAATTATCGCCATCAAATACAAAAGAAATTTTTAACTTGTGGAAAAAATTTCAGAGATTGGGAAATGCACTTAACATGTAAAAATGGTGAAATCAAAACAATAATGTGGTCGAATATATCAGAACAGTTTCCTGTAACAGGATATAGTTATTGGGCTGTTGGTGTAGATATTACACATTTAAAAGCGATAGAAGAGCAGTTAAAACAACAAACATCTGAACTGGAATTAATTTTTAAAGCTTTACCAGATTTATGTTTCTTAACAGAAGATGATGGCACAATTATAGATTACAAGGCAGGATCTCCTACAAAGTTTTACGTACCCGCAGAAGCTTTTATGGGAAAAAAGTTTTACGAAGTATTACCAACGTCAGTAGCACAGCAGTTTCAGGAAGCCATTAATCAAGTGAAGGAAAAAGGAACGAATGTAATTGTAGAATATCCACTCACACTTAATGGAAGTATTGATTTCTTTGAAGCTAGGTGCTTACCATTATTACGTGATAAAATTATGATTATTGTACGCGACATTACAGAGCGAAAAAAGACAGAAGAATTGCTAAATAAATCAGATACGCTTGCAGCAATTGGTCAATTAGCAGCTGGCGTGGCTCATGAAGTAAGAAATCCTTTAACTGTAATTAAAGGTTTTATACAGTTATTTCAAATTAATAAAGAAGATCAAGAAAGATATTTTGATCTTATGCTTTCTGAAATTGAAAGGATAGAAGCAATCCTGCAAGAATTTCTATCAATCGCTAAAACAGATGAGATAAATACAGAAAAGAAAAATATTTATCGAATTTTTAAAAATGTCGTATCGTTAATGAATACAAAAGCAATTATGAAAAATATTCAAGTTGAACTATTTACGGATGACAAAGATATAATTATTGAATGCTCAGAAAATCAATTGAAACAAGTATTTATTAATATTTTGCAAAATTCAATCGAAGCTATGCCAAATGGTGGGGAAATTTCAATTCACATAAAAGAAATAAATGATGATGGTGTCATCATTCATGTAATAGATGAAGGAATAGGAATACCTGAAGAAAGAATTAAGAGATTAGGTGAACCTTTTTATAGTACGAAAGAAAAAGGGACTGGTATTGGATTAATGTTAAGTTATAAAATTATTGAAAGTCATCGAGGGACAATTAGTATCATGAGCGAGGTTGGTGTCGGGACAACAGTAACTATTTACTTACCGAAAGTACTAAGTAAACAATCTCTTTCTAATTGTGACGACAAATGTATAGCAATACGCACTAGTAGTAATTCTTAAATCAATTAATACCCAATAACAAAGCGATTAGTGAAAACTAAGCTTTTTGTTATTGGGTATTTTTTATATTTAATTTAGTAAACTTTACCTTTTCTTTACCTTTGTTTTAATTTCTATTAAGTTTTAAACATTATATTAATATTTGTACAAAGCAATGTATAGAAATTGTACATTACTTTTAATATAGAAATGTGATTATTATTTGAAATATTGTAAGGAGGAGATTATGACAAGGTGAAAAAGCAAGAGAAGAAAAGTGGTAGAGTAGTACCTCTCCGGTTAAATATTTTATTCCTTTGTGTATTTTTATTATTTTCTGGCATTATTATTCAGTTAGGGAAAGTGCAAATTTTTGATGGAGAAACATATAAAAATGAAGTAGAGAAGAGAGAAAATGCAACCGTGGGCCTTTCTGTACCACGTGGGAAAATATTTGATCGTGAAGGAAATCCAGTAGTTGATAATAAGTCTTTACGTACGATTACATATACAAAGGTGAAAGGTGTAAAACAAGAAGAAATATTAAAATCAGCAAGACAACTTGCAGATATTATTGAAATGCCACAAGAAGATATAGATAAGTTAACTGAGACTGATAAGAAAGACTTTTGGATGCAATTAAATCCAGAACTTGCTCAAGACTTAGTATCAAAAACAGAAATAGATAAGTTCCGAGATAAGGATATTACCGGAAAAGAGCTAGACAAAAAAATAGAAGATTTAAAAAGGAAACGCGTTACAGATAAAAATCTTCAAGAACTAACGGCTAAAGATATAGAAGTGTTAGCTATTAAAAGTAAAATGACCTCAGGTTTTCAAATGGCACCTCAAATTATTAAAAAGGACGTTAGTGAACAGGAATATGCGGTGATTAGTGAAAATTTAGCGAACCTTCCAGGAGTAGACGCATCAGTTGATTGGGAGAGAATCTATGTAAATGATGGATTATTCCGTTCTGTCCTTGGTAACGTTTCAAATGCTGATGAAGGATTGCCACGTGAACGATTAGATTATTATTTAGTGCGTGATTATAGCCGAAATGATAGGGTCGGCAAAAGTTATATCGAACAGCAATACGAAGATGTACTTCATGGTACAAAAAAAGAAGTAAGAAGCATTGCTGATAAACAAGGAAATACTATTAGAACGGAAACGGTTTCGGAAGGGAAAAGCGGTAAAAATTTAACTTTAACAATAGATATGGAATTGCAAAAAAAAGTAGAGGAGAGCATAGAAAAAATATTAAAACAATATAAAGGATCAGAATCAATGTTAGACCGTGCTTTCGTAGTGATGATGAATCCGAAAAATGGCCAAGTATTATCGATGGCTGGGAAAAGGCTTGTAGAAAAAGACGGAAAAATGGAAGTTGAAGATTATGCTTTAGGCACGCTGACAAGTTCATATGAGCTTGGATCAACGGTTAAAGGTGCGACAGTGTTAACAGGGTTTGAAACAAATGCAATAACTCCTGGAACACATTTTTATGATGCACCTATGAAATTTAAAGGAACTAAGGAAAAGAAGTCTTGGAAAAATTTTGGTGATATAGACGATCTAAGAGCGTTACAAGTTTCTTCAAACGTTTATATGTTTAATATAGCATTAAAAATTGCTGGCGTGGGTTATGTGAAAAATAGTTCACTAGATATTAAACAAGAATATTTTGATAAAATGAGGTATTATTTCAGGCAATTTGGACTAGGCGTACAAACTGGTATTGATTTACCAAATGAAACCGCAGGACAAATTGGAAGAAAAGATAATCAGCCTGGTTTCTTATTAGATTATTCTATTGGACAATATGATACGTATACACCACTTCAGCTTGCACAATATATTTCGACTATCGCAAATGGAGGGTATCGAATGAAACCACAAATTGTTCAAGAGATTAGAGAACAAACCGTTCAAAAAGATGAGGTTGGTAAAGTAGTACAATCAATAGAACCCGTTGTTTTAAATAGAATCGATATGAAACAAGAATATATTAATCAAGTAAAAGAAGGATTTAGAAAAGTATTTCAAGAGGGAGATGGAACGGGAGTAAGAGCATTCCAAAAAGCACCATATAAACCAGCTGGTAAAACAGGGACCGCACAAACTGTATATGGTGGAGAAAATGAAATTGGGCGAAATGCGAAAGGTGATCGTAGAGAATGTTATAACTTAACATTGGCTGGATATGCGCCATATGATGATCCAGAAGTAGCATTTTCGGTTGTAGTACCATGGGTTGAAAATGATAAATCGGGCATTAACTCCGATATTGGAAAAGAAGTTTTAGATGCTTATTTTGATTTGAAAAATAAGAGATTAACTGGTGAAGCGCCAAAAACAGATGCCTCTAAAGAGAATTAAAATGTACGAAACGTCTCTAGCATTCCTGTAAACTAGAGGCGTTTTTATCTGGGAATAGATTAGAAATGAGGTATATATGAAGCTGTTTATTCTAAAATATTGGAGGAACATATGTGGCTACATATTCATTATAATAGGGGTTATTTTTATTAATAAGTCCTTTTTATTTTGTATGGTAGAAGGAATTTCGATGCAACCTACTTTGAATGAAAAAGATTATATACTTGTTAATAAGGTAAACGTCTGTTTATCGTCTTTTCATCATGGAGATGTTGTCATTATAAAAAAAGAAGACGCGCCTACTTACTATGTGAAACGAATTATTGGATTATCGGGGGATAACATACAACTAAAAGAGGATGAGGTATTTATTAACGGTAAAAAGCGTGATGAGTCGTATATACATTTAGATATGTCACAAGTATCCAATCGTTTTTCAAATTTTAGAGAAATAAAAGTTCCTACGCATAAATTATTTGTGTTAGGTGATAATCGTAATCATAGTAAAGATAGTAGGAATACACTTGGACTTATTGATGAATCAAATATAATAGGTAAAGTAGAAATGGTATTTTATCCATTTGATCATATAAAATGGATAAAATAATTCTATTAACGATTCACATTTTATAAAATAAATCATATATTGATAGCATAGGACAAGCAGAAAAGCTTGTTCTAACCTCACAGAACACTCCTTATCACGGTTAGGCATCTACATAGGTAGATGCTTTTTTTATGTTGATGACTGAAAATTATTTATCAATATAATGTAGCAAGCATATTAGGACTATTAGGGGAAGATTACTTGTACAAATAACAGTATGCTTAATTAAAACAGTGAAATGTAAGGAGTGAGGAATAAGTGCTAAATATTTTAGTAGTTAATTTTCCAGCAGAGGGGCATGTAAACCCTACATTAAATTTAGTAAAAGCCTTTACTGAACGAGGGGATAACGTACATTATATTACAACGGCAAACTTTAAGGATAGAATTGAAGATTTAGGAGCTACTGTACATACTCATCCGGATCTATTAAAAGAGATTTCTATTGATGCTGAAACTTCATCTGGGTTAAATGCTTTCTTTCATGTGCATGTTCAAACTTCTTTATATATATTAGAAATTACGAAACAATTATATGAAAGTATAAATTTTGATTTCGTAATTTATGATATATTTGGCGCAGGAGAGTTAGTAAAGGAATATTTACAAGTTCCAGGTGTAGTGTCCTCACCTATATTTTTAATTTCGCCAGAATTTTTGAAGACATTACCTTTTCATCCAAATGCAGATATGCCATTTCAACCAGAGGAAATCTCTGAAAAATTACTAAATCAGATGGAACATAAATTTGGAGTAAAACCAAAGAATAATCTTCAATTTATGAATAATAAGGGTGATGTTTGTCTCGTATACACAAGTCGTTATTTCCAACCTAATAGCCAATCGTTCGGGGAAAATAACATTTTTATTGGACCGAGTATTTCAAAGCGTAAAACAAATATAAAGTTTCCACTGGAATCACTTAAAGAAAAGAAAGTTATTTATATTTCAATGGGAACACTGCTTGAAGGACTCGAACCATTCTTTAATACTTGTATTGATACTTTTTCAGATTTTGATGGGATAGTTGTAATGGCAATTGGTGATAGAAATGATATTTCTAAAATTAAGGAAGCACCAGATAATTTTATAATTGCTCCATACGTACCTCAATCAGAAATATTAAATGAAGCAGATGTTTTTATTACACATGGCGGTATGAATAGTGTACACGATGCCATTCATTATAATGTCCCATTTGTAATAATACCGCATGATAAAGATCAGCCAATGATAGCGCAAAGATTAACTGAGCTTGAAGCGGCACATAGACTATTGAAAGAACATGTTAATGTACACACTTTAAAAGAGGCCGTAACAGATGTACTTTCAAATGAAAAGTATAAATATGGTATAAGAAAACTTAATGATAGCTTTTTAGAATGTGGTGGTTCAAAAGAAGCGATTGCAGTTATTGAATCTCTTTTAAATAAAGTAAAACTTTAATTGGTGGGGCTTTACTGCCTGCAAATAGCGGGATAAATAGTCGTAACTGTATACAAGCATAGAGGTTCTCACCTTTATGCTTGTGTATTCTTATCCAGCAAATTGTACAGCAGTATTTGCATGTAAAAAAGCAGTATCAAAAACGGGAACAGTAAGATCATTTTGGGAGATGAGTAAAGGTATTTCAGTGCAGCCTAATAATATACCTTCAGCGCCGTTTTGAATTAATGATTTTGTAATTTGTAATAACCTTTTTTTAGATGTTTCTGAAATGATCCCTCTACTTAATTCATCTAATATGACATGGTGGATAAAAGTTCTTTCCTCGTCATTTGGGATAATTGTCTCAATGTTATATTTCGCTAATCGTGATTTATAGAAATCTTGCTCCATCGTTTGTTTTGTTCCTAATAGTCCGATACGTTTTATATTCTGTTCTACCATTTCTTTAGCACTTACATCACCAATGTGAAGAAGCGGGATAGATATTGCTTGTTCTACCTCCTCGGCAAATAGATGTACAGTATTTGAACACATTAATAAACATTCAGCCCCAGATTTTTCAACTTTCTTTGCAACTGTAACTAGTTCATTTTTCACTTCTTCATATTGATGGTTTTGTAATAAAGTAGTTACTTCACCAAAGTCCATACTATATAAAATTAGCTTCGCATTTTGATCGTATTGAGAGAGTGTAAGTGTATTAATATGTTTATAGTATAATGATGTAGATTCCCAACTTAATCCTCCAATCAAACCAATAACTTTCATAATGCATTCCTCCCGAAACGATTTTGAATTCATTATTTCATAATTCCGATAAGAATACAATGATTTAAATGTGCTATTTAATAAAAAAATAAAAATAGTAAGAAAAGTGTTGAAATTTACATTCTTTAGTGCCATAATACGAATTACAAATTAATACTTATCCAGAGAGGTGGAGGGAACGGCCCTAAGAAACCTCAGCAACCCCTATGCAATTTTATAGGAAGGTGCTAATTCCGCAGAGGACACGATGTGTTTTTTGAAAGATAAGAGGATTCTTGAAAGTGACCTCTTATGTAAGAGGTCATTTTTTTGTTGTATAGAAAGGGAGTGTCGATGCATAATTCATTTTTAAATTAAATATAGAGTAATAAAAGTTGACTAATACGAGAGGGGAATTGTCATGAACAAATTATCAACAAAGTTAGTAGTAGCAATCGGTATTGGAGCAGCATTATACGGGATATTAGGACTTTGGGGATTTTCTATTGCACCGAATACATTTATTAAACCAGCATTAGCTATATTAACTGTTTTTGGAGCATTATTTGGTCCAGTGGCAGGACTGTTAATCGGACTTATCGGTCATACCGTAACAGATACGATTGCTGGATGGGGTATTTGGTGGGGATGTTATCCTACCTTATTAAATTGTCCACTACACTAAGTTAAAAAGGAATTAAAAAACACAGTGATGTGTATTTTTTTTGCCCCAAAAAATTAACCTATCTTAAAAAATGTCCAGTATGGTAATATGTTAATTAAGATTATTTTTGGAAGTTATAGGGTAGTTTTAGAGAGGAGGAGAATTATGGATAGAATCACTGAATATAAGGGGTATTGGGGAAATAGTTATAAGAGAATTAGAGGAAATCTATTATATGAAGTAATGGTAGCTGGTATCACCAAAAGACATAATGATTTTTTATACATGATGGTTATGGGTACAAATGGAAAAGTTTATTTTGATACTTATAAATACCTAAATGAAGAACTAGGAGATGAGGGATTTAGCAAAAGAGAATTAGCACTTCGCGCTTTAAAGTTACTTTATTCATACATTGAGCTTTTTAATACAGAAATAAGATATTTAGATGTGGATGACAAGAAAAAATTTATAACTTTTCTGCAAGGCGGTCAAGGTATTGGACAATACATATCGTATGATTTTATGACTGTACGGAAGAATGATACTGTTAATTCTTATTTAGGAGTTTATAGAAAATTTTTTCGTTATTTAGGGATAAAAGGCAACGTATTTGAAGAACAAAGTGGGATAAAAAAAATTATAGGTAGTGGTAGTGCTTTTAACTCTAAAGCTAATGCAATAGAAGTACACAAATACTCAATGAACTTAAAGGAAGTTAAAACAACTATAGTCCCTAAATACATAAAATACACCGAATATTCAGAACTTATGAATTTAATTGAGGATAAATATACACTTCGAGAGAAGATTATAGTCAAATTAATGTATGAATATGGGCTTAGAATTGGTGAGGTTTTAGGTTTAACTTTAGAGGACATTCAAGGAGAACATATAACAAAACAAAAAGGTAGGTGCCGATTAATATTAAGGAATCGTTTTACAGATAAGCCTTGGCAATACGCAAAAGGTTGTTTGAAGATTATATCACGCAATAATTACACTAATGAGATTTATAATATAGAGGGTGGTGGTTTTCAAATTATTAATATTTCATCTAAAACATTTAATTTAATTCAAGAATATATTGATGAAACTACTTCTCCTTTTTCCCTGAGTGATAAAGCATATAAAAATTACTTGGAAAAAAATATAGCCGATAAAGTTAGTGAAATGGATATTGATAGAAATGCATACGTCTTTCTTAGTAAAAATTACACACCAATAGCTGGCGGAGCTTGGAATAGGATTATGAAAAACATTTTTCAACAAGTTGGGATCCAAATTGATAGAGGAAAGAAAACTGATAATCTTAACCATCGTTTTCGTCATGGTTTTGCAATGTTTAAGGTGTTACATGAAGGGTTTGATGAGATTAAATTAGCTTATGTTATGCGTCATTCAAATACTAACAGTGTGAGCGCATATTTTAATCCAACAGAAGATGACTTAATTGTTTTCGCTAGTAAGCAAGATAAGCTAACCAAGAGAGGTTTAAGGCTATGACAACAGCAACGAAGTCATTGAAATTTGATAAATTCCCAATTAAATTAAGTAAGACATTTAAAAAATATGTAGAAAATCATCTAAAAAATGAAGAGTTTAAATCTTTGTTTTGGCAATTTTTTGAGGATAGTTATTTAAATCAATGTCTTTCTGTATATGTTCGTAATTCAATTCGTTACAATTTGGAAAGATTCTTATACAGTATATTGAAAAATTACACTATCCAGCATTTTACTTGGAAACAATATTGTGTGAGTATGAAGTGTATTCGAGAATACAAGACTTGGAGTGATGTAACCAAGAGGATAGCAAGAATAATGTTGTCTGATTTATATCTTTACACTATAGAAAATAGACATTTAAATATGGTAGATTTTAAGGAACTAAAGGAAAATAAAGAATTTCTGATTCAGGAAGAACGAAGGACCACCTTAGGAAAAAATGAGTATTTCTTAGATCGAATTAGCACTAACTTTCCTCTGAATAGTTCACTAGACCAGCTGCACTTTATTCCGGAAGGTCAAATGATAACGAGAGATAATAAGAGTAGTAAAGCCAACATACTTAACTTAAATATTTCTAACAGTCAAATAAAATCCTTACTTATAGGGTTTTATCAAAGTGAAGAACAACAACCTCTTTTACTAAGGTATTTTTTATACTTGTTTCGTTATAGTTTAATGTCGATGAATAAGGAGCCGTATTTTATTGCTGATTTTACGTTCGAAGTTTTTAAAAAACAGTATCGATTTTATCAAAATCGAAGGCTTAATGAGTTAACTCTTTTATTTAATGAACAAAGTTATACACTTTCTCGATACCTTGTTCGATTTTATATGTACCTTTGCAAGGTTATAAAAGAGCAAGACATTCAACACAATATTTTCGAGGGAACGCTATACAACGAACACGTTTTAGGGAAAAATAGTTTCTCTGTTTACTATGAAAGAGGATATAAGTTAATTCATTATAATCCTTTTGAAGAGGTACCGTTTGAAAATAGATGGCAGCTAATACCTTCTGATGGTTATGCAAATACTTCTAAAAATAGGCCGTGCGGTATTGATTTTTTACAAATTAAAGATAAGTCTCTTCGTGAAGACTTAAAAGCTTATGCTTGGAAACAAACTAGTATGTCGGTCAGAACGATGGCAAGAAATATTTATACGCTCATTGAATTTTTGAATTTTATCTCTAGCTATAAACAATTCAACAAAGTTGATGAGAATGTCTATGTGAATGCGGATTTGCTGGAACAATGGTGTTTCTATATAGGTGGTAAAGAAACAAATACACATACAGTAAATACTTATGTAAAGGCATGTAGGAGCTTTTTGAAATTTTATAAAAATAAATATCAAATTCCGATCTTGTTAATCGATATGCTTAAGCAAAAACCTCAAGATTATGATGGTGGAAATCCAATGACTAAACATGATATCAATTCATTTTCTAAAAAGTTTCAAGAAAAAAGGTCACAGAGTATTATGGGAGAACTTTGTTATATAATTTTTAATTTGGCCACTACTACTAAAATTCGTTTGGGGGAAATATTCAATTTAGAAAGAGACTGTATTTTAGAGAAATATGAGCAAGCTGGTGTAATTCAATACTATTCAAAGGGAACTGGTAATCAAAAGATTAAATTGACTCTAACAATTGAAAAAATTAATCTTATTGAAAAGGCCATAAGTCTCACAGAAAATGCATATAGTCAAGCTAGTACAGATATTAAAAAATATATATTTGTGAAAGAAGATGACCAAGTAAAAGGGAGGATCATAGATTTTACTTGGCAATTTTGGAATGCTTTTTCTAAGAATCAAAAAGAATTGGAAGGACAGCTTGATGGTAAATATCGTCCTTATAATCTTCGATCTACTTTTATAAATAATATATATACCGAAGGTATAAATGATAAAATACCAACTTCTGTGATCGTTCAAATGTCTGGAAATAGTATTCATACAGCTAAGAAGTATTATCGTAAAGCTACGGAAGTTCAAACATATGCTGAAATTTTTGCAGGAGTTACGGTTTCATCAGTTGATGTATATGGGAACATCTTGGAAGAAAAAGATGTTGAAGATCTTAATCCAGTAGAAGATGGACTTGGTGGATGTAATCAAAGAGGTTGTGTAATTGAAGAGGAACAATACGAATGTCTCATTTGTCCTCATTTTGCTACTACCGCCAATAGAATACCGTTATTTAAGAAACACATAACAACGCTAAAAACACTAAAAGAAAGTACATTAAATAGCCAAGAACGAGGGATGATCGAAGCACAACTTAAATTATATACAGCCTATTATGTAAAACTACTTGAAAAAATTGGGGGTGGACAAGATGGAGCAAAAGCTTAAATCTTTAGAAGAATTACCAACTTATAAAAATGTAAGAGCAGAACTTATCAATTTAAATTTTAAAAAAATTGTGGATTTTTCTGTAACTCCTAATATAAATTTTGCAAATGATATATGGGAATTTAATGAATTTAAAAGGTTTTCAAATGAGAATTGGGCATATCATTATGATTTTACCCAATTAGATACAACATATAAAAATTATGCTAAATATATGATTTTAAGAGAGTTATTTAATAGACACCTTCGTTTTACAACTGTAAAGAAAAGATTCTATTATATTAGAGATTTCATTTATCATTTATCTAATCATTATATGTACTATCCTAATCTTATTGATGCTTCTTTTCTTAAAGGATTTTTAGCTAATGCACCATCTGAACGGAATTTAGCAGATAAAAAACAGGCTATTAAGACGTTTTTGTTGGAGATAGAACTTAGAGTACCTGATGTTAATTTTTCAGATTGTTATAAATATCTTAATAAACATGACAGTAGGAAAATTAAAATTGAGAGAGAACAAGGGAAACATAAATTTGTTCCGCTGGATATACACAACAAAATAATTTCTCTTGCTATTCAAGATTTAAGAAATGAAAATTTACTCATTACTCAACGTGCAGCTGCGTGTATGATTGTTTTATTAGCCGACACTGGAATGCGTATCGGTGAATTCAGAATCTTAGAAATAGGTATGTTAGATGAAATAGGAGTTAAAGGTGAGTATGAAGTCTTTTATTATCTTAACTTTAAAACTTACAAAACAGTAAAAGAAAAAAAGTATAAATGGACTAGAAGTTTTATAACAGAAAATGCCTTGCTAGCATATAGAACGCTAACGGAAATATACAAAGAAAGAAGGAAAACACAATATTTATTTGTAAACGATAAGGGGAAAGAAGTGTCAAAAAGTTTATTACGTATGCGTCTAGTACAATTTTTTTATCGACATCAAAATCAATTACAGCTCGATAAAATTATCGATTACGATGTAAGTCAATTCTCTGTGACGCGAAAGAGAAACTACAAATCGCTAAAGTTTGTTCCAGATGATGAAATGGATAAAGATATATACTATGTTACTTTTCATCAATATCGAGTTATATTAGCTACAATTTTATACAATAAAGGTTTTCATCTAGACTTTATTCGCCAACATATGAACCATTTAACTGAAGAAATGACTCAACATTATATTAGATTTAACGAGATAAAAAAAATAGAGATAAATGCGATTGAAACGTTGAAAAAGAGGTCCACAAAGGATGGTTTGACACTTAATACAAATATAAATGACATCTCTGATAAATATATAATAGAAGAACTTCGAACTGAAGAATATCAAGAAGTGTATAATCAAATAAATAAATTTTTGAAAAAAAACAAACTGAATATTTTCACAGATATAGAAGAAATCGTATCTAAGCTTTCAAGAACTAATACCCCGATTGCGGATACAGAATTAGGTATATGTGCGAAGTCCTTCAATAAATTATGTGAACGTAATCAATATATATCAAGTATTAATGATGCTTATTATCTTGGTGTTCAGATTCATTCGTTAGAAGAATTACCATTCTCGTTAAAGCGATTTCAAGAAAAAGCGAGTATCGTTGCATATAATGAAAAATTGTACGAGAAAAACAAAAAATATCGTAATGAACTTGAAAGAGAATTAAAAGGTATCAAAAAGTATATTGAACGAAAATTGAATCCCGAATTAATGTTACTTAAAGATGAAATAAGGTCTGGAGGGATTTGTGACAAATATCCTGAATTGGAAAGTATTATAGGGAATATTAATGATATTGAAAAGGAAGTGAAAAAATGGAGCGCGAAAGCATTATAGCTGCAACTCAGGAACATTTAAAACAGTTTAATTTAGGTGATTTAAGTCTTTATAAGGAAAGTACTCGAGAACAATTTATCACGATTGAACAATATTTCTTAGAAACCGAAGAACGAATTAACAAAACGCTCAAAGAAATTAAGTCGATAAACTTAAATATTCGTGGGATATGTAAGGCAATAAGTATTTCCAAAAGTACTGTTTATAACAATCCCAATACATTGCGTTTATATATTGAAAAACGTATTGATGATATTGAAAAGCAAGATTTATTATCAAAAAATAAAGAAAGAAAAACTCAGGAACGAATGTCAGAACTTGAAAACTTTATTGATAAAGCCATTATAGACCAAATAGAATTCAATAATTTGAAAGTACATAATGGATACTTGCAAGCTGAGGTTCATCGACTTGCCGAAAAGAATAAATTATTGGACTTGGAACGTGCAGAACTTGTAAAAAAAATAAATGATCTGGAATTAGAACTTAGGCAATTACGAAATAAAAAAGGAACTGTCGTTTCATTTACTCAGGATAATATTTAACTTATTTAGTCAATTTTACGATTTATAACCACATTTGTATTATCCATTAAATTGACACTACCTGTTCATTATGTTCTTGTTCATCTATTTGTGTGCTGGTTGATAAAACATCATTTATAATCATTTGTAAATGAAGCCATCCATCTTTTGTAGAAACAAGAATTTTATTGTTATGTTCACGAAATACACCAATACTTTGAATTGGTTGAGGATATTCTGTTCTTTCAGCACTTAATATTCGGATTTTTTCATTATAATGATTAAATGCCAAAGCTCCTTGTGGATACCCAGCGCGAATAGTGCGGAGTATGGATTCTATATCCTGTTCCCAATTTACAAAATAATCTTCTTCTTTTGGTTGACTATAATAGGTTCGATTAGACAATAACTGCAATTTTGAAGTGAAATCATTGTTTTTAATTTTTTGAAGAACTTGTTTTAGTAAAATAATGGATTGTTTAAAATGTGTCTCTCGAATTTCTAAAGCCGTTTCAGTCCCTGACATCACAACTGGCAATTGAGCTAAAATAGGACCAGCATCAATCTCTGGTACAACTTGGATACATGAAACACCACCTTCTTTTTCTCCATTTTTAGCCATCCAGAAAAAAGGTG